>ERZ1673702.4106-NODE-4106-length-10663-cov-4.049020_pt1 | contig 10663 bp, 10 predicted proteins | sample MGYA00580232_ERZ1673702 | MGnify/ENA primary metagenome ERZ1673702 (study PRJEB41218, sample SAMN15661792) | gut metagenome | host: Homo sapiens | place: Canada: London | collected 2015-08-20/2019-03-30 | study: EMG produced TPA metagenomics assembly of... | reverse complement strand
TACAGATGATGCAATAAAATCAGCTGTAACTCTTTCAAAAAGGTATATAGCAGATAGATTTTTGCCAGATAAAGCAATTGATTTGATTGATGAAGCATCATCAAAAATAAGAATAAAAAAATATATAGAACCAGATGAAATAAAAAAATTACAAGAAGAATTAGATAAAATAGAAAAAGACAAAGAAGATGCCATTTATAATCAGGAATTTGAAAATGCAGCAAAATTAAGAGACAAAGAAAAAGAACTAAAAGAGAAACTTCAACAAAGTTCAAATGACTGGGAAAAATATAAAATAAGAGATATTGTTGAAGTGAAAGAAGAAAATATAGCAGAAGTAATTTCTAAATGGACAGGAATACCTGTCCAAAGATTAAATGAAGATGATAATGAAAAAATTAAAAAGTTAGAAAAAAATTTACACAAAAGAGTAATAGGTCAAAATGAAGCTGTAGAAGCAGTTGCAAAGGCGATAAGAAGAGGAAGAATAGGTTTAAAAGATCCTAAAAGACCAATTGGCTCATTTCTATTTTTAGGACCGACAGGTGTTGGAAAAACAGAGTTATGTAAAGCATTGGCAGAAAATTTATTTGACAATGAAGATAATATGATAAGATTAGATATGTCCGAATATATGGAGCCACATTCTGTATCAAAAATAATAGGTGCACCTCCAGGATATGTTGGATTTGACAATGGAGGACAATTAACAGAAAAAGTCAAAAGAAAACCATATTCATTAATATTATTTGATGAAATAGAAAAAGCACATCCAGATGTGATGAACTTATTATTACAGATCTTAGAAGATGGTAGACTTACAGACGCACAAGGAAGAGAAGTTGATTTTAAAAATGCAATTATTATAATGACATCTAATATTGGCGCAAGATATATTACCGATAGAAAAAATCTAGGATTTGGAAGTGGAGAAAAAAGAGAATATGATGAAAGCAAAAATGAAATAATTAAAGAATTAAAAAAAGAATTTAGACCAGAATTAATTAATAGAATTGATGAGATAATTGTATTTCATAAATTAGAAAATAGAGAAATTATTGATATAGCCAAAATTATGTTAAAACAAATTGAAAAAAGATTAGAAGAAAAGAAGTATTTGGTTAAAATTGATGATTCTGTGGCTGAAATTATTGCAAATAGTGAAATCGATAAAAATTATGGTGCAAGACCTTTAAGAAGAAAAATTCAAGAATTAGTAGAAGATAGGCTCTCAGAAGAAATTTTACAAGGAAATATTGTTAGAGGTAAGGAGATTACATTTAAATTGTAAAGCTTTTGCTTATAAGATTCGAAATATAGTTTGAAGAAAGAAAATTAAGTATGCAATTTATATAATAAAAAGATGGTTATCTTAATTTGATATCCATCTTTCCATTTTTATTTCTTTATATTTCTTTAAAACTTCGTCATATTTTTTAAATTCATCTTCCCAAATAATATCAGGAATTTTATCAAAAGCAGTAAAAACTTTTTCAGCTTCCATTAAATAAACAACTTGTTGTTGCTTATTTAGAGTTTTATATTTTTGTGAGAATTCATATAATTTATCTAAAATTTGGTTTGCTTCTATAAAACTCCAAAAATCTTTAACATTCATTCCTGCTAATTTTATTTGCATTACTGCATATCCAGCTAAAGCGACAATTGCGAATATTAATATATATATTATTACTAATAATGCCATATTTAACACCTCTTTTAATGTTTTGTTTATTAGAGAAATTTTCTAAAATTACAAATACATTACAATTATAACATATATTAGCTAAAAATGCAAATTGAATAGAACATCAAATGTTAATAAAGGCTGAGTCTTTTTGGAATGTTTTAAATTAAAAAATAGAGATTTTAAAGATATTTATTAATATTTTTTATATTGTCTTTAATCTTTAAGTTCAATCCTTAACGTATTAATATAAACAAATTTTATCAATAAAAATCACTAATGTCAATTAAAAGAATAAATATTTATAAATATAATACATGAAATATTATAGAAATAAGTATTGCTATATAATCTTGGAAATCAAGACTTTCAAGAATTTCTTTTATATCGTTAAGGATTGAACTTAGAGATATAAAGAAGGGAAATAAAAATATGAAAGCAAATGAAAACAAGGGAGTAACTTTAATGGCATTAGCAGTTACAATAATAATAATGTTAATATTGGCAGGAGTAACAATATCATCGTTAACTGGAAATAGTGGAATAACTACACAAGCCAAACGATCAAAAATTCAAAATGAATTAGCATCATATAAAGAACAAATAGATTTATTTATAGCAGATAAAAAAATGGAAAATGAGGAATTTGATGAAGTAAGTTTATTTGCTGGAAAAAATACTTTGAAATATAATACCCAAAATGAAAATGAAATGGGAACAATAAAAACAATATGTCCACAAATGAAAAATGATTATTTAAAGAGATTAGAAATAAAAAAAGGAAAAGCAATACTGGATACAAAAGATGTGGTAGAAATAGAAATTGCTAGGAATTTAGGGATTAATGTTAATCCATATGAAATAAGTGAAGACGGAGAATTAATATCGTCAAATGGAAATTTATTGTTAATAGATACAGATGGAACATTAGAATTACCTGATACCGTGGTAACAATAGGGGAAGGAACATTTGCTAATACAGCATCAGATGGAATAGTATTACGAAAAGTAATAATTCCATATACGGTAAAAGAAATAAAACAAAATGCATTTAATGGAAATAATACAATAGAAGAAGTAGAATTTCAAATTAAAGGTGGAAAAGGAGTAACTAAAATTGGGAATTTTGCATTTGCTAATTGTACTAATCTAAAATCTATAGTAATTCCTGATACTGTAACAGAAATTGGAAGTGATGCGTTTTATAATTGTTCTAGTATGACAAATATAAAACTTTCTACAAAAATAAAGCAAATAAGTTACGAAATGTTTCATAGTTGTAGAACTTTAGAAGAATTAAATATACCAGAGGGAGTCACTTATATTGGGGCTGGTGGGATAGCAAACTGTTCGGCTTTAAAAAAATTATCAATTCCATCAACATTAACATCAATTTCTGATAATGTTTTTTATGGCTCGAATTCTATTGAAGAAATAAATATAAAAAGTGGAGCTGGATTTGTTTATGAAAATGGTATGTTGATTAATAGTAATAGAACTAATATTTATTATTTATCAGAATCAGCAGTAAATGTTGAAACATTTACTGTTCCACAAGGAATAACAGCATTGGGAGCAAATTTACTAAGAAATAATAAAATAAAAAAAGTAGTTATTCCTTCAAGTGTAAATTATATAGAAGTGGATTTTTTTACGGCAAATGTGAATGAAATAGAAATTGCAACAGATAATCCAAGATATATAGTAAGTAATGGTGCTATATACAGTAAAGATAAGAAAACACTATACATGTATTTTTCTAAAAACGGTGAGATTACATTAGAAGAAGGAGTTACAACAATAGGCTCTAAAGCTTTTAAAAATTCAAGAGCTCCAATAATAAGGTTACCACAATCTGTTAAAGAATTATCTGCATATGCTATATATACTACTTATGCAAAAAAAGTAGTAATAAGTGAAAATGTAAGTAATATAAATAGATATGCATTTTATGCATGTGATTTAGACTTAGAAATAAATAAAAATAGTTATTATATATGGGATGATGGGTTATTATATAATAAAGATAAAACGAAAGTTATTGAATGTACAAAAAATTTACAACAGATTGAAATACCAGAAGGAGTAATAGAAATAGGAGATAATGCTTTTGAATCAAGAGGAGGTATTAAAAATATAAAATTATCTAGTACAATTTCAAAAATAGGGAATAGTGCATTTGCAGGTTGTAGTGGATTGAATGAAATAGAGATTCCATCAAATGTAACAGCAATAGGGACAGATTGCTTTAGATCAACTAATAATTTAAGAAAAATATTGATTGAAAAAGAAAAGGGAAGCATCTCAGGTGCACCATGGGCAAATAGATACGGAGAGAGAATTATTGAATGGAATATCGAAAGATAAATAAAGTAAAAAAACATCAAAAAAGAACATTCTGTTTTGTAATCAGAATGTTCTTTTTATGAATATTAAAAAAATAAAGTAATATATTAATAAAAAGGAGTGATTAGATGACAACACCAATTTCAAATATTATAAAAGGAATTATAATATCATTTATAACAACGATAATATTTTTGTTAATATTTTCGATAATTTTAACATATACAAACATAAGTGAAAATTTTATAACACCAACAATAATAGTAATAACAGCAATAAGTATATTTATTGGTAGCACAATATCAAACTCAAAAATCCAAAGAAACGGACTATTAAATGGAGCTATAGTAGGAGGAATATATTTAATAAGTATATATTTACTTTCAAGTATAATAAATCAAAGATTTGTATTGTCAATGCAATCAATAATAATGATTATATCTGGGATAGTTTGTGGAATGTTTGGAGGAATATTAGGAGTAAATAAATCTAGATAATCTATTGCAAAATTTAGAGTAAAAATATATAATAATCAAATACACAAATTCAAAAGATAGGAGAAGCATTATGAAAGAAACAGAAAATAGATTTGAAATAACCAAAAGAGTAGGATTATTTGGAATAATAGGAAACATATTTTTATTTTCAATAAAAGCAATTGTTGGATTTTCAACAAAAAGCCAAGCAATGATTGCAGATAGTATAAATAGTGCAGGAGATATATTCGCATCAATAATGACAGCAATAGGAAATAAAATTGCAAGTGTACCACGTGATGATGACCATAATTTTGGACATGGAAAAGCAGAATATATTTTTTCACTTTTTATATCAATATCAATGATATTTGTATCTATAAAAACAATAATAGATGCATTTAAGAGTTTAACAAATGGAAGTCAATTAACATTTTCTTGGTGGCTTATAGTAGTATGTATTGCAACAATTATAACTAAATTGTGTTTATATATTTATGTAAAAATATCTTATAAAAAATGTAAAAATATTTTATTACAAGCTAGTATGGAAGATCACAGAAATGACTGCATAATAACAACATTTACACTAATTTCAGCATTATTATCTTTAAAAGGAATACAATGGTTTGATGGAATAGTTGGAATTGGAATATCTGCATGGATATGTAAAACTGGAATAGAGATTTTCATAGAAAGCTATAATATATTAATGGATAGATCAATTGATGAAAAAACTAAAGATACTATATTAAATGTGTTACATACATATAAAGAAATAAAGGCTATAAATGATATTTCATCAGCACCTGTTGGATATCAATATGTGTTGTTTTTAACAATAGCTGTTGATGGAAATATGACAACATTTCAAAGTCATAAATTGGCAGATAAACTTGAGAAAGATATGACAAAATTGGATAATGTATATAAAGCGATTATTCATATTGAACCATATTTAAAAGAAACAAAATAAAAGACCTCATTTTAATATTGAGGTCTTTTTCTAATTATTATTTTTTATCATCTTTAAAAACTTCTTTTACAGCTCCTAAACTACTTAATGCACTTGTTGCTTCAAAAGGAATAAATACTTTATTTGCATCACCTTTAGCAATTTCTTCAAGAGCTTCAAGAGACTTGATTTGAACAAGTTTTTCATCTGGATCAGCAGTTTTTATTGCATCATAAACCATTGCAATTTCTTTAGCTTTGGCTTCAGCAACTTCTTTAATAGCTTGTGCTTCACCGGCAGCTCTACGAATTTTAGCTTCTTTATCAGCTTCAGCTTCAAGAATAGCAGCTTGTTTTTTACCTTCTGCAATAGTAACAGCAGATTGTTTTTGAGCTTCAGCTTCAAGAATTAAAGCTCTTTTATTTCTTTCTGCATTCATTTGTTTTTCCATTGCATCTCTAATATCAGCAGGTGGAGTAATATCTTTTATTTCAACTCTATCGATTTTACATCCCCATCTATCTGTTGCATCATCAAGTATTGTTCTTAATTGAGAGTTTATTCCATCTCTTGAACTAAATGTTTCATCTAAGTCCATTTTACCAACAATATCACGTATTGTTGTAATTGCAAGATATTCAATACCTTTCTTTAAGCTTTGAATTTCATAAACTGCTTTTGCTGGATCTGTTATTTGATAAAATACAACAGTATCAATTGTTATTGTAACATTATCTTTAGTAATAACTCCTTGAGGTGGAACATCCATTGTTTGTTGTTTTAAACTAACAACACTTCTAACATGATCAAAAAATGGAATAATTATTGTAAGACCGGCATCAGCAACTTTGTGAAACTTTCCTAATCTTTCAATAATATAAACCTCAGATTGTCTAACAACTTTAATTGATTTGAATGCTATAATTAATATTATAACAAGTAGTACAATTAAAAACCACATAATTTCCTCCTTTTGGCAATTCTAAATTGCCTATATATAATTTTTTTATAATTTTTTTCTTAGGTAATATATATAATAATATTAAAAACAATATAAATATTAAAGATTAAGCCTCTACATTAGAATTTATTTTTAATGGTTTAACAAATGCTTTTACACCTTCTATAGAAACAATTTCAACTTCACTACCTGCTGGAATATTTATTTGTTCTTTACTTTTGGCTGACCAAACTTCACCTTCAAATTTAATTTGACCTTTTCCAGTAGTACAATCAATGCTTTCTGTAACAACTGCTTTTTTTCCAATCAGAGAATAAACATTAGTTGGAACAACATCTTTTTTACTTATTTTATTAACAAGTGGTCTTGTTGCAAAAATTAATAATCCAGAAGATACTACAAATACAGACATTTGAATGATAATATTTGAAGTAAAAAAACTAACAAGCATTGCAATTAAAGCTCCTACTCCTAACCAAAAAACTAAGAAACCAACAGTAATTATTTCGCAGATAAAAAATATTCCTGATGCAATTAACCATATTTGCCACATAAAAACCTCCATTCTAGCTGAAAAGCTCTTATAAATATTAATTTAATTCTAAATTAAAACACTACATTTCTATTATACTACATATTTGCGAAAAAACAAAGAGATTTCTTAAAAAATCTTGTAAAAATAGGAAAAAAATGATAATATAACAACAAAGATTTAAGAAGGGAAATATGCAAATGAAAAAAAATGAAAATGGTGTCACATTAATTGCGTTAGCTATTATGGTAATTGTTATGCTAATGATTGCATCTGTTACAGTATATTCTGGAGTTATTTCAATACAGGAATCAAAACAAAAAAGAATAAAAATAGAATTGGAAACAGTTCAACATGCAGTATTAGAAAATTATACTAAATATAAGATATATAATGACGAAAAATATTTAGTTGGAACACCAATTACAAGTGAAAATGATTCTAAAATAATCGATTTTAAATTTAATTTGGTAAATAGAAATATTGCCTTCTTACCAGATGCCGAAAAACAGAATAAGTATTATTGGCTAAGAAGCAAAGGTGATAATAATTATGCTAATGATGATTACAAAATGTTAGACTTGTCAGATATCACATTTAGATATATTGTATGCTATAAAACAGGAGAAGTAATGAATATAGATACAAAATACTATATTAATGGTGATCCTGTATATACACGTTTTAATTAGCAATATTTATGAAAGGAATTAATTTATGAATATAAATGAAATAGAAAAAATAATTCCAAAAGAAAAAATTTTGCAAAATGTACAAATGAAAAAATATACATCATTTAAAATTGGAGGAGAAGCAGAAGTTTTAATAAAAATTTCAACACTAGAAGAATTAACAAAAATAATAAAATATATAAAGCAAAAAAATATTCAAACTTTTATTTTAGGAAATGGAAGTAATTTACTAGTTAGTGATGAAGGAATAAAAGGAATAGTATTAAAAATAGAAATAAAAAAATTAGAAATAGAAGAAATAAATAATAAATTTAAAATAAAAGTAGGAGCTGGTGTAAAACTAGGCGAATTAGCACAAAAACTAGCCAATAAAGAGATTTCAGGATTTGAGTTTGCAAGTGGAATACCAGGAACAATTGGTGGAGCTATTAGAATGAATGCTGGAGCACATGGCTCTGAGATGAAAGATATAGTAAAAACAGTAACATATATTGATAGAAATGGTGAGATACATAAGATAAATAATGAACAAGCAAAATTTGAATATAGAAATAGTATGTTTGCTAACAATGAATATATTATAGTAGAAACAGAATTAGAATTAAGCAAAGGAAATAAAGAAGAAATACAAGCAAAAATGCAAGAATATGCGAACTTTAGAAAAGAAAAGCAACCTATAGAATATCCAAGTGCGGGAAGTACATTTAAAAGAGGAACAGATTTTATAACAGCAAAATTAATTGATGAATGTGGATTAAAAGGATATCAAATAGGAGGAGCACAAGTATCTGAAAAACATGCAGGATTCATAATAAACAAAGGAAATGCAACATCTAAAGATGTTGAAGAATTAATTAAATATATAAAGCAAAAAGTTTACGAAAAATTTGGAAAAGAAATTGAAACAGAGATAGAAATAATACATTAAAAGGAAGGTATAAAAATGAAGGGAATAATGCATTGGCTAAAATCAAGTTCGAAAATGAAGAGATGGATGTTTTTAATATTAATAGGAATAATACTTACATGTTATGGGATATCTGATATACTAGTACAAAAAGAAATGCAATTTTCAGAAGCTGGAAAAGTAGTTGTAATATTTGCAATTGGATTTGTTTGTATAGTTATAGGACTTATAATGTTAAACAAAAGAAATATGGAATTGTTTATAGAAGCAACAGATGACAGAATGAAAAATAAAAAAAATGTAAATGTAAATTCATTAATTTTTGATAGAACGATATATGAAAAAGGGCCTAAAGTAGTAGTAATTGGTGGAGGAGCAGGACTAAATACAGTGCTTACAGGAATGAAAAGATATACAAATAATATAACGGCAATTGTAGCAGTATCAGAATATGGAAAAGAACAAACACTTTCAAGAAGAAGATTACAAACAGCCTTACCATTAGAAGATATAAAAGATAGTATAGTAGCACTGGCACCAGAAAGAAAAGAAGATATTGGAAGATTAATGAATCATGAAATGATAAATCCAGAATTAAGAGGATTAAAATTTTCTGATATTTATTTTACAGCAATGAAAGAAGTTTTTAGAAATGATGTAAAAGCAATAGAAAAAAGTGATTCAATATTTAATATTACAGGAAAAATACTACCAGTAACAAATACAGAAATGAATATATGTGCAGAGTTAGAAAATGGATATGTTGTTGAAAATAAAGATATGATACCACAAGTTGTATCTGATAATATGACAAGAATAAATAGAGTATATATACAACCATCAAATTGCAAACCAGCAGAAGGAGTATTAGAAGCAATAAGAGAAGCAGATAGTATAATAATAGGACCTGGAAGTTTATATACAAATATAATACCAAACTTGCTAGTAAATGGTGTTGCAAAGGCAATAAAAGAAAGTAAAGCAATAAAAATATATATAAATAATATTATGACAGAATTTGGTCAAACAGATAATTATTCTGTTGCAGACCATATAAAAGCAATAATAGAACATTGCGGAGAAGGATTAATAGATTATTGTATTTATGATACAGGAGAAGTTATTCCAGAATACATAAATATAACAAAGAAGGAGCAGATTTAGTTGAACAAAATCTAAATGATCCTAAAATCAAAAAGATTAAGTTTATTAAGAAAAATATTTCTACAATAATTGATGGAAAAGTTAGACATGATCCATATATGGTAGCAGAATCTGCAATAAAATTAATATGTAATGATTTAAAATATGAAGATAGAGAAGATGACCCAGAATATGTAATGTTAAATGCAAAATTAAAATCAGATAAACGTATTAATAAAATAAAGAAAATGCAGGCCAAAATGGAGAAAAAAGAACAAGGAAAACAACAAGACAAAAATAAAAAATCTGTTAGAAAAAGTAAATTTAATTCAAAATATAGTGATAGAATACAATCTATTAGAGAATCTGATGAAAAATTCAGAAGAAATCATCAAAAATAGAGGAGGAAAGTGACTAAAATTTGTGGACTATGCAAATTTTAGTCACAAATAATAAAATGAAATTTGCAAAAGAAAACTTAAATTTAGAAAAAGGCTTAAATAAAGAATGGGTAATAACAAATGGACTTGGAGGATTTGCATCATCAACAATTATAGGGGCAAATACAAGAAGATATCATGGTCTATTAATAGCCCCACTTATGCCACCAGCAAGAAGAACATTAATATTATCAAAATTAGATGAAAGTATAGAAATAAATGGAAACAAAACAGATTTATATACAAATATAGGCAAAAATTTTATAACACATGGATATAAATATCAAGAATGCTTTATAAAAGAATATATACCTATATTTGCATATAAAGTTGGTGATGTGGAAATAACTAAAGCAATTTGTATGCAACATTTTAAAAATACAATTGCTATTTTTTATAAAGTAAAAAATGGAAGCGAAAAAGCAAAATTAATATTAACACCTGTAATGAATTTTAGAAATGCACATGGAATGAATAAAGACCATGTTTTTGATTTGAAACAAAAAATTAATAAAACAAAACTT
>ERZ1673702.4102-NODE-4102-length-10670-cov-4.902025_pt1 | contig 10670 bp, 4 predicted proteins | sample MGYA00580232_ERZ1673702 | MGnify/ENA primary metagenome ERZ1673702 (study PRJEB41218, sample SAMN15661792) | gut metagenome | host: Homo sapiens | place: Canada: London | collected 2015-08-20/2019-03-30 | study: EMG produced TPA metagenomics assembly of... | reverse complement strand
CCGAAGAAATTCGAGGAGAAATATAAAGAGTTACAGCCGGAGAAATACAAGGATACAATCGCACATGTAATCCAGAAGGGAAATACTCCTGCCGGGATGCACATTTCCATCATGGTAAATGAGATCCTTGATTTTCTGAAAATCCAGCCGGGTGAGACCGGATTCGATGCGACACTCGGATACGGTGGACATACGAAAGCCATGCTGGAATGTCTGAAAGGTGAGGGGCACATCTATGCAACAGATGTTGATCCGGAAGAGTCTGCGAAGACAAGAAAACGTTTGGCAGATCAGGGATTCGGAGAAGACATTTTAAGTATCCGTCTACAGAATTTCTGCACGATCGATGAGATTGCAAAAGAAGTTGGAGGATTTGATTTTATCCTTGCAGATCTTGGAGTTTCCTCTATGCAGATCGACAATCCGAAGAGAGGATTTTCCTTCAAAGTTGACGGACCGCTGGATTTGCGACTGAATCAGGAGAAAGGCATCAGTGCGGCAGAGCGCCTTGATAACATTTCCGAGGAAGAGCTTGCCGGAATGCTTTACGAGAATTCAGATGAGCCATACTGCGAAGAGCTGGCGAAAGCGATCACAACAGAGATCCGCAAGGGCAATCGCATTGATACAACAACAAAGCTTAGAAATGTCATCGAGAAGACTTTAGATTTCCTTCCAAATAATAAAGAAAAGAAGGACATTATCAAAAAGACTTGTCAGAGAACATTCCAGGCACTTCGCATAGATGTGAATAATGAATTCGAAGTGCTGTATGAATTTATGGAGAAACTCCCGGGAGCATTAAAACCGGGCGGAAGAGTAGCAATTCTTACATTCCATTCCGGAGAGGACAAGCTTGTAAAGAAAGCACTCAAAGCAGGATATAAAGAAGGAATCTATTCCGAATATGCAAGGGATGTTGTGCGTCCGTCAGCGCAGGAATGTGCACAGAACGGAAGAGCAAGATCTACGAAGATGCGCTGGGCTGTGAAGGCGGAATAGTTGACTTCAATATAATGAAATGTTATAGTTAGTCAGAAATAATAGCGTTCGGTGCTGTTTGATCAGGGAATATATTTCCATATCCTGATCGAAACAGGTAAAAGGGAAACAGGTGCAAGACCTGTACGAACTCGTCACTGTGAGCAGAGATGCGGTCTTCTTAGAAATTAGATTTCAGAAGACCGCTCCTATACAGACAAGTGTGGAGAGTCCGCACATCCACTGGGAGACCGGGAAGGTGTTCTGTATAGAAGATCTGTAAGTCAGGAAACCTGCCGGCCGTTGGTGCGGGGAATATACGAATTCCAGATCACGAGTAATTGATTGTACCGAAAGAACCATTCTTACTGTTCGCATTACGTGTGACCAGCAATCATTCATTTGATTCAAGATAATTCTATCCATTTTCCGTATTTTATAATTCACAACTTAAGAGGAGACAAAAAAGAAATGAAAAATAAGAGCAGATGGCTTGCGCTTATGCTGACAGGTTCTATGGTGATTTCACCATTGTCTTATACAAGAACATATGCGGCAGAAAATGAGCAGCAGTGTGAGACAAATTTACAAGAAACTGTAGAGGTGGAAGAAGCTGATCTAGATAAGAAACAAGATGAGAGTCAGACAGAAGACGCAGGAAATGTTAAAGAAGATAAAAGAAATGACGATTTAACAAAAGAAGATCAGACAGAGGAATCTGATAAAGTTGATAATTCTTCGGATAAATCAGATAATCAGAATTCAATCGAAGCAGAAACAAAACCAAATTTAGAGAATAACTCAGAAAATAATTCAGAAAATAACTCAGAAGAGAAAGATACAGAAACCACCGGGAAAAATCCAGGCATAACTGTCTCAGATCAGGTTGCGGACAAAAAAACTGATAACAAGGATACACAGATAAAAGATGAAACAGGCAAGTCAGAACCTTCTACAGATTCGAACGATTCTATGAATACTCCGGAACCGGAACTTTCGCCACTGCAGGAGGCTCCTTCTGTAACAGGAGAATCTGTGAAAGTAGTAAAAGAAGACGCTGAAGAGTTCAAGATGTTCAAGGTCAGTGAATCAACAGTTGTTGAAAAGGATGGCGAACTTGATATTACGATCAAGACAAACAACACAGGATTTGATGCGCTATATCTTGGTTCAAAAGATGACTTGTTGAAAGCATCTGTTATAGAAGGAACAAAGGATGAAGAAGGTGCATGGACATTTCATTTCAATGTTCCGAAAGAAAAAGCAGGTCAGACAATTCCGGTATCTTTGAGAAAGTCAAAAGATCAGACTTGGTATGACAAACAGTACTTATGGATGTACATTCCGAATCCGGGAGAAACCTCAACACCGGATCCGGCACCAACGCCAACACCGACACCGGAAGCAACAGTAGCAAACGGAATCTACAGTATGGACGTAACTTCCAGTTCTTCCATGTTTAAAGTAGTGGATTGTATCCTGACAGCAAAAGACGGAAAAATGAGTGCCGTGCTTACATTAAGCGGAACCGGTTACGGCTATCTGTATATGGGAACAAAGGAAGAGGCTGCAAGCGCAGATCAGTCATCCTGGATTCCATATCAGGTGAATGAAGAAGGAAAATATACTTATACTGTTCCGGTAGAAGCGTTGGATAAGGAAATCGCAGTAGCAGCATATTCCATTAAAAAAGGAATCTGGTATGACAGAATGCTGACTTTCCAGTCAGAGACAATGAAGAAGATTGCCGATCTTAATTCCACAGACTCAGAGAATAAAGGTGATTCCGGAAATACAGGAAACAACGGAAACACAGGAAATTCCGGAACTACTGGTGGTTCCAATAATACTGGTAATACAGGAACGAACAATTCTGCTTTCCCAGGCGGTTCTGTATCTGGAACTAATTCAGGAAAAACAGATGGAAATGACGGAAAAGCAGATAATGTATCAAAATACGAATCCGATACAAGTGGTTCTACTTCTCATGTAGACAGTGGAACAACACTGAAAGACGGTGTATACACTCCGGATCGTTTTACCTGGTCCGGTGGAACAGGTAAGGTTCAGATTACTTGTAATAAAGTGACGATCCAGAATGGACAGGCTTATGCAACACTCGTGTTCAGCAGTGATCATTATCAGTATGTGAAAGCGAATGGAAATAAGTATTACACAACAAAGGGCGGCGGATCAGCGACAGCTGTTATCCCGGTTGCATTGAATCAGAACAATAAGATTATTGGAATGACAGATAAAATGTCTGTCGCACATGAGATAGAATATACGATTTTCATTTATCTTGCAGCGGCAAATGGAGGAACATCTGCAAACGGAACAGATGCTTCGACAAGCAGTAACCAGAAGCTGGATGAAAAAGCACCTGAAATCATAGGTTTGGAATATCAGTCAGAAACAAAGCTTGACTATGCAGAATATTTCAAGATTTATCATTATGATCAGGGGATTGTACTTCTTGAAATCGATATGACGAAGGACACAGCAAGAGACCCTGAAAAAGCAGAGGAAACAAAGTCTGAAAATGAGAAGTCTGCAGAAGATAAAGAGAAGTCTTCCAAGAAGAAAGTAGCTTCTGTTACGATCAATAGATCAGAAGATTCTAAGAACTCAGATGCAGAAAGCAAAGTAGATGCTTCTGCCGAGGAATCCGCAGCTTCGGATAACAACGGCACAAGCGAACAGGAACTGGCAGCAGAGCTTTACAAGGGAAATGTTGTGAAATATCTGATCGTTCCGGAGGATGTGGAAGTTCCGGTTGGTCTTGAGCAGGATATGATCATTGTGAAGAAACCTGTGGATCATACTTATGCAGAGTCTGATGAGATTCTGAATACGATGAAAGATCTCGATCTTCTTGATAATATTGCGGCAGTTGGAATGAAGAGCAAAGACTGTACAGTATCTGAGATTGCTGATAAGATGAAAGCAAAAGACGGAGAGAAGAATGCTGAAGTTGCATATGCAGGAACAGCGGACAAGCTGAAGTTGAAGAACCTTGTGAAGAGTGAAGTGAATCTTGCATTGTTTACAGGAGATATTCTTCCAAGAGAAGATTCTGAGGAAAATGCAGCGAAAGATACTGACAAAATAGCAGATAAAGACAGTAAAGATACAAAAGAGACTCTGACAGTAGAAGAGAAGGCGGAACAGTTCGAAGAGCTGACAGAAAAGCTTGCAATGCTTGGAATTCCGGTACTCGTTGATCGTTCTTCCGAGGAAAAGACAGAACTTGGAAAGCAGGAGTGGATCAAGGTTTACGGTGTTCTCTACGGATGTGAAGAGCTGACGAACGAGAAGTTTGATGCGGCAGTAGCAGCGGCAGAGAAATAGGAGAGAAAAATAGAATGAAGATAAGAAGATGCAGAATCACAGCGTTAATGCTTTCAGCTGCACTTCTGCTCGGAGGCTGCGGTTCTACCGCAGCCTCCGGTGGAAACAGCGGTAATAATTCAGCAGGTACAGATGTAACAAAGGATAAGACCAAAGATACAGCCGACAAGACAAAAAAAGCACCGGAGATCGAAGGGCTTACCTATGAATCTACAATGGATCTGACTTACGCGACAGAATTCGATGTATATTATTATAAGGATGGATATAAGTTGATCGATGTCCATGAAGATAAGCAATATCTGATCGTTCCGGAAGGTGAAGAAGAACCGGAAAATCTGGCGGATGATATTGTTGTGATCCAGCAGCCGACAGAGAATATTTATATGGCGGCGACAGCATCCATGTCTCTGTTTGATGCAATCGGCGGAATTGACAAGGTGAAATTCTCCGGGCTTGAGGCTTCCGGCTGGTATGTAGAGAGTGCAAAGGAAGCAATGGAATCCGGAGCGATGACATTTGCGGGAAAATACAGCGAACCGGATTATGAGACTCTCGTTGACGGAGACTGTGATCTGGCAATCGAATCAACGATGATCCTTCATACACCGAAGGTACAGGAAATGATCGAAGATCTTGGGATTCCGGTATTTGTAGACTACTCCAGTTATGAGTCACATCCGCTTGGAAGAACCGAGTGGATCAAGCTTTATGGGGCGCTTCTGAATAAAGAGGAAGAAGCGGATACATTTTTTGACCAGCAGGCTCACGTGATCGAGGAACTGAAAGGATTTGAGAACACGGAAAAGACGGTTGCTTATTTCTATGTGAGTACAGATGGTTCAATCGTTGTGAGAAAATCTGACGATTATATTCCGTCAATGATCGAAATCGCAGGTGGAAGATATGCGTTCAAAGATCTGAAGAATCCGGACAGCAACGCACCATCTGTTAAACTGACGATGGAGGAATTCTATGCGACTGCTGTCGATGCAGATTATCTGATCTACAACGGGACGATCGACGGACAGGTAAATAGTATCAGTGAGTTGGAAGCAAAGAATGAATTGTTCTCTGAATTCAAGGCGGTGAAAGACGGAAATGTCTGGTATACCGGAAAGAACTTATATCAGGCAACAGATACAGTCGGAGAGCTGATCAAAGATATGCATCTGATGCTGACAGACGGTGATGCATCTCAGATGACATTTCTTGAAAAGATGGAGTAGAAGAATGGAGCAGACAAGTTTTCATCAGGAAAATTTCAGACGGCGTACAAGATACACAGCGGTATTTCTGATTCTTGCAGCAGTATTTTGTGTTGTGACAGTGCTAAATATCAATACCGGAAATGTTCATATTCCGGTACCTAAGATTCTGCGCATTCTCTTTCTGAAAGAAGGAGCTGCGACAGAGTACAATATTATATGGAAGATCCGTCTTCCGAGAATTCTGATGGCAGCGCTCCTTGGTGGTGCATTGTCTCTTTCAGGTTTTTTGCTGCAGACATTTTTTTCCAATCCTATTGCCGGACCTTTCGTTCTCGGAATTTCTTCCGGAGCGAAAATGGTCGTGGCACTTACAATGATCGTGTATTTGAAATATATCGGAAGATTTTCTTCGTATACACTGATTCTTGCAGCATTTATCGGGTCGCTGATCTCGACGGGATTTATCCTTCTGATGTCGAAAAAAGTGCAGCATATGGCGTCTCTTCTTGTCGGGGGGATCATGATCGGATATATCTGTTCGGCTATCACGGATTTTGTTGTGACATTTGCGGATGATTCTGATATTGTGAATCTGCACGGATGGTCACAGGGAAGTTTTTCCGGAATGAGCTGGAGCAATATTCGTGTGGCAGCAGTGGTTGTCGGACTTGCGGTGCTGTTTACATTTTTCCTGTCCAAACCAATCAGTGCATATCAATTGGGAGAAGCATATGCGCAGAGTATGGGAGTCAACATCAAGACATTTCGCGTGATTTTGATTTTGCTTTCCAGTATTCTGTCAGCGTGTGTGACAGCATTTGCGGGACCGATTTCTTTCGTGGGAATCGCAGTTCCGTTTCTTGCAAGGAAAGCATTTGGAACGTCAAAACCGATCGTGGTCATACCGGGAACGTTCTTTATGGGAGCTGTGTTCTGTATGATCTGTGACTTGATCGCACGAATGGCACTGGCACCGGTGGAATTGAATATCAGTACGGTGACTTCTATTCTGGGTGCACCGATCGTTATCTATATGATGATACCGAAGGGAGGAAGAAAATAAGATGGTAGATTATTATTTTCAAATGAAAGACCTGTCGGTAGGTTATAATGGAAACTCCCTGATCCGTGATATTAATATCGGGATCAACAAGGGGGAGATCGTGACTTTAATCGGGCCGAATGGTTCAGGAAAGTCAACGATTTTGAAAAGTATTACAAGACAGTTGAAAGTCGTTGGAGGGAATGTATTTTTTGACGATACTTCTCTTTTGAAACTGCCGTACAAAGAGCTTGCGTCTAAGATGGCGGTCGTGTTGACGGATCGGATCAAGACAGAGTTGATGACTTGTCATGATATTGTGGCGACCGGACGCTATCCTTACACAGGACGACTTGGGATTCTGACGCAGGAAGATGAATGTCTGGTGGAAGAGGCGATGCAGGCGGTGCATGCGCAGGAGCTCGGCAACCGTGATTTTAATGCGATTAGTGACGGACAGAAGCAGCGCGTTCTGCTGGCGAGAGCAATCTGTCAGGACCCGGATGTGATCGTTTTAGATGAGCCGACTTCGTTCCTGGATGTAAAATATAAGTTGGAGCTGTTGTCTATCCTTGAGCGGATGGCAAGGCAGAAGAAGATTACGGTGATTATGTCTCTTCATGAAATCGATCTGGCACAGAAGATTTCAGATAAGATCATCTGTGTCAAAGGCGAGACGATTTCACATTACGGAAGCCCGGAAGAAGTATTTACAGAAGAAATCATTCGCGAATTGTATGGAATCAATAATGGATATTTTGACCCGCTTTTTGGAAGTATTGAACTTCCTGCGCCGGAGGGTGAGCCGGAAGTGTTCGTGATCTCTTCCGGCGGAACTGGAATCCCGGTTTATCGAAGACTTCAGAAGGAGCACATCCCGTTTGCGGCAGGTATTTTATATGAAAATGATATGGATTACCGGCTGGCAAGATTACTTGCGGCAGAAGTGATCACGGAAGAACCGTTTGAGGAGATTCGGGAAGAAACGCTTCAGAAAGCATTTGAGACAATAGGGAAATGTAAGCGTGTGATCAATGCCGGAGTGAAGATCGGAACATGGAATATAGGGATTGAGAGATTGCTTGAAAGAGCAGAAATAGAAGGAAAATTATAAAAACGTATAAAAATGAGCCGAGATAGCATTTTAAATGTGTTTTAAAAAGCGCTGTCAACGCTCTTTTTTGTTGCTATTCATGATTGTGAATGGTAGAATAGAACAGTATAGGCTATAAAAAAGATGGGAAAATAGCAGTACAGACTGTTATGTGATGGGAGGCAATTTATGAGTAACAATGGACAATCAGCAAAGAGAGCAAGCTTCTCGGGTAAAATCGGATATGTGCTTGCTGTTGCAGGCTCAGCAGTCGGCCTGGGAAATATCTGGAGATTCCCGTATCTGGCTGCGAAATATGGAGGGGGAATCTTCCTTCTCGTTTATCTGGTTCTGACCGTATCTTTTGGATATGTTCTGATCATGTCAGAGACAGCACTTGGAAGAATGACAAGAAAAAGTCCGGTTGGAGCTTTTCAGACATTTGGTAAGACAAAATCATTTAAGATCGGCGGATGGCTCAATGCAATAATCCCTATGCTGATCGTGCCGTATTATAGTTCGATCGGTGGCTGGGTTATCAAGTACCTTGCAGAGTATTTGAAAGGAAATGTGCAGACTGTTGCACAGGACGGATATTTTACAGAATTTATTTCAGATTCTTTTCAGGTAGAAGCATGGTTCATCGTGTTTTCTATTCTTGTATTCTGCGTTATCCTGGCAGGAGTTGAGAATGGTATAGAGCGAGTATCTAAGATTATGATGCCAATCCTTGTTATTCTTGCGGTTATTGTAGCAATTTATTCTGTAACAAGACCGGGAGCAATTGAAGGTGTGAAGTATTTCCTGATTCCGAATCCAAAGCACTTCTCAGCAATGACGGTTGTTGCGGCAATGGGACAGATGTTTTACTCCCTGTCAATCGCGATGGGAATTTTGTATACATATGGTTCTTATATTGGTAAAGACGTTGATCTTGAGAAGAGTACAACACAGGTTGAGATTTTCGATACAGCAATCGCAATGCTCGCAGGACTTATGATCATTCCGGCTGTATTTGCATTCTCTGGTGGAAACCCGGACAATCTGCAGGCAGGACCATCTCTGATGTTCATCACACTTCCGAAGGTATTCGCAAGTATGGGCGTTGGAAGGCTGGCTGGTATCCTGTTCTTCATATTGGTACTTCTTGCAGCAGTGACAAGTGCAATCTCACTTCTGGAGACAAGCGTATCTACATTCCAGGATGAACTTCACTGGAGCAGACCGAAATGCTGTATCCTTATGGCTGCTGTTATGCTTATAATCGGAACCTTATCTTCTATGGGATATGGAGTATTGAGCTTTATTCAGATTTTCGGAATGGCATGTCTGGACTTCTTTGACTTCCTGACAAATTCCGTGATGATGCCGCTTGCAGCACTTGCAACATGCTTCCTGATCGTTCGTACTGTTGGATTTGAAAGAATCGCAAGAGAGATCGAACAGTCATCTGCATTTAAGAGAAAGAAGTTATATATGTTCTTTTTGAAATATCTGGCACCAATCTTCCTGGTCATTATTTTACTTAGTTCTATTGCAAATGTATTGGGAATTATTTCTATGTAATGGAAAATGCTTGTTAAAATAGACAAGTAATCTTGCTGTAAATCTACCTGCATGGTATAATATGACTAGACTTGTAAAGTTTAGAAACAGTTCAGCCATACAACGAAGTGGTCATAAACTGACGGTCTTACGTTGTATGGCTGAATTGCAATAATTTTACATTTTAAGAAAATAATAGGAGTGATTAAGATGTATCAGGAAGAGTATAAGCGCTGGATGGCAGCAGACCTGGAAGACGCAGATCTGATGCCGGAGTTAACTAAAATCGAGGGAAATGATGACGAGATCAAGGAGCGTTTCGCAGTTGCGCTGAAGTTTGGAACAGCCGGACTTCGTGGTGTACTTGGAGCAGGAACAAACAGAATGAATATCTATGTTGTTCGTCAGGCTACACAGGGACTCGCTAACTGGGTAAAGACACAGGGCGGTACACAGACAGTAGCAATCAGCTATGACAGCCGTCTCAAGAGTGATGTGTTTGCGAAGACAGCAGCAGGAGTTCTTGCAGCGAACGGAATTAAAGTAAGAATCTACGATGCTCTGATGCCAGTACCGGCACTTTCCTTTGCGACACGCTATTATAACTGTAACGCAGGTGTTATGGTAACAGCATCCCACAACCCGGCGAAGTATAACGGATATAAGGCATACGGACCGGATGGATGCCAGATGACAGATGATGCAGCAGCAATCGTATACGAAGAGATCCAGAAGACAGATGTACTTACAGGTGCGAAGTATATGTCTTTCGCTCAGGGAGTTGAAGAAGGTCTGATCCGTTTCGTAGGAGATGACTGTAAGGATGCACTGTATGAGGCAATCGAGTCCCGTCAGGTTCGTCCGGGTCTGTGTAAGAGCGCAGGACTTAAGCTTGTATACAGCCCACTGAATGGATCTGGATTAGTACCGGTAACACGTGTACTTAAAGACATCGGAATCACAGATGTAACAATCGTACCGGAGCAGGAGTACCCGAATGGATATTTCACAACATGCAGCTACCCGAACCCAGAGATCTTTGCAGCACTTGAGCTGGGACTGAATCTTGCGAAAGAGACAGGCGCAGACCTCATGCTTGCAACAGACCCAGATGCAGACCGTGTAGGAATCGCTATGAAGTGCCCGGACGGATCCTATGAGCTTGTTTCAGGAAATGAAGTAGGAGTTCTTCTTCTTGACTACATCGCAGCAGGACGTATCGAGAAAGGCACAATGCCTGAGAAACCGGTAGCAGTGAAATCTCTCGTATCTACACCACTTGCAGATGCAGTTGCAGAGCATTACGGAGTAGAACTTCGCAACGTACTGACAGGATTTAAATGGATTGGAGATCAGATTGCGAACCTCGAGGCAGCAGGAGAAGTTGACCGTTTTATCTTCGGATTTGAAGAGAGCTACGGATACCTTGCAGGACCATATGTACGTG
>ERZ1673702.4096-NODE-4096-length-10679-cov-9.669616_pt1 | contig 10679 bp, 8 predicted proteins | sample MGYA00580232_ERZ1673702 | MGnify/ENA primary metagenome ERZ1673702 (study PRJEB41218, sample SAMN15661792) | gut metagenome | host: Homo sapiens | place: Canada: London | collected 2015-08-20/2019-03-30 | study: EMG produced TPA metagenomics assembly of... | reverse complement strand
TTATTCACCGCTTGATTTTGAGTCAAGTGCGTCTACCAATTCCGCCACAGCGGCAGTGTTCGTAATCAGAACAAAATATATTTTACCATAAAAACAAGAAGGACGCAAGAGAAAAAAATGGAATAATTATCATAAAAACTTTCTAAAAAAGATTGACGAAAGGAAAAAATAGAAGTATAGTGTAGATAGTTTAGTACCATACTAAATTTTACATCATAAGTTCAAATAACGATTTATCGAAAACGCCATCGTTAGATGGTCCACAGTGTGTGGAACGAAAACTGTTGTCTTCATAGACAGCAGTTTTTTTGTTGTCTAAAATTAGAAATGAAACATGGTTATGATTCAGTACTGTGAGAACAGCAAGAACCAGGAAGTAGAATTGTTGAAAATAGGAAAGAAAAGATGTAAAAAATCAAAATATATGGTAAAATTAGATAAAATGTAGAAAATGGAGGAAAGAACAGATGAAAGGGGAATATTATCTCGGACTTGATATGGGAAGCAGTTCGGTTGGATGGGCTGTGACAAATGAGAAGTACGAAATTTTGCGCGCACATGGAAAAACACTTTGGGGTGTACGGCTATTTGACAGTGCACAGACTGCAGAAGAGAGAAGAGGGTTTCGGACAGCAAAACGAAGATTGGATCGTCGTAATTGGAGAATAGAATTGCTGCAGAAAATTTTTGCGGAAGAAGTAGAAAAGATAGATGATGGATTTTTTCGCAGAATGAAAGAGAGTCGTTACTGGCCAGAGGATAAGCGTGACAGGCGGGGAAAGTGTCCGGAACTTCCCTATGCATTGTTTGCGGATGATGATTACACAGACAAAGAATATCATAAACAGTTTCCAACCATCTATCATCTGAGAAAATGGTTAATGGAAACTGACGAAACGCCTGATATTCGCCTGATATATCTTGCTCTGCATCATATGATGAAACACAGAGGCCATTTTCTATTAAACGGAAATATCGAACAGGTAAGAGAATTTCAGACAACATTTGAACAGTTCCTTGAAGCAGTGCGGGCAGAAGAACTTGGCTTTTCTTCCGAGATTGGAGTGGAAAGAAGCAAGGAAATAGAGGCAATTTTAAAAGACCGAACATTGACCAAATCTGCGAAAAAGACAAAAGCAGTAAAAGCAATGCGGGCAGAAACATCCTGTGAAAAAGAGTGGCTGGGATTGATTACCGGTGGAACAGCAAAACTGGGAAATCTGTTTGGGGAAAAACAGATGGATACACTGGAACGGCCAAAACTTTGCTTCGCAGATGCAGGTTATGAAGAATACGCTGGAGAGATCGAAGCAGAGCTGGGAGAAAAATATGTATTAATTGAACACGCAAAAGCAGTGTACGATTGGGCTGTTCTGGCTGATATTTTGCAGAACTATTCTTCTCTTTCAGAGGCAAAAGTGGCACTTTATGAAAAGCATAAAAAAGATCTGAAAGATCTGAAAAAGCTGGTCAGAGAGAATCTTTCAAGGGAAGAATATCAGAGACTGTTTGCAAAAAAGGATGAAAAAGCTAATTATTATGCGTATATCAAGGCACCAAAACAATGTAGTCAGGAAGACTTTTACGGTTATCTGAAAAAGAATATTCTGGGCAAGATATCAGATGTGACGAAAGCATCCTGCATGCAGAAGGAAATGGAAATGGGAACGTTTCTTCCGAAACAGACTGTAAAAGACAACAGTGTCATTCCATATCAGATTCATTTATATGAATTAAATGCAATCCTGAAAAATCTGGAAGATAAAGTTCCGCTACTGAAAGAGAATGGAGAGAAGATTCAAAAGATTTTCACATTCCGCATTCCGTACTACGTAGGACCCTTAAACGGAATTCGAAAAAAAGGGGAGAAGAGTAACTGGGCGGTACGAAAAGAAGGCAAAATATATCCATGGAACTTCGATGAGATGGTAGATTTGGAAGCAAGTGCAGAGCAGTTTATTCGAAGAATGACGAATAAATGTACTTATCTGCCAAGTGAAGATGTTTTACCAAAGTATTCTCTGCTGTACAGCAAATACGAAGTTTTAAATGAATTAAATAATCTGCGTTTGGATGGAGAAAAGATATCTGTAGAGCAGAAACAGAAAATATATGAAGAAGTATTCCAGAAAAGCAGAAAGGTTACACAGAAAAAACTGAAAAACTATTTAGTGAAAGAAGGAATTACCGGAAAAGAAGTTGAAATTACCGGAATTGATGGTGATTTCAAGAGTTCTCTTACGGCATACCATGACTTTAAAGAGAAATTAACAAATCTGTCACTGAACCAGGCGGAAAAAGAATGCATCATCCTGAACGTAACGCTGTTTGGAGATGATAAAGCGATACTGAAACAGAGATTAAAGAAACTGTTTCCGGAGTTGACAGAAAAACAAAGAGACAGCATAAGTAAACTGCCGTATCGTGGTTGGGGAAGACTCTCAAAAGTGTTTTTGGAAGAGATGGAAGCACCGGCACCGGAAACGGGAGAGGCATGGTCTATTATTCGGGCTTTGTGGGAGACGAATGACAATCTGATGCAACTGCTTAGCGAAAAATATTTGTTTGCATCGGCAATCGAAGAAAAGAATGGAAACGAACAGAAAAAACGGGATATTTCGTATGAATTAGTCGAGGAGCTTTACGTATCACCGGCAGTGAAGCGGCAGATTTGGCAGAGCCTTTTGATTGTAAAGGAAATCTGTAAAGTGATGGGAAACCCACCGAAACGTGTTTTTATAGAAATGGCAAGAGAAAAAACCGATCAGGGAAGAACCTCTTCAAGAAAAAAGAAACTGCTGGAACTTTATAAAAAATGTAAAGCGGAAGAAAAAGACTGGATAGATGAGATTGAAAAGCGTTCCGATGCGGAAATGAGAAGAGACAAGCTGTATTTGTATTATACGCAAAAAGGAAAATGCATGTATTCCGGTGAAACAATTGAACTGGAGGAATTGTGGGATAATCAGAAGTATGACATTGATCATATTTTTCCACAGTCCAAAGTGATGGATGATAGCCTGGATAACCGGGTACTTGTAAAGAAAAAGTGTAATCAGATGAAAGAGGATAAATATCCGATCGATGAAACAGTTCGGAAAAAAATGCAGCCATTCTGGAAATCTTTAGTGGATGCCGGATTGATCAGTGAAGAAAAATATAAACGGCTGATAAGAGGAAATGGATTTGAACCGTCTGAATTGGCTGGATTTATTTCCAGGCAGCTGGTGGAAACTCGTCAGAGTACAAAAGCGGCAGCAAGTATTCTGCAGCAGGTGATCCCGGATACACAGATTGTTTATGTAAAAGCGCCAACCGTTTCAAAGTTCCGTAAGGATTTTAAATTTCTGAAGGTACGGGAGATGAATGATTATCATCATGCGAAGGATGCTTATTTGAATATTGTCGTTGGCAACGCATATTTTGTAAAATTCACATCAAATCCGATTCACTTCATTAAGGAAAATCCGGGAAGAAGTTATAATCTGAAGAAGATGTTTGAACAGGAAAGAATTGAACGAAACGGAGAAATTGCCTGGGAAGGCGGGAACGGAACCATTGTGACAGTCCGAAAGTTTATGGAAAAGAACAACATTCTTGTGACGCGAAGATCGTATGAGGCAACAGGTGCATTGTTTGACCAGCAGATTGTCAAAAAAGGAAAAGGTCAGGTTCCGATCAAGAGCAGTGATGAACGGCTTTGTGATATACAGAAGTATGGAGGATATAACAAAGAGGCGGGAGCTTACTTTGTACTGGCAGAATCGGAGGGCAAAAAGGGAAAGAAAATACGAACAATCGAGTATGTGCCGATTCGTCTGAAAAAGGAAATTCAGAAGTCAGAAGAAAATATAATTCGGTATCTGGAAGAGGAAAGACAGTTAAAGAATCCGCGAGTGCTGGTGCCGGAAATCAAAATAGATACTCTGTTTTGTGTGGACGGATTTTATATGTGGGTTTCCGGAAGATCAGGGGATCAGCTATTGATGCAAGGTGCAAATCAGCTGGTACTTTCCCAGGAAGAAACAGAAATACTGAAAAAAATAGTACAGTACGTGGAACGTAAAAAACAGAATAAAGAACTGAAAATTTACGATTCCGACCATTTAGAAGAAAAGAAGGTGGTGATGCTGTATGAAACCTTTTTAAATAAATTAACAAATACGGTATATGCAAAAAAACTTGGAGCACAGGCAAAGACATTAACGGAAAAAAGAGAAAAATTTAAAGAATTATGCATAGAAGAAAAGTGTATCGTTTTGTATGAAGTTTTACATTTTTTCCAGTGCCAGAGTGCTGCCGCTGATTTGAAATTAATTGGAGGATCTGGAAGAGCAGGAATTTTGTGTCTCAACAAAAATATAACCGATTGCAGTCGAATCGAAATGATTCATCAATCGCCAACCGGTATCTACGAGCAGACAGTAGACCTGAATGCATTATGAGCTGGCGGATTGTGGTTATTTCCAAACGGGCAAAGCTGGACTATCAGCTTGGTTACCTTGTGGTGCGAAATGAGGAAGTAACAAAAATACATTTAAGTGAAATATCAACCATTCTGATTGAGTCAACAGCAGCAACAGTCACAACAAGTCTGCTGGCAGAGCTGACAAAAAAGAAAATAAAAGTGATTTTTTGCGATGAAAAGAGAAATCCATCGTCGGAACTGGTTGGGTATTACGGAAGTCATGATACCAGCAATAAAATCAGAAAGCAGATTCAGTGGAGCCGGCACAGTAAAGAAGCGATCTGGACAGAAATTGTGACGGAAAAAATACGAAAACAGAAGGAACTGTTAAAAAATATGGGAAAGGAAGAAGCGGGTCTGTTAGAATCATATTTACAGGAGATTGGCTGGAACGATGAGACAAACCGGGAAGGGCATGCGGCAAAGGTATATTTTAATGCATTGTTCGGTATGACATTTACCAGAACTGCGGATTGTCCGGAAAATGCAGCGCTGAATTACGGATATAGCATTTTGTTGTCTGCGTTTGCGAGAGAAATTGTAGCGAGCGGTTATATTACACAGCTCGGACTCTTTCATGATAATATGTTTAATCAGTTTAATCTGGCGTCCGATTTGATGGAACCGTTCCGTGTTCTGATTGACCGGGAAGTAATCCAAATGCAGAGGAAAGAATTTACGCATGAGGAAAAAATACAGTTGGTCAATGTATTAAACAACGAAGTCATGATAGACGGGAAAACACAGTATGTGAATAATGCCATAAAAATTTACTGTAAAAGTGTATTTGATGCCTTAAATGAGAATGACAGTGCATTGATCCGGTTTTATGGCCTATGAGTTATCGTTTTATGAGAGTATTGGTACTGTTTGATCTTCCGGTGCTGACGGGCGATCAGAGAAGAGAATATGCGAGATTTCGAAAGTTTTTATTGAAAAGCGGATTCCTGATGCTCCAGGAATCCGTATACTGTAAGCTTGCGTTAAATACAACTGTAGTGAATGGAATCGTGGATCAGATTCATAAAAATAAGCCGGAAGAAGGTCTGATACAGCTTTTAACGGTGACTGAGAAGCAGTATGCGAAAATGGATCTGATTGTTGGGAACGTAAAGAGTGAAGTGTTGAATACGGATGAAAGGCTGGTGATTTTATGAAACTGGTACATGTGGACTTGGAAAAACCTATTGCGATTCATCGGAACTGTCCCACGGAATGGATTATAGAATCACCGGAGCTGTTTTTAAAATATGTGGAGCAGCTGCAAAAACAAAATCAGGGAGAGAAGGGAAATTTCGTACTTTCTAAAGCTGACACAGAGCTGAATATGAAAAGAGATGTGGAATTGGTATTAACGCCCTTTTCTCTTGATTTTGCGGATCACAGAATACAAAAACGGTTATTTACAGAGCTGGTCAAAAGTGCGCAAAATGAAGAAATGTTTCTGGAAACGCAGAGAATTATTGCGGAACTGAAGAAATACATCTATCAATTGGAAGCTGTCAGTGGGTACGAATTGGAACAAAATGAGGAAATCGATTTGAGCGCACTCCTAAAATTGATGGGAGTTCAGACAGAAACCGAAAAAGAGATGGGGCTTCTGGAAAAATTAACGCAATATATCAAAGTTATGGCCGAACTTCTCCAAAAAGAACTGGTGATTTTGGTCAATATTCGATCCTATCTGAACGAAACACAAATAAACAAACTCTCCCAAATGGCATGCTACTATGAAATATCCTTGCTTTTCATAGAAAATATACAAAGGGACTTTTCGAATCAGAGAGAATATTATATAATTGACAAAGATGGATGTGATGTCTATTAATATCCATCGGATGTTTGAGTACCTGTTTTGTGCAGATGAAAGCAGTTCATTTTTAAATTTGAGGTTTGAGAATGATGTAAAAATGTATGGTACTCAAACAATTTTTTTCATTAGCACCACCCCTTTTCCGTTTGAGAATGATGTAAAAATGTATGGTACTCAAACTGTTCATCGAAACGCCTTCTTCTACAATGGGTTTGAGAATGATGTAAAAATGTATGGTACTCAAACTGATAGATTGCCATACCTAATACCTCCATGGTTTGAGAATGATGTAAAAATGTATGGTACTCAAACTTTCCACCTCCCCTAAATCTGTAAGTAATGGTTTGAGAATGATGTAAAAATGTATAGTACTCAAACATTTTCAGGGCAAATTCTGCTAAATCGTACGTTTGAGAATGATGTAAAATTTATTTTTGTGAACAACAAGAATAGATAATTCAAAATGAAATATTCAGAAGACAGTATGAAATCGACTTAATTGTCTTTTTCTTGCTGTCTTTTTCCTTGTCTCAAAGCGCCGCACCATGTATAATAAAACCACAAGAATTTCATTTCATAGTTTTTACAGGAGGAACCTGAATCATGATCCTTGCAATAGACATCGGCAACACGAACATCGTCCTTGGGTGTGTGGAAGGGAAAAAAACATACTTTATCGAAAGACTCTCCACGGACAAGGCAAAAACAGAGCTGGAATACGCAGTCAGCCTGAAAAATGTACTGGAACTGTATGAGATTCCGGTGGAGCAGATCGAAGGAGGTATCATCTCTTCCGTTGTTCCGCAGGTGACAGAGCTCTGCCGGAGTGCGGCAGAAAAAGTGATTAAAAAGCCGGTCAAAGTTGTCGGCCCCGGTGTGAAGACCGGACTTAATATCAAACTGGACGACCCCGCAACGGCAGGAAGCGATCTTGTTGTTGTAGCAGTAGCAGCGCTGAATGAATACACATGTCCGCAGATTGTTATCGATATGGGAACTGCCACGACGATGAGTGTACTTGATCAGAAAGGAAGCTTCATCGGAGGCGTGATTCTTCCGGGACTTCGTACTTCGCTGGATGCTCTCGTATCAAATGCCGCGCAGCTTAGCCAGACCAGTCTGACAGCACCGAAAAAAGTCATTGGCAAAAATACGCTGGACTGTATGAAAGGCGGTATGATTTATGGAAACGCTGCCAGCATCGACGGCATGATCGAACGGATGGAAGAAGAACTTGGCTGCAAATGCACGATTGTGGCTACCGGAGGTCTGGCGAAAGCTGTGATTCCGCACTGCAGACATGACATCATCATCGATGAGAATCTGCTCCTGAAAGGTCTTCAGATCATCTACGAGAAAAACAGGTAGGGAAACCGTTTGTTGACAAAGTTTGCGAATTGTTATAACATATGTATAACAAAACGATACGAGAAAGCAGGGTGTAACTATGTATTATGAGACAATACAGATCGATTTCAACAGCGATGAAGCGATCTATATCCAGCTGAGAAATCAGATTATTCTGGGTATTGCCACTTCCAGAATTCAGGAAGGAGATACTCTACCTTCGGTAAGACAGCTCGCAGACAATATCGGAATCAACATGCATACCGTAAATAAGGCCTACAGCGTACTCCGGCAGGAGGGGCTTCTTTCGATTGACCGAAGAAAAGGAGCCGTTATCTCTATCGATGCGGATAAACTGTATGCCATGCAGGAACTGCGCGAAGATCTGCAGGTGATTCTTGCAAAAGCCGTCTGCAAAAATATATCAAAAGAAGAAGTACATCAGCTTGTAGATGAAATTTACAGCAATTACGCAGACGAAACATGAAGGAGACAATAGTATTATGAGAGAAGGATATACCAGTCAGGCAAAAAAAGCACTGGCATATGCGGTTAAGACAGCCGAAAAATGTGGACATAACTACGTGGGAACCGAACACCTTCTGATCGGCCTTCTGAATGTGGAGGATGGAACCGCGGGCATGGTGCTCACCGAGTTCCATGTAGATGCCGGACAGCTCACCGAGCTGATCGACCGTCTGATCGCACCGGGCGGAAATACAGCAACTGAATCACGTCCGGGCTATACCCCGAGAGTACGTCGTGTACTCGAAAATGCAGAAGCAGAGGCCGCACGCTTCAAAAGCAGAGCCGTAGGAACTGAGCATCTGCTGATTGCTATTTTAAAAGAGAGCGACTGTGTTGCCACCCGCTTACTTTTCACCATGGGCATCAACATTCAGAAATTATACAGCGCCATTCTCACCGCCATGGGCGAAGCACCGTCACAGGGCGGCATGAATGGAAATCCAAACGCCGGCCGCGGACCGCAGACAAGAGGCGGTGCATCGAACAGCGAAACACCGGCGCTCGATCAGTACAGCCGCGATCTCACCGAACTCGCGCGCGAAGGAAAACTCGACCCGGTTGTCGGCCGCAGCCAGGAAATTGAGCGTGTGATTCAGATCCTGAGCCGCCGGACAAAAAATAACCCTTGCCTCATTGGAGAGCCAGGTGTCGGAAAAACGGCGATTGCCGAAGGCCTTGCACAGCGCATCGCTCTTGGCATCGTGCCGGAAACCATCCGTGACAAGCGTGTTGTCGTTCTTGACCTCTCGGGAATGGTAGCCGGAAGTAAATACCGCGGTGAGTTCGAAGAGCGCATCAAACGAGTCGTCAAAGAAGTGACGGATAATGAAAATATTCTGCTGTTCATCGACGAGCTTCATACGATCATCGGAGCAGGCGGCGCAGAGGGAGCACTCGATGCATCCAACATTTTAAAACCGTCCCTGTCACGCGGAGAAATTCAGCTCATCGGTGCAACCACGCTCGAAGAATACCGTAAATACATCGAAAAAGATGCCGCATTGGAGCGCCGTTTCCAGCCGGTCAAAGTAGAAGAACCGACGGAAAGCGAAGCACTTGATATCTTAAAAGGCCTGCGCCCATACTACGAACGCCACCACGGCGTGGAAATCACCGATGAAGCACTGGAAGCAGCCGTAAAAATGAGCGTCCGCTACATCAACGACCGTTTCCTGCCGGATAAAGCCATCGATCTGATCGATGAGGCATCCGCAGGCGTACAGCTCGCCGGCTACCAGGTGCCGGACAACATGGCAAAAGAGGAGCAGACACTGTTCGAAGTACAGAAAGAAAAAGAATCCGCGATCAGTGCCGGCGATTTTGAGCAGGCAAAAGAACTGCAGGCGCGCCAGCAGGAGCTCGAAAAAGATCTGGAGCAGATCCGAAAACGCTTTGAACGCCGTTGCAAAAACAAAAAACTGCAGGTAACAGAAGAAGAAATCGCAAAAACCGTATCCACCTGGACGAAAATTCCGGTACAGCGTCTCGCGGAAGGAGAATCGAAACGTCTGGCAAGACTGGAGCAGACACTCCATAAACGCGTTGTCGGCCAGGAAGAAGCCGTGACAGCTGTGGCAAAAGCCGTAAAACGAGGCAGAGTCGGATTAAAAGACCCGAACCGTCCGACAGGATCCTTCCTGTTTCTTGGACCGACCGGTGTCGGAAAAACAGAACTTTCCAAAGCACTCGCCGAGGCAGTTTTCGGTACAGAGCAGGCCCTGATCCGCGTCGACATGTCGGAGTACATGGAGAAACACAGCGTCTCCAAACTGATCGGATCCCCTCCGGGATACGTCGGCTACGAGGAAGGCGGCCAGCTCTCCGAAAAAGTGCGCCGCAACCCGTACAGTGTGATCCTGTTTGACGAGATCGAAAAAGCGCACCCGGATGTCTTCAACATTCTGCTGCAGGTGCTTGATGATGGCCATATCACCGACGCGCAGGGCAGAAAAGTTGATTTCAAACAGACCTGCATTATCATGACATCCAATGCCGGAGCACAGAACATTGTAGCGCCGAAACGCCTTGGATTCCTTTCGACAGAAGATGAGCGGAAAGACTACGAATACATGAAGGGCCAGGTGATGGAAGAAGTCAAACGGATGTTTAAGCCGGAATTCCTGAACCGAATCGACGAGATTATTGTATTCCATCAGCTTACCAAGGCGGATATGAAGAAGATTCTGCAGATTCTGCTCAAAGATCTGGAGCGCCGCTGCAAGGAGCAGATGGACATTGAATTGAAAGTCCGTGACACCGTGAAAGAATATCTCGTGGAAAACAGCTTCGACAGCAAGTACGGTGCCCGCCCGTTAAAACGCGCGATCCAGAGCAAAATTGAGGATCCGCTCGCAGAAGCCATCCTGAACGGAGAAGTGAAAAAAGGCGATACCGTTGCGGCTGGAATGAATAAGAAAGAGATTACATTTAAGGTTCTTGAGAAAAAATAATATAAAATTCCATAAATTATATGGTAAAATCTTTTTGATTATGGTATGATTTTCACAAAGAAACGAAACACCA
>ERZ1673702.4091-NODE-4091-length-10684-cov-7.044313_pt1 | contig 10684 bp, 9 predicted proteins | sample MGYA00580232_ERZ1673702 | MGnify/ENA primary metagenome ERZ1673702 (study PRJEB41218, sample SAMN15661792) | gut metagenome | host: Homo sapiens | place: Canada: London | collected 2015-08-20/2019-03-30 | study: EMG produced TPA metagenomics assembly of... | reverse complement strand
GGTGGGTGCTGGCGGTGTGGTTCATGACAAAATCCAGACACAGGCTGATGCCTGCCTTGCGCAGTTCACGGGTCAGGTTTTCCAGATCCTTGTTGGTGCCAAGTGCCGGGTCTACGGTGTCGAAGTCCTCCACTGCATAGCCGCCATCGTTGTGGGGGTGGGGCATCTGCAGCAGGGGCATCAGGTGCAGATAGGTCAGCTTTTGCTCCTTGAAATAGGGCAGCTTCTTTGCCAATTCTTTCAAATTTCCGGCAAACAGGTCGGTGTACATCGTCATGCCGAACATATTGCCCCGCTTGTACCAGTTCGGGTCGGCGGCACGGGCTTTGTCCAGCGCCTTCAGCTCGGCGCTGCGGGCGTCGTAGGCGTCTGCCATCTCCCGTTCAAGAACCTCCAAGCCATCCCGGTTGTTGTACAGCTCCATGAACAGCCATTCCAGCTCGTCCTTATGGCGGGCAAATCGTGCGGAAAATTCCTGCGCCATGGGTCAGCCCTCCACTTCTGTCAGGGTGGGCATGGCGGGGATGGCACCGCGGCGGCTGGTGGTGATGCTGGCCGCCTTGTTGGCAAAAGCCAGAATACTTTCCAGTTGGTCCGCCGTCAGGGTGTTCAAATCCTCCTTGCACAGCTTGGACAGCGCTGCCCCAAAGAAGGTGTCGCCTGCACCGTTGGTGTCGCCCACCTTGCAGGGAACACCGGCTACATGACCGGTTTTCTCTCCAAAGCGGTAGAACACACCGTTTGCACCCAAGGTGACAAAAATCAGCCGAATGCCGTTTTGTGCCAGCTGCGCCGTGCCGTTTTCGCAGTCGGCGGTGCCGGTCAGCAGGGGCAGCTCCTCGTCCGAAACCTTCAGGATATCCACCAGCGGCAGGGGAGCTTTCATTTGTGCGATTGCTTCTTCCTCGCTGTGCCAAAGGTTGGCGCGGTAGTTGGGATCGTAGGTGATGATTGCCCCCAGCTTTTTGGCACGGGCGGCGGCGTCCAACGTAGCGGTGCGGGCGGGGTCGGCGGTCAGACTGACCGAGCCGAAATGCACGATTTTGGCTGCATTCAGGGCTTCCTCCGGGATATCCTCTTTGCGCAGCATCACATCAGCGTTGGCACTGCGGTAGAAGCTGAAATCCCGCTCACCGGAGGCATCCACCGACACGACTGCCATGGTGGTAGGGTGGTCGGCATCGGTGACCATATAGCGGGTGTCTACCTTGTTTTCCTGCAAAACTTCGGTCAGATAGCGACCAAAGGCATCCTCGCCCACCTTGCCGATAAAGGTAGTCTGTGCGCCCAGCCGGGCAGCTGCAACTGCCAGATTGGCGGGGGCGCCGCCGGGGTTTGCCGCAAACTGCGGAATGCCGCGTTCATCCCTGCCGGTCTGGGTCAGGTCGATCAAAACTTCACCAATCGTTACAATATCCATGTGTATCTCTCCTTGCTGAATGTATCGAACAAAAAAGAAGCAGCTTTACTACTTCAAAAGATAACGAATATAGGCAGCTGCGCGCTCCGGGTGCGGTGCATTTGCAATGACACCGAGGTAAACGGATTCCTCGAAGCCGGCTTGTGCTATGAGGGGCGTGTCGGAAATATCCAGCGTTACGCCATCGGCAGACAATTCATCCAAGCTGCTGAAATCTGCATCCAATGTACGCAGGTCAAGAAAATATTCTTCGCCTTGCAGTTGCTCTCGCGCAGCGGTGTCCATTAGAATAACATCTAATTGCTGTGCGCTGACAGCAGCCAGCAGCTTCAGCTCAGAGGCATAGACATATTGTTCATCTGCATTGGCAGTTTCATTTATAATCAGCCCGGTCAGCAGATTGACCTGCTGCTTTTTTGTCAGATGCGCATCTTGGGCAAAGCCGTCCGTAAGCTGCCCGGTCAAATCAGAACCGGCTGAAATGTTCACAAGGCTAACGTACAGTACCGCTTCTTTTTTGGTGAAATGCCGATAAGCGGCATATCCGAAAATGTATAAAACGATTAAAATTCCTATGATGGGGAGTTTGTAGTATGCCCAAATGTGTTCCCATCTTTTGCGCCCATGCAGAGAGCGCAGGGTGGCAAGATCAGCGCTCTTCATCGTGCGATTCCTCATCTGCCGCATCGGGATCTCCGCCGATGAGATGGATGATTTTTACCAAGAGGAAAGAACATAGCATGGCACACAAGCCCATTCCCAAAAGAAAGGCGGGCGCGAATACGCAAACTGTGATCCACCCCATGACAGCGTAGATGAACGCCATCAGCAGGGTGCAGAACAAATAGCGAACTCCGACGGCAAAGGAGGTCCTTAAAATGCCAAGCGTCGTGTTTTCAAAACGTGCCAGCAGGGGAAATGCGTAGAGCAGTACAATGGCGTACAGCACGGCAGCACCGATCACCAGCGCTGTCAAAATCGTCCAGAATGCACTGGTGTTCCAAAGGCGGCTCAACACGAAGCCATCGACGCCCAAAAAGCAGCCAAGTGCCAGCAGGATAAGCCACAGCTTTGTGGCAGGCTTGAAATTGCTGCGAAACGCACGGAAGAACATACGGGTAAGACCCTCATCACGATCCTCAGCCATTTTCAATGTGCAGTAAAACAGCGCCGTAGTGGAGGCGCCGATCGTAAAAATCGGCAGGCTGCATATAAGCCACAAAATGTTCAGATAGGCGCTGTATGTCAGCTTTGTCAGCACAGAAAACCACGGCTTGTCCCACAGGTCACGCATACTGTACCTCTCAATCTCCTGTGGATTCACGCAGGATCAGATTCGTTTCCGTATAAACAGTCCGATAATTCAGCGAGGGCTCCTCAATACGGGTCATAAGCAGATTGGCGGCGGCATACCCCATGATTTGCCCGTGAATATGAATGGATGTCAGCCGAGGTGAAAAATACGATGCCTCTTGGCTGTCATCAAATCCGCAAATCCAGATGTCATCCGGAACGGAATAGCCAAGCCGATGCAAGGCGTTGATAAGATCCATTGCTATAAAATCATTGGCGCAGATAAAGGCGTCCGGCATGGTCGGGCAACCGCGCAGCGACTGATACAGATACTCCGAATAGTTTGGCTGTGCTTTTTGTGTTGCGCAGGTCGGCCAGTCGGTTGCCATACCAAAATGCTCGGCTGCATCTTTGTAAGCCAGGTAACGTTCATGAAAAGACTGGCAGTGCTCTTTATCCCCGGCAAAGGCGATACGTTTTCGTCCGCGCTGTGCCATCTGCGCCATCATGTTCTGAATTTCGATACGGTTTTCCATATACAGCCGATCAGCCTGCAGCGGAGGGCGCATTTCCGTCACGGGTGTGTCCACAAAAAGAAGCGGAATGCCCAGCGTACAAAGCATCTGGGCGTAATCATAGTCAAATACTTCAAAGCAGATGATGCCTGCCGTGTGCTCTGTGTTTAAGGAAGACGGCAGCTCCTTTGCAGCCAGCTCAGCGGGCGAAATGCGGTGGATCGTCATACAGGCGTGAAGATGCTGAAGCTCTGATTGAAAGCGATCCAACATCATTGCGGCAAAGTGGGAGTTATTCAAAAAACGGGTTGTCAGTATGGCAATTTCCCGCTTATCGACGGGGAGAATGGAAGCATCCCCGGCGTTGCTGTTCCCATCAAATACCGGAAGGTAGGAAAATTGCTTGTATCCCATTTCGGCAGCCTTGCGCAGGATCTTCTCCCGTGTGGCATCGGCCAGAACGCCGGTGTTATTGATAGCCTTGGAAACCGTATTGCGGGAGAGCTGAAGCTCGTTGGCAATATCCTGAATGGTGACTTTGGTAGACATGGCCTGCCTCGATTCTGTACACTCTATAAGTAAGCAATGTACTTTACTATATTCTGTAGGTATCTCCGTCCGGGAAATTCCTGTGTTTCTGATACCAGTATAGTGCATATGCACAAATTAGTCAAATGTAAAAACGCAAATCAGCATATTGCACATTCGCGCGCACCGGTTTTTGTGCAGCTGCACGAATGTACCGTAATTCGCTTAAAAACGAGGAAAACGCCATTGACTTTTGCGATTGGTGATGGTATAAATAAATCACAGGGTTTTACAAATGCACCATTCAAGGGGGTCTGAGCAGAACATGTTGTGCAAATGTAAAACAAAGAAGAAACGGTACAATGAAATCAAAAAGGAGGAGAATGATTCATGAAACAAAAGTCAGTTGCACCCCAAAGCGCGGTCATGGCGGTTGACCGTAAACTGCATAATACATGGGTGTACATTAAGCGTCATTGGCAGCTCTACCTGCTATTTCTGATGCCGGCTGTATTGCTGACCCTTGTATTCCGCTACATTCCTATGGGCGGTGTACTGATCGCCTTCCAAAAATACAACCCGTTCAAGGGCATATGGGGCAGCGAATGGGTCGGGTTCAAGAACTTTACGCGGTTCCTGTCCTCGCCGGATTTCATGCGGTATTTGATCAACACCTTGAAACTGAGCGTCTATGGCTTGCTGTGGGGCTTCCCCATTCCGATTTTGTTGGCCTTCCTGCTCAACCGCATTAAAAGCAATAAGATCAAGCAGAAGGTACAGCTTGTCCTGTATATGCCCAACTTTATTTCCGTGATCGTGCTGTGCGGTATCGTGCGCGTTCTGCTGTCTGTCACAGGTCCTGTAAATGGGCTGTTTCATACCGGCATCAACTTTATGACATTGCCGGAGGCTTTCCGCCCGATTTACATCATCAGCGGAATCTGGCAGGGCGCAGGTTGGTCCTCCATTATGTACACAGCCGCGCTTTCCAACGCCAGCCAGGAGCTGAAAGAAGCCGCCATGCTGGACGGCGCGAACCTGATTCAGCAAATACGAACCGTTGAATGGCCCGCCATCAAGGATATGGTCGTGATTCAGTTCATCCTGCAGGCAGGCAACATTATGAGCATCGGCTTTGAAAAAGCCTACGCCCTGCAAACGGATCTGAACCTGGATTCGGCAGAAATCATCGCCACTTATGTGTATAAAAAAGGTCTGTTAGACGGTGATTACAGCTTTTCAACAGCAGTCGGCCTGTTCAACACAGTTATCAATGTCATATTGCTTATCGCTGTAAACAAAATCGTTGCCAAGATGAACGATGGGCAAGGCTTGTAAGGAGGTGCCCGCTATGTCTAAGAAAAAGTCGGGAATGCAGATCTATACCAAACAAGACAAAGCCATCCTCTACTGCGGCTATGCACTGTTGGCTGTGTTTCTCATCGCCATTATTGTGCCGATGGTTTACATTGTGATCGCTTCGTTCATGGATCCCGTCACATTGCAAAACAAGGGCATTTCCTTTGACTTCAGCAAATGGAGCCTGGATGCCTATGAGCGCGTCATCTCGGACAAACAGATATGGGTCGGCTTCAAAAACGCTGTTCTTTATTCGGTTATATTTACCGTCATTTCCGTTGCCGTAACGATGCTGGCAGCCTATCCGATGTCGCTGCCGGACTTCAAGGGAAAGAAATTTTTCAACACCTTATTCGTTATCACGATGTTCTTCAACGGCGGTCTGATCCCTACCTACCTGCTCATCAACAATATCGGTCTGCTGGATTCCATGTGGGCGGTTATCCTGCCGGGTGCATTCAGCGTCTGGAATATGATCATTGCCCGTACCTACTATCAGGGAATCCCGCGTGAGCTTCGTGAGGCAGCCGATGTGGATGGTGCCAGCGAAATGCGCTACTTCTTTAATATCTTGCTGCCGGTTTGTATGCCGGTAGTGGCGGTGCTTGCTCTTTGGCAGTTTGTCGCTATGTGGAACAGCTATTTTGACGCGATGATCTACCTGAACAGTGCCTCCAAACAGCCCCTGCAGTTGGTGCTGCGCTCTATCCTGATCCAGAGCCAGCCCGAATCCGGTATGATTGCCGATATTCAAAGCACGGCTGAACGCGCAAAAATGGCCGAGTTGCTCAAGTATGCAACCATTATCATTTCCAGCCTGCCGCTGCTGGTCATGTACCCCTTCTTCCAAAAGTATTTTGATGCAGGCATTATGGCGGGCTCCGTCAAGGGCTGATTGTTAGGAAAACTCGACCGGGATTTCCCGGCCGCAATATTAAAAAAGGAGAAAAACGCAATGAAAAAATTGATTTCACGCTGCAATTTCCTCAAAATGGGCGCCTTGGCGAGCGCTGTTATGATGCTGGCCGCCTGCGGCGGCGGTGCCGGAGGCGGAAAAGATTCGGGTGCCAATGTAGATGTTACCGGTGCCGTTTCGTTTCCTCTGGCGGAGCAGGTAACCTTTACCGGTATGACAAGCTATCCGGTCGGCAGTGAATCCGATCCGAACAACCGTACCATTTTCAAACGTCTTGAGGAAGCCACCAATGTACATATCGACTGGACGGCTATTCAGGCTGACCAGTGGAGCGATAAAATTACCCTGAATATGTCCAACCCCAGCACTCTGACGGATTTTGTCTTTACGGCAGATTTCAGCGACAGTGACCTGCTGCGCTACGCAGATCAGGGCGTTATTGTCAATCTGGAGGACTACATCGACAACAATATGCCCAACCTCAAGAAGGTTTTTGAGATGTACCCGGAGTACCGTACCATGTGTACAGATTCCGAGGGACATATCTGGGCGCTGCCGTGGATCGAGCAGTTGGGCTCTGAAAAGACGGCGATCCAGACGGTGGGAAATATGAGCTTCATCAACAAGAAGTGGCTGGATTTCCTGGGTCTGGAGATGCCGACGACGGTAGATGAATTTGAGCAGGTACTGATTGCTTTCCGCGACAACGCGGATGCCATCAAGAGTGAGTTTGGCATTGAGGGTGATATCATCCCGATGTCCTGCATTGTCAACAACGGTGACCAGGATCCCAGCATCCTGATCAACGGCTTTGGTGAGGGCTATGGTGATGCCGATAAGGATCGCCACATTGCCGTCACGGATGACCTGAAGGTTATCTGCGCGGCTACTCAGCAGGGCTACCGTGAAGGTCTTGACTGGCTGCACAAGCTGTATTCTGAAAACCTCATTGACCCCGAATGCTTTACGCAGGAATGGTCCACCTATGTTTCTAAAGGCAAGGCCGGTCGTTACGGCGTCTGCTTTAGCTGGGATGTTGCCAACATCGACAACCTGACCGATTGGGAGCCCCTGCCCGCACTGACTGCCGATACCCGCAATATCACCCCGCAGAACGGCTCCTTCACCAGCGGCTTTGGGCGCGGCAAGTGTGTTGTCACCGCCAAGGCATCGAACCCCGCGCTGGTTTGTGCCTGGCTCGACCAGATGTATGCACCTCTGCAGTCTCCCCAGAACAACTGGGGTACCTACGGCGATGAAACCGGTTTCAATATCTTTGAAATGTCCACGAACGATAAGGGCGAGCCGATGCTGAAGCACGCCCCCCTCGGCGATGCGTCCCCCGTTGAAGTCCGCGAAGCACAGTGCGTCGGCGGTCCTCTGGCGGTTCTGGATGATTACTACGGCGTTTATGTCACCTGCCCGGACGATGCACAGTACCGTTTGGACTGGATCAAGGATATTTACACCCCGGATATGAACAAAAAGTATGTTTACCCCAATGTTTTTATGAGCACCGAGGACACCGAGCAGGTTTCCAACCTTCAGGCAGATCTCCAAACCTACATGAACACCCAGAAGGCAAACTGGATCATGAACGGTACTACCGATGCTGAGTGGAATGAGTACCTCGACAAACTGGAAGCCTACGGATTGTCTGACTATCTGGCGATTATGCAGAAGTATCTTGACGCCTATTACGCAAAGCAATAAGTTACACCAGGAGGAATCCATGAGCAATACAATTTTGCAGAAAGCACGCGATTACGAGGAAGAGCACAGCGCTGCCATTTCTGCGGCAGAGCGCCCTGCCTACCACTTGACCCCTTATGTAGGCTGGATGAATGACCCGAACGGCTTTTCCTTCTATCATGGGAAATACCACCTGTTTTACCAGTATAACCCCTACGCAACACAATGGGGTCCGATGCACTGGGGACACGCGGTCAGCACAGACTTGCTGCATTGGGAGTATCTGCCCTGCGCCATTGCTCCGGATTCTCCGTCTGATAACGGCCCCGGCTGCTTCTCCGGCTCGGCCACCGAAATGGACGACGGCCGTCAGCTCTTAATGTACACCAGCGTGGTTTCCGAAAAGCAGCCGAATGGTGAAATGCGGGATATTCAGACCCAGAGCGTTGCTGTGGGCGATGGATTGGATTACGAAAAACCTGCCTGCAACCCGGTGCTGACCCAGAAAGATCTGCCTGAAGGATACAGCAAATTCGACTTCCGTGACCCGAAGATCTGGCGCGAAGCTGACGGCACCTACTCTGCCGTGACCGTTGCTCTGACCGAGGACGGCAGCGGTGCAGCCGTACTGTTCCAAAGCAAGGACGGTTTCGACTGGCATTTTGTTACCGTGCTGGCGCGCAACAACAACGTGTACGGCAAAATGTGGGAGTGCCCGGACTTTTTCCCGCTGGACGGCAAGCATGTACTGATGGTCGGACCGATGGAAATGCGTCCGTCCGGTGAGTTCCACAACGGACACAATGTGATCGCATTTGTCGGCAGTTATGATGAGAAAACCCATACCTTTACCCGCGAACAGGTGCAGCTGGTGGACGGCGGCATCGACTTTTATGCCACCCAAACCACACAGGCACCCGATGGGCGCCGCCTGATGACGGCGTGGCTGCAAACCTGGTCGGACACCGAGGATAAGCCGCAGGGATGCAAGTGGTTCGGGCAGACCATCTGCCCGCGCGAACTGCACCTGAAGGATGGGCGCATTGTGCAGACCCCGGTTCGGGAGTTGGATGCCGCCCACGGTAAGCGCACTCTGCACGAAGATGTGACTGTACAGAATGAAACGGCGCTGGCTGGCATCGGCGGGCGCATTGCCGACCTGACCGTCACCGTGGCAGCGGGCGAATACCGCAGCTTTACCGTTAAGCTGGCAGCCGATGCGGCGTATCACACCTGCCTGACCTATGACCCCTACACCTCGCTGCTGACACTGGATCGCAGCTGTGCCGGTTCCCGCGCCGATATTGTGCATACCCGCAGCTGCAAGGTGCGCAGCCAAAACGGCGCTCTCAAGCTTCGCATCCTGCTGGATAAAAACAGCGTGGAGGTCTTTGTCAACGATGGCGAGCAGACGATGACAGCGTGGATCTACACCCCGCAGTCTGCCGATGGCATCACCTTTGCTTCAGACGGTCAGGCAACCATTACTGTGGAACAGTTTGAACTGAATCTGTAACTGGATATTCCCTTCGTTTCTCCTTCATCAACACAGGAGGCTGCTGCACTTGGATTTTTTCCTTGTGCAACAGCCTCTTTTTAAGTGCGCCCGAAGGAATTCGAACCCCCGGCACCTGCCGTCGGAGAACTACGACAGGGCGGTATAGACCGTCGATGAAACGTAAATTATGTTGGTTCTGCACATTTGCCGCCAAAACAAGAAAAAGCCCATTGTTGGTTGTCACAACAGGCTTTTCCAGCATTTTATAGTGCCGCTGCACAGTAGTGGTCAAATGGTGGTCAAAATGGAGATAATCTAAAATGATTTCAGAAAGCTCATCACTAAGTCTATGCCCAAAGGGGGCGGTAACGCTGCGCTTCTGCCATGACACACATACTGGGCAGAAACCGATCAAACGCGCCACGGCTTTCCCCAAAAGAGAAAATCTCACGCAGGGTGCCATTTAGAGAAAGTTCGACTTCACATATGGATCAGCTCTCTTTTTTGATTTTATTGAGTGCCGCATTCAACTGTTGCACATCTGCGGGGGTGATGGACTTTGCAACCTGCTTCAGAATGGAGCGCAAAGATGTGCGTGCCATCTGACGTTCCATCTCCGGCGGCATTTTTACATTTTTTGCAACATCCCCATAGGCGTTGGATGCCTTAACCATAAGGGAAGAAAGAAGCTTGTTGGCAGCAGGAGATTTCTGCAGAGTCTCCATTGAGTCCATAATGGAGTAATAGCCCTCTTTCATAAGCTCTTCCGGCTTATCGAACCAGTTTTCGACTTGCCCCTCGGCGCGGTAGGTCGGGTCGGGTTTGTCTGTCTTTGTGATCGTCATACAGTCGGTGCAGCTGCCCGCCACGGCCTTGATTTCGTGCGTGCCGGAGATGGGCACCGTAAACTTGAAAATCTTGTCGCCGTCCTGCGCGGCAAACTCCTTGCCGTCCACAAGCAGTGTGACGCGGGGCTGGTTGGAATAGACCTTGATTTCGGTCTGGCTCTCGGTGCGGTGGGCGTAGCGGCGTCCGCAGAGATGCACAAACGGGTCACTGCTCAAATATGCCTTATAGATAAAGTAGGCGTCCTTCTTCGTCTTGCGGTCGAAGGTCACAAGACCCTTCTGGTTTTGACCGGGCTTGCCGCCCTCACCGCGACCGTCCGCGCCGAAGTCGAAGCCGTTCCAGACGTGCATCGCCCAGATGTAAGGGCGCTCCGACCACATTTTGAGCATATGCTCGTGGTAGACGGCTTGGTAGCTTTCCGACCAGTCGCCGCGCTCCGGGCGGGCGCTCTGGTAGGCGGGGTTTGCGTCCGCGCCGAACTCCGACAGACCGATGACGCGGTCGGGGTGGTTTTTGTGGAACGTGTCAAAAAAATCATCGTTCTGCTGCAATTCACCCAAGTACCAGCCGTAGTAGAGATTATAACTGCAAATGTCGGGCAGCTGCACAAACGG
>ERZ1673702.4055-NODE-4055-length-10786-cov-10.037089_pt1 | contig 10786 bp, 5 predicted proteins | sample MGYA00580232_ERZ1673702 | MGnify/ENA primary metagenome ERZ1673702 (study PRJEB41218, sample SAMN15661792) | gut metagenome | host: Homo sapiens | place: Canada: London | collected 2015-08-20/2019-03-30 | study: EMG produced TPA metagenomics assembly of... | reverse complement strand
CGGAAGGTATCGCCCGCTGCCAGCATGACGCGGCGGCCCTGCTTTTTGTACAGGCCGGCCAGCTTGGCAATCGTCGTGGTCTTGCCGACGCCGTTGACGCCGATGACCAGAATGACGGCGGGCTTGCCGTCCAACTCCATCGGGTAGCGGGGGGTCAGCTCCTGGCAGATGATGCCGCGCAGCGCGTCCAGCGCCTCCTGACCGGTTTTCAGGTGTTTTTCCTCGACCTCATCGTGCAGCTCGTCCACCAGACGCACGGCGCAGGCGGGGCCGACGTCGGCCAGAATGAGCTGTTCCTCGAGCTGGTCGTACAGATCATCGTCGATCTGCGCGTTGGTCAGCGTATTGACGATTCTCTGGAAAAAGCCCGTGCGGGTCTTTTCCAGCCCGCGCTTGACCTTTTGCTGCTCCTGAAATTCCTCCTCGGAAATATCGCGTTTGAAAAAGTTGAAAAAGCCCATCGTGGCCCTCCTTACTTTTGATTTACCGCCCCGCGGGTTTGTGTGGCTTCCCATTGGCGGGTGGTCGTATTTATGTGGCGGGCCGGGCATGCCCGGCCCCTAGATGCCATCAGGTAATAAGGTCCGCGCTCACATTATCCAGATCCAAGCGCAAAATCTTCGACACGCCGTCCTCCTGCATCGTGACGCCGTAGAGGACGTCGGCGGCCTCCATCGTGCCGCGGCGGTGGGTGATGACAATGAACTGGGTGCGGTCCGTCATGCGGCGCAGATACTGCGCATAGCGCGCGACGTTTACGTCGTCCAGCGCGGCCTCGATCTCATCGAGGAAGCAGAACGGCGCGGGGTTGACGCGCAGGATGGCGAAATAGATCGAGATAGCGACCAGCGCCTGCTCGCCGCCGGAAAGCGCGGACAGGTTCTTGATGACCTTGCCCGGGGGCGAGACTTCAATTTCAATGCCGGATTCCAGCACGTTCGCTTCATCCGACAGGTACAGCCGCGCATGACCGCCGCCGAACAGCTCCTTGAAGATCTGCTGGAAGTTCGCGTTGATCTGCTTAAAGCTCGCCGTGAACAGCTCCTGCATCTCGCTGCACAGCTCGGCGATCATCTTCGTCAGCTCGGCCTTCGCCTTTTCGACGTCGGTGACCTGCGCCTTCATGAAGTCGTAGCGCTCCCTGACCTCTTTATATTCGTCAATCGCGCCGACGTTGACGTTGCCCAAGGCGCGGATCTTGCCGCGGACCTCGGTCACGCTGCGGCGCAGCTCGGTCAGGCTCTCAAACGGCACGCACTGGCTGCGGGCCTCGCTCTCGGTCAGCTGGTATTCCTCCCACAGCTTGCTGTTGGTGTCGTTCAGCTCGGTCTCGGCGGCGGTGCGGCGCTCGGCCAGGCGGGCCATCTCGCCGCTCATCCGCTCGCGCTCGTCGGTCAGGGCGCGGTTGTCCTGCCCCAGCTTCGAGATCGCAGCCTCCTTTTCGAGGCGGGCCGCGTTGGCAGATCGAATCGTTTCCTCCGCGGCGGCAATTTTCTGCTGGTTGTCGCCGCGCACGCGCTCCATCTCGGCGATTTTCAGCGCGTTGGCCTCGATTTTTGCCTTGGCGGCCTCAATCGCCGTCTGCAGCTCGCGGGCGCGGGCGTCGGCCTCGCCGGTACGGCTCCGCAAGCCCTCCAGCGCGGCCTCATGCAGGCCGACGTCCTTCTCGTCCGCCAGGCGCTGCAGCTGCTTTTCGGACAGCTCACCGGTGATTTTTTCGCGTTCTGCCGTCAGGCTGCCCGTGCTCTCGCCCAAGGCGGCCAGCTCGGCGGTGTACTGCGCCAGCTCGGCCTCGGCGTCGGTCCGGGCCTTCTCGGCCTCGGTGCGCGCCGTCTCGTTCCGGGTCACGGCGGCCTGCTGGGCGGCGATCTCGGCCTCGATGCTCCGGGCCGTCTCGTCGTACTGGGCGGCGGCCTTCGTCAGGCGCTCGAGCTCGAGGTTCGCGCGGACGTGCTCCGTCGCGGCGTTCATGCCCTCGCCCTCGGCACCGGCCAGCTGGGCCGAGAGGTTGTCCACCTCGGCCTTGCGGGCGGCCAATTCCTTTTCCGCCTCGGTGCGTTTCTGCTCGAGCTTCGTCAGCTTGCTGCGCAGCTCGTCCAGCTCCTGCTTGCGGCTGAACACGCCGACGCTGCGGGCGGTGGAGCCGCCGGTGAACGAGCCGCCCGCGTTGATGACCTGGCCGTCCAGCGTGACGATGCGGTTCCGGTAGCCGAGGTTCCGCGCCACGGCGGACGCCTCGGTCAGGTCCTCGACCACGATGATGCGGCCCAGCAGATTGTCGATGATATGCTGATATTTCGGGTCTGTCCTGACCAGGTCAGCGGCGACCTCCGCCGTGCCGGTCAGGCGGCCCGTGAAGCGGGAGCCCTGCACGGTGTCCAGCGGCAAAAACGTAGCGCGGCCTGCGCGCTCGTCCTTCAAAAAGCCGATGGCGGCGCGGGCACAGCCCTGGTCCTCGACGACGATGTTCTGCAGCGCAAAGCCGAGCGCTGTCTCAATGGCGGTCTCGTAGCCCTTTTCGACGGTGATGATGCCCGCCACGGGGCCGATGATGCCCCGCAGCCGCCCGCCGCCCGCCGCGCGCATGACGGCCTTGACGCTCTGCTGGTAGCCGTCCATGTTGCGCTCCAGATCTTCCAGAATGTGGATGCGCTGGGCGGCGGCGGACCTTTCTCGGTCCGCCTTCTGCAGGTTGTCGGCAGCCTCGGCCTGCTGACGGCGGCGGCTGTCCAATTTCAGCTTCAGGCCCGCCTTGATGTTGTCGTTGCGGGTCACGGCCTCCTCGGCGTCCTTAAAGCGGCGCTCGGCGCGGCGGCGTTCCTCGTCGGTGGCGGCGGCGCCGGCTTTCAGCTCCTCGGCCTGGCGCTGTGCCTCGGCCAGGCGGTTGGCCGCAGCCTCCCCTGCCGACTGCGCCGACGCGGCGCTGACCCTGGCGGCGGTGGCGGTGTCCTGCAGGCGGGCCATGGCGGCGTCAATGACGTCGCGGCGCTCGCCGCTGGCAGCGGCCTTTTCCTCAAGGGCACGCAGGGCCTCGCGCAGCTCGGCCACGCGGGCGTCCAGCCCGGCCATGCCGCTTTTCAGCGTCTCGATGGCAGCGCGGTGGTCCGCGGCCTCGCGCTCGATGCTCTCGCGGCCCTGCCCGGCGCGCTCCAATTCGGACGTAGCATCGTCGATGCGGAACCGGCTGTGCTCGCTCTCGTTTTTCAGGACGGCGATCTCGCTCTCGCTGCCGGCGTTTGCCTCGGTGATGGCGCGGATGTCGGCGTTGGCCTGCTCGACGGCCAGCATCAGCTGCTGGGCCTCGGCACGCAGGGACGCGCTTTTTTCGTCAAACTCGTCCAGCTGGCGGCTCAGGCGGTCATAGTCGGCCTGGGCGGCCTCGTACTTGCGCTGCTGGTCGCGCAGCGAGTCGTTGGCGCGGCGGATGGCATCGACCCAGAGTGTGATCTCCAGCGTCTTGCGCTTCTCGCTCAATTCCAGAAACTGCTGGGCCTTCTCGCTGTCGCGTTTCAGGGGGCCGACGCGCTTTTCCAGCTCGCCCAGAATGTCCCGCAGGCGCTCTAAGTTGCCCTCGGCGGCGTCCAGGCGGCGCTCGGCCTCGTTTTTGCGGTAGCGGTACTTGGCGATGCCGGACGCTTCCTCGAAAATTTCGCGGCGCTCCGCGGATTTTGCACCGACGATCTCGGCAATGCGGCCCTGCCCGACGATGGCATAGCCGTCGCGGCCAATGCCGGTGTCGAGCAGCAGCTCGTACACGTCCTTTAAGCGGACGTTCTGGCCGTTGATGGAGTATTCACTCTCGCCGCTGCGGTAGTACCGGCGGCCGATCGTGACCTCGTCGGCGTCCATGTCCAGACCATGGTCGCTGTTGTCGATGGTCAGCGCGACGGAGGCATAGCCCATGGCACCGCGGGACTGGGTGCCGCCGAAGATGACGTCCTCCATCTTGCCGCTGCCGCGCAGCTGCTTGGAGCTGGTCTCGCCCAGCACCCAGCGGATGGAGTCGGAGATGTTCGACTTGCCCGAGCCGTTCGGCCCGACAACGCCGGTAATGCCCTCGCCGATCTCGATCTTTGTCTTATCGGGGAAGGATTTGAAGCCTTGGATTTCCAGTTCTTTCAGGCGCATTCCATGGGTACCTTTCAAAATTCTTAAAATGGTCGTAGGGGCCGGGCATGCCCGGCCCTCAACCTCGCCTTATGTACCCGTAAACGGGTCGCGATTTTTATGCCGCGGGCCGGGCATGCCCGGCCCCTACAGGGCGTCACTTATTGCAGCTTTTCCAGCGCCACCTTTGCTGCGTGCTGTTCGGCGGCTTTTTTGCTGCGGCCACGGCCCTCGGCCAGCAGCTCGCCGTTGCGCCAGACGCAGACCGTAAACTGCTTGTTGTGGTCGGGGCCGGTCTCGCCGGTGACCTCGTATTTCAGCACGGCGGACGGGTCCTGCTGGACGACCTCCTGCAGACGGGTCTTGTAGTCGTCCTCGGCGGTCTTGCCCTCGGTGATGAAGGGCAGGATGAAATTGCGCGCGGCCTCCATGCCGCCGTCCAGATACAGCGCGGCAATGACCGCCTCGAACGCATCGGAGACAACACTCGGGCGGCTGCGTCCACCGCCAAGGTCCTCGCCGTGGCCAAGGCGCAGATACTCACCCAGCTGAATTTCCTGTGCGAACTGGAACAGTGCATCCTCGCTGACGAGGCTGGCGCGCATACGGGTCAGCTCGCCCTCGGGGCGGCCCGACTGGTGGAACAGGTAGTCCGCTACAACGACGGACAGCACGCTGTCGCCCAGAAATTCCAGCCGCTCATTGTGGGTCGTGGCGACCTTGCTCTCGTTGGCATAGCTGGTATGGGTCAGCGCAATGCGCAGCAGCGCAGGATTTTTGAATGTATAGTGCAGGACCTCCTGCAGTTCTTCCGGTTTGTGAGCCATATTCTTTCACCTTTCCGGCTAGTCCGTAGGGGCCGGGCATACCCGGCCCTCAACCTTATCTCGATTGCCCTTTTACGGGCGGTATTTTTTATGCCGCGGGCCGGACATGTCCGGCCCCTACAGGGCAGCTTTCCTTTTAAGCGTCTGCTTCTTCCTTCTGTGCAGCCACCTCTGCCAGCGCCTTCTCCATCGTGCCGCACAGGTCGTTGGCGACGCAGAGCTTGGCCTGACGGATGGCGTTCTTGATGCCCTTGGCGTGGCTGGAACCGTGCGCCTTGATGACCGGCTTCGCGGCACCCAGCAGCGGTGCGCCGCCGACCTCCTCGGAGTCCATCATACGTTTCAGCTCGCCCAGACCGCCCTTGATGCCCAGATAGCTGAGCTTGGTGACCAGGTTCTGCAAGAAGATTTTTTTCAGCATCCCCAGCAGCGTTTTGGCGACGCCCTCGGTCAATTTCAGCACGACGTTGCCGACAAAGCCGTCGCAGACGACGACGTCCACGTCACCGTCCATGATGTAGCGCGGCTCGATGTTGCCCGCAAAGTGGATGCAGGGGTTTGCCTTCAGCAGCTTGTGGGCCTCGCGGTAGGTCGGCGTGCCCTTCGTGTCCTCCGCGCCGTTGTTGACAAGCGCGACCTTCGGCTCGGCGCGGCCCATGACCTTCTCGGCGTAGACGCTGCCCATCGTGCCGAAGGCGTTGAGCATTTCGGGGCGGCACTCGACGTTCGCACCGCAGTCCAGCAGCAGGAAATTCTGCTTGGCGCCGGGCATCGGGGTGGCCAGCGCCGGGCGCTTGACACCCTTGACCGTGCGCACGATGAGACTGGTGCCGACGTGCAGCGCACCGGTGGAGCCGGCACTGACAAAGGCATCGGCCTCGCCGTTCTTCAGCATGGTCAGACCCTTCACAAGGCTGGAATCCTTTTTGTGGCGCACGGCCTTGACCGGGTCATCGTGCATGTCGATGGTCTCGGTGCAGTTGAGGATCTCAAACGGTGCAAGGTCGATTTTATTCTCTTTTGCGCAGTCGCGGATGGCTTTTTCCTCACCCAGCAGCACCAGCTCCATGCCGTCACCGAACTCCGCCGCGGCCTGGCTCACGCCCTGCAAAACGCACAGCGGGGCGTTGTCGCCGCCCATGGCATCCACTAAAATTTTCATGCTTCGTACTCCTTTACCCACGCCTGCATGGCGTCCTGCGCGGCCTGCGAAAGCGCCATGTAGCGCTCCCGCTTGTCGCGGATGATGTTGATCTCCTCGGTGCGGGGCAGGATGCCCATGTTCGCACCCATCGGCTGGAAGTCCTTGTTCGGCGTCGTGATGTAGTCCAGCAGCGCACCGCACATCGTTGCCGCCGGGGGCGGCGGCAGCTCACGGCCCTTGAGCCGCGCAAGCATTTGGTGCGCCGCCAGCAAGCCGGACGCCGCGCTCTCCATATAGCCCTCAAAGCCGGTGATCTGCCCTGCAAAAAACACGTTGGGATGTTCTTTCAAGAACTGCTGCTTCGTCAAAACTTTCGGGCTCTCCAAAAAGGTGTTGCGGTGCATGACGCCGTACCGCACAAATTCGGCGTGCTCCAGGCCGGGGATCATGCTGAACACCCGTTTCTGTTCGCCCCATTTCAGGTTGGTCTGGAAGCCGACGAGGTTATAGAGCGTGCGGGCCGTGTTCTCGGCGCGCAGCTGGACGGCGGCCCAGGGGCGGTGGCCGGTGCGCGGGTCGCGCAGACCGACGGGGCGCAGGGGGCCGAACCGGATCGTATCCGCGCCGCGGGCGGCCATGACCTCAATCGGCATACAGCCCTCGTAGACGGTCAGGTCGCCGTCAAAGTCGTGGAGCGGCGCGCGCTCGGCGGCAATGAGCGCCGCGTGGAACGCCTCGTATTCCTCTTTATTGAACGGACAGTTCAGGTAGTCCGCCTCGCCGCGGCCATAGCGGGACGCGGCAAAAACCTTGTCATAGTCAAGGCTCTCGGCGGTCACGATGGGCGCGACAGCGTCATAAAAGCTCAGCCGATGGTCGCCGGTCAGCGCGGCGACGGCCTGTGCCAGTCCGCCCTCGGTCAGCGGGCCGCTGGCGACGAGCACGGGTGCGCTCTCGTCCAGCGCCGTGACCTCCTCGCGCCGTACCGTGATGTTGGGGTGGTTTTCCACCATTTCGGTCACGGCGGCGGAAAACACATCGCGGTCCACGGCCAGCGCACCGCCCGCCGCCACGCGGGCGGTCTCGGCGGCGTCCAACAGATGGCTGCCCATCATCTTCATCTCAATTTTCAAAAGTCCCGACGCGGAGTCGGGGCGCTCGGCCTTGAGCGAGTTGGAGCAGATCAGCTCCGCGAAGCCCGCGCTTTTATGGGCCGGGGAATATTTTGCGGGCTTCTGCTCGTACAGCTCGACCTGCACGCCGCGGTCCGCCAGCCAAAGCGCCGCCTCGCAGCCGGCCAGACCGGCACCGATGATTTTCACTTGCATAGTTTCTCCGTAACGTCTCTGTTTTCCGCAGGTTGTAGGGGCGGATACGCGCATCCGCCCGCAAGTCGGCAGCCTGTCCGCGGGTCGATGCAGGCATCGACCCCTACAGAAGTGCCGAAAGCGGTCATTTCTTCTCAATCGCCTTCACAAACCCGCACCCCTCTTTGGCGCAGTACAGCTGGCCCTTCTTTTTAAAGAGAGTGCTGCCGCACTGGGGGCACTTTTCGGGCACCGGCTCGTCCCAGGTCATATAGTTGCACTTGGGGTAGTTGCTGCAGCCGTAGTAGACGCGGCCCTTGGCGCTCTTGCGCACCAGCATGTGGCCGCCGTCCAGCGGGCAGAGGCCGCCCGTGTCCTTGACCAGCGGGTGGGCGTTGCGGCACTCCGGGAAGCCCGAGCACGCCACAAACTTGCCGTAGCGGCCAGATTTGATGACCATGGGCCGCCCGCATTTTTCGCAGATCTCATCCGTGGGGATGTCCTCGACCTTGATGCGCTTGCCCTCCATATTCTTCTCGGCCTGCTCCAGGCTCTTTTCAAAGCCCTGGTAAAAGTCGTCGATGGTCTTGACCCAGTCCGCCTGGCCGGCTTCGACAACGTCGAGCTTTTTCTCCATGTCAGCGCTGAATTTCACGTTGACGATGTCGGGGAACTGCTCCATCATGACTGTGTTGACGGCCTGGCCGAGCGGGGTGGTTTTCAGCTTCTTCTGGTCCTTCTCCACATAGCCGCGGTCCACGATGGTCGTGATGATGGGCGCATAGGTGGACGGGCGTCCGATGCCGTTTTCCTCCAGCGCATGGATCAGCGTGGCCTCGGTGTAAAGCGGCGGCGGCTGGGTGAACTTCTGGTCCGCCGTCAGCTTTTTGAGTTTAAGGGTCTGGCCCTCCTCCAGCGGGGGCAGGGCGGTCTCCTTCTTTTTGGCGTCGTCGGTGGATTCCTCGTACAGCGCGGTGAAGCCGTCGAACGAGACGCGGAAGCCCGACGCACGGAACAGGTAGTCCCCTGCCGTGATGGACGCGGAGACGGTGTCCTGAATGCAGTCGGCCATCTGGCTGGCCATAAAGCGGCTCCAGATCAGGCGGTAGAGCTTTGCGGTGTCGCCGCTGATGCTCTGCTCGACCTCGTCGGGGGTCAGCTCGGGCATAGACGGGCGGATGGCCTCGTGGGCGTCCTGCGCGGCGGTGGCGGAGCGGCTTTTCCACTTGCGGGCGGTCTTGCAGACGTAGTTGTCGCCCCAGCGCTCCGCAATAAAGGTCTTGGCCGCGGCCTGAGCCTCGGCGGCAATGCGCAGCGAGTCGGTACGCATATAGGTGATAAGACCCACCGTGCCGTGGCCCGCAATGTCTACGCCTTCATACAGTGTCTGGGCGGCGCGCATCGTGCGGGTGGCCGAGAAGCCGAACGCGCGGCTCGCGTCCTGCTGCAAGGTGGACGTGATGAAGGGCGGCGAGGGCTGGCGGCGGCGCTTGCCCTTTTCGATCTTCGTGATGGTATAGTCCCTGCCGTCCAGCGCGGCCAGAATGCCGTCGGCCTGCTGCTTATTGGTGACGGTCAGCTTTTTGCCGTCGGCGGTGGCGGCCAGGCGGGCCGTCAACTCGCCCTTCTCGCCCTGCGGGTTCAGCAGCGCGTCGATGTTCCAGTATTCGTCGGGCTTGAAGTTTTCAATTTCCAGCTCACGGTCCCGGATCAGCCGCACGGCCACGCTCTGCACGCGGCCCGCGGACAGGCCGCGGCGGATCTTCTTCCACAGGAACGGGCTCAATTTGTAGCCGACCAGACGGTCCAGCTCACGCCGGGCCTGCTGGGCGTTGAACAGGTCGATATTGATGGCGCGCGGGTGGGCCATGCCCTCCTTGACGCCCTTCTTCGTGATCTCGTCAAAGGTCACGCGGTTGGGTGCGCTGGGGTCCAGCCCCAGAATGTTCGCCAGATGCCAGCTGATGGCCTCGCCCTCGCGGTCCGGGTCGGTTGCTAGCAGGACGCCGTCGCACTTTTTGGCCTCGGCCTTCAGCTCCTTGACGAGCTTCTGCTTGCCCTTGATGGTGATATATTTCGGTGTATAGCCATTTTCGACATCAATGCCCAGCGTGCTGGCGGGCAGGTCGCGCACATGGCCCATACTGGCCGTGACCTTGTAGCCGCGGCCCAGATACTTGCCAATGGTCTTGGCCTTGGCAGGGGATTCCACGATGACTAATTTTGGCATAAGTTACCTCAATGTTTAAATTTAGATGACACGCATGCTTCCGAGCGTTGCCTGTAGGGGCGAACATTGTTCGCCCGCCAGCTTATCGCCGCCGCAAGCGCCCCGGGTCGTCGAGGACGCCGACCCCTACAGCCGTAGGGGCGGATTCCATATCCGCCCGGGCACCTTGCCACTGCCTTCATCTATTATACTGCAATATATCTTCTTCCCGGCTGCGCCTGGGCTCCGCCCATCAGCTCCAGCTCGGTACACGCCGCCAGCACCCGTCCGGCGGGCAGGCGTGCGGCGGCGCACAGGGCGTCGATGCTTTGGGGCGTGGGCTTTAACACGGCGTAGACGGCCTGCGCATCGGCGCTGACCGTGGCCGGGTCAAACCGTTGCTGCGCCGGGGCGGCGGTCTCCGCGCCAATACCCATTATATCCAGCGCGTCCGCGGCTTTGCAGAGCGGCTCGGCGCGGTGGGTGCGCAGCAGCTCGTTTGTGCCCTCGCTCAAAGCGCTGTAGATGCTGCCCGGCACGGCCAGCACGGGGCGGCCCAGCCGCTCGGCGTGGCCGACGGTGTTCAGCGTGCCGCTGCGGGTGCGGGCCTCGGCGACGCAGAGCGCCTCGCTCTGCGCGGCAATGAGCCGGTTGCGGGCCAGAAAAGTGCCCGTCGTGCGCCCGCTGTAGCCGGGCGGATACTCGCTGCAGACCGCGCCGCCGCCCTTCTCAATGGCGGTGCGCAGCTTCGCGTTGGAGGCCGGGTAGGTCTTGTCGATGGCCGTGCCCAGAAAGGCAACCGTCGGCACATCAGCCTGCACGGCGGCGCGGTGTGCCTCGCTGTCCAGTCCGTCGGCCAGGCCGCTGACGAGCACGACGCCCGCCCGCGCCATCGCCAGCGACAGGTCAAACGCGGCCTGCCGCCCGTAGGTGCTGGGCCGCCGCGTGCCCACCATGCCCGCGTACCGCCGCCCGTTCAGGCAGGCGACGTCGCCGGTCACGTAGAGCGCAAGCGGCAGGTCGGGCAGGTCCCGCAAACGGTCCGGGTATACGCCCTCGTCGGGCGTCAGCACGTCGATGCCCGACAGCAGGCAGTGGTCGAGCCGTTCCTCATAATCAAAGGGCGTCGTGTCCCGCAGCTGTGCCAGCGCGTGGGGCGTCAGGCAGGCGGGCGGGGCCTCGGTCCCGGCAC
>ERZ1673702.4054-NODE-4054-length-10788-cov-15.716016_pt1 | contig 10788 bp, 10 predicted proteins | sample MGYA00580232_ERZ1673702 | MGnify/ENA primary metagenome ERZ1673702 (study PRJEB41218, sample SAMN15661792) | gut metagenome | host: Homo sapiens | place: Canada: London | collected 2015-08-20/2019-03-30 | study: EMG produced TPA metagenomics assembly of... | reverse complement strand
TGATGAAATATTGCGCCCGCTTGAGCACCACGCCCATCCGCTTGAGCTCGTCCAGCCCGAGGCAGGACAGCTTGCGGGCGTGCCAGATGCGCCGGGCGCTTTTGGGGCCGATGCCCGGCACACGCAGCAGCATTTCAAAGGGGGCGCGGTTCACATCTACCGGGAACAGCCCGTAGTGCTGCACGGCCCAGTTGCATTTGGGGTCCAGATAAGGGTTGAAGTTGGGGTTGTCCCGATCTAAGATCTCGTCCGCCTCGAACTGATAGAACCGCAGCAGCCAGTCGGCCTGATACAGCCGGTGCTCCCGCAGCAGCGGCGGCTTTGTGTCCAGCGCAGGCAGGCGGCTGTCCTCGGCTACCGGGATATAGGCGGAGTAGAACACCCGCTTCAGGCTGTACTTCCGGTACATGCCCTCGGTGAGCTTCAGGATGTGGTAGTCCGTCTCCGGCGAAGCGCCCACGATCATCTGGGTGCTCTGCCCGGCGGGGGCGAACCTGGGGGCATGGCGGTAGACCGCCAGCTCCTGCTTGCTCTGGGCACCGGAGACTGCGATCTGCTTCATGGGGCGGAAGATGGAGTGGCGGCCCTTGTCCGGTGCCAGAAGATTCAGGCTCTGCTCGCTGGGCAGCTCCACGTTCACGCTCAGACGGTCGGCCAGATATCCCAGCTGCTGCAAAAGCTCCGGGCTTGTGCCGGGGATGGCCTTGGCGTGGATGTAGCCGCCAAAGCGGTATTCGCCCCGCAGCAGCCGCAGGGCGGCCAGCATCCGCTCGGTGGTGTAGTCCGGCGTGCCCAGCACCGCGCTGGAAAGGAACAGCCCCTCAATGTAATTGCGGCGGTAAAACTCTACGGTCAGCTCAGCCAGCTCCCGGGGCGTAAAGGTAGCCCGGGGGATATCGTTGGAGCGGCGGTTGACACAATAGCTGCAGTCAAAGGCGCAGCAGTTGGTCATGAGAACCTTTAAAAGGCTTACGCAGCGGCCGTCGGCGGTAAAAGCGTGGCAGCAGCCCGGCGCATAGCAGCTGCCCAGCGTTCCGGCCCGGGCAGTGCGGGAAGCGCCGCTGGAGGTGCAGGCCACATCGTATTTGGCGCTGTCGGCCAGAATGGTAAGCTTGTCCATCAGGGTCTGTTCCATGCAGAATACACCTCCAAAGTGGGAAAAACCGGAAAAAAGGGTCAAAAAATAAAGCCATGCGCAAAATTGCAGATGGCTTTTATGGTTTCGGCCTTTTTTGTGAAAATGCGTTTGGAGCGCCCCGCAGGGCGCGACAAACGCGAAAATAAAAATATTTTTCCGCTGATCATGGCCAGAGTGAAACGGAGGCCATTCAAATGGTTGAATGGCTCACCACTTCGCTTTTGTCTCCACTACACGCCCGGCGATGTGCAGATGGTTCAGGTCTTCGCCCTTGATGACCATTTCGCTGTAGGCCGGGTTGAAGGGCTGCAGCACCACACAGTTGCCGCGCTGGATGTAGCGCTTCAGGGTGCCCTCGCCCTCGTCGCCGTAGATCAGCACGCCAAGATCGCCGTTTTCCAGCGTGTCCTGCCGGTGCACCAGCGCAAGGTCGCCGTCCTGAATGCGGGGCTCCATGCTGTCGCCGCGCACCACCAGATAGAAGTAGTTGGAGGGGTCCTTCACGCGGGCGTATTCCTGACCGTAGTCCTCCTCAAAGGCAAGGGCGCCGTAGCCGGCCTTCACCGTACCGATGACGGGGATCAGGCTCTCGGAATAGCTGCCGAAAAACCGCTCCTCCGGCGCAGATACATTGCTCACCGGACGGTACAGGCCCAGCAGATAGTCTGCGGTGGTGTTCAGCAGCTCTGCAATGCGGGCCACCGTGGTGGGGTCGGGAGAGGATTTGCCGCTTTCCCATTTGCCGACGGCCTGCTGGGTCACGCCCAGTTTGGAAGCCAGCTCAGCCTGACTGACGCCCTGCTTTTTGCGGCACTGCTTCAAAAGTTCTGAAAACGACATGGTATATTCTCCTTTACACCGCGAGGAAATTTTCTTGTGATTATTATACAACAAAAAGGTGTGCTTGTAAAGAGGCTGAATGGGCCGAGACCAAAAAAGGTTGTGATAATTTTCTCTTTTTTGCGTCTTGCGAAAAAAATTGCATGAAAGGCTTGACAGCGGGGCACAAATCTGGTAAATTAAATAGGCATTCGACACGGCGTAAAGCGGATGTCCACAAGGAGAGATGTCCGAGTGGTTTAAGGAAGCAGTCTTGAAAACTGCCGTACGGCAACGTACCGTGGGTTCGAATCCCACTCTCTCCGCCATTTTTTATTGAATAAGTGTAACGCACTTTGCTCTGGAGTAGTACTCAAGAGGCCGAAGAGGCGCCCCTGCTAAGGGCGTAGGTCGTCTAAACAACGGCGCGAGGGTTCAAATCCCTCCTACTCCGCCAAGAAAAAGCTCGTTGATTCGTTGAAATCAATGGGCTTTTTCCTTTGTAAAGGAAAAATTCGGCTTGCGGAACAAAAAAGGAGGAACCAATGGCGTTTGGTGTTTTGGTGGGTCAGATCACCGTGATCTTTCTGGAGGTGCTGTTGGGGTATGTGGGGGCCCGCAGCGGCATCATCAAGGACCGGGACAGCAAGTTCTTGTCCGACTTCATCATGAAGCTCCTGCTGCCCTGCACCATGCTGGCAGGCGCTGCGGTGGAGGGTGAGCCGGAACTGCTCACGCAGGCCGGCATCCTGTTCGTTTTGCTGCTGCTGTTGTTTGTGGCAACCACGGCACTGTGCCGTGTGAGCAGCTGGCTGCACCACGACACGCCGGGAAAGTATGCGGTGCTGGTGGGTACGGCGGCCATGCCCAACTGCGGCTTTATCGGCCTGCCGCTGTGCAGTGCTCTGCTGGGCGCAGCACGGGGCACCGTGTTTGCGGGCATGGCAATGGCCTCTTATAATGTATGGTTCTTTACCTATGTGGTGTGCCTGTTCCGCCCCGGCGAGAAGATCCGGCTCAAGACCTTCATCACCCCCACCAACATTGCCACCGTGGCCATGCTGGTGCTGCTGGCCACCGGCTGGCGTCTGCCCGCACCGGTGCAGCAGTTCTGCAGTGCGGTGGGCGGCTGCACCACCCCGCTGGCCCTTATGATCGTGGGTGTGCTGCTGGCAGACAGCGACATCCGCGCGCTGCTGCACACCGGCTTTCTGTACCGGGTCACCCTGCTGCGCGGCATCCTGTTCCCGCTGCTGTTCATGCTGCTGCTGTGGCTGCTGCCGCTGGACAATGTGCTGCGCACCGGCCTGTCCATCATCGCCTGCTGCCCGGCCGGCAGCCTTGCCGCTGTGCTGGCCAAGCAGACCGGCACCGAGGCGACCCTTGCCAGTCAGGCAGTGGCCCACTCCACCGTGTGTATGCTGGTCACAGTGCCTGCCATGCTGCTGCTGACCGGTGCGATGTTCCCGATGTGAGAAACTGTAAAAAGCCCGCCGTCTCCGGACGGCGGGCTTTTTTTACAGCATAAGGTTTGTGATCATTGCCAGCACCAGCAGATGCACCGGGTAGAACCAGTAAAAGGCCTTTTTCAGCAGCGGACTGCACGCGCCGCGCTGTCCGTTATAGAACCAGACCAGCACAAAGGCCAGCGGCGCGGTGAGTTCGAACAAAAACAGCACTGCGCCTGCAAGGCACTGCCGCTTGCGGTCTGCGCGGGTCAGGTACAGGGTGCAGATGATGAGCACGCCGATGGCGTGGTAGTCGGTGCTGGCCAGAAAAGCCGTGAGCGCACAGGCACCGACGCACAGCAGGCCTTTCCCGCTGGCAGTGCCGTCCGGTTTTTCAAAGTGCCGCAGGCCCGCCATAGCCAGCACGCCCAGCGCCAGCGTCCAGTAAACGTTCTGGTGCTGCGGGGCGAACGGTGTGCGGAAGAAGGCCAGATCAAAGGGTACCTCGCTGACAAGGCCGAACAGCAGCAGCCGCCCAAGGTAGCCTTTGACGTTGTGGGTGTGGATGAAGCCCTCCACCAGCAAAAAGCAGAACAGGGGAAAGGCCAGCCGCCCGGTGAAGCGCAGCACCATGTCCAGCCGGTACAGCGGGTAGGCGGAAAGGGCGTCCTGCGAGAGGGTGCCGGCGTCCAGCCCGGGCGTAAGGATGCCTGCCTCGATGCAGGACGCGCCGATGTGGTCCACCAGCATGGTGATGCAGGCAATGGTTTTAAGAGCGGTGCCGCTGAAGCTGAAGCTGCGGCGCGGGGAAAGTGCGGTCATAAAAATACCTCGGTCAGTTTGAAAAAATCGTTACAGGAACTATAACGGAGGAAAGGCGGCGTTTCCTGCGTCTGCTGCGGCAAAATCTGCACAGAGCGTGCAAAATCGGGGCAAAAATGCTTGACAGAAAAGGTGCGGGATAGTACAATCAAGAAGATAATTGAACTATCGCAAACCAAAGATGAAAAAGATTCACAAAGAATCGGGCGTCTCCGAACCAGATCAGAAGGAAGGAGGCTTTGGGCATGACGCTTTTTTCCTACGAGATCTTTGATGCAGTGGCACGCCAGGGCAGCTTTAACAAGGCGGCACAGCAGCTGCATCTGACCCCCTCGGCCATCAGCCACGCCATTGCCGTAATGGAGGAGGAGCTGGGCTTTGCTCTGTTCAACCGCGGCAAGAACGGCGTTTCCATGACCAGCTACGGTGCCTCACTGTACCCGTCCATCCGCGATGTGCTCAACAGCGACGAGGCCCTCAAGCAGAGCATCGCCCGCCTGAACGGTCTTGAAAAGGGCAAGGTGAGGCTGGGCGTGTTCAACTCGGTATGCGCGTCGCTGCTGCCGGGGCTGCTGAAAAGCTTTATGACCCACTACCCGCAGATCGAGATCGAGGTCTATCAGGGCACCTACGATGATGTGAAGGAATGGCTGCGCACCGGTCAGGTGGATGTTGCGTTCCTTTCTTCTACCTGCCGGGAGGAATTCAACCTCACCGAGCTGTTCCGGGAGCCGCTGCTGTGCATCGTGCCGCAGGACTGGCCCGAACCGGAAAACGGCGTCATGACCCCTGCCCTGATGAACGGTCAGAGTTTTGTGGTGCAGTGTGACGCCACCGACGCAGAAATGCGCCAGTTCCTGAAGAAATACAAGGTCGGCACCGAGCGCCGCTGCCACGTCATCGACGACCAGTCCAATATTGCCATGGTGGAAGCCGGTCTGGGCATTTCCATCATGCCGCAGATGCTGCTGCGGGACTGCAAGGCCGCTGTGAAGATCTACCCCATCGAGCCGGAGGAATACCGTGTGGTGGGTCTGGCCGTCCAGCGCCCTGCCGCGATGGCGCCTGCCGTGGAGCAGATGTTCCACCACATCGTGGACTACTGCAAGCAGGTCGAGCTGCAGTAACGTGGATCCCTATTACTATAGCACATTTCAGCCGGTGTTTGGTGCACCGGCTGAATTTTTTTGCAAAATGCGCCCGGATGCAGGGGTGCGGGCGGCAAGTCTATTGTATCTGCTGGGAAAATCCGGTATACTAAACAAAAAACAACAGGAGAATGCAATGCAAACTTTTTCTACCCTGCCCGCCGCCGAGGGCTTCCGGATGCCGGCGGAATATGAGCCGCACCGCGGCTGTGTGATGATCTGGCCGGTGCGGCCCGGTTCCTGGCTGTACGGCGGCCGGGACGCCCAGCCTGCCTTTGCGCAGGCCGCCCGCGCCATTGCCGAGAGCGAGACGGTGTGGATGCTGGCCGGCCCGGCGGATGCCGGTGCCGTGCAGGCGGAGTTTGCCGGGGACGAGAACATCCATGTGCTGACCATCGAGACCGATGACGCATGGGCGCGGGATGTGGGCCCCACCTGCGTGGTGGACGATCACGGCACTGTGCGGGGCGTGGACTGGCAGTTCAACGCATGGGGCGGCATGGTGGACGGCCTTTACGCCCACTGGGAAAAGGACAACGCAGCCGCCCGCGCCATCTGCGCAGCACTGGGCATGGACTGCTATGATGCACAGCACTTTGTGCTGGAGGGCGGCTCCATCCACTCGGACGGTGAAGGCACCATCCTTGCCACCGAAGTCTGTCTGCTGAGCCGTGGCCGCAACCCGGAGCTGAGCCGGGCCGAGATCGAGCAGGAGCTGAAAAACTATCTCGGCGCACAGAAGATCGTCTGGCTGCCCCGGGGCATCTACAACGATGAGACCAACGAGCATGTGGACAACGTGTGCGCCTATGTGGGCCCGGCAGAGGTGGTGCTGGCGTGGACGGAGGACGAGAACGACCCGCAGTACGCCCTGAGCAGGGCAAGTCTGGATGCGCTGGAAGCAGCCACCGATGCAAAGGGCCGGCACTTCACGGTGCACAAGCTGCCCATCCCGGCAAAGCCCATCTGCGTGACCGAAGAGGAACTGCAGGGCTATGCCTTTGAAGAGGGCGAGGATACCCGTGAGGCCGGGGAGCGCCTTGCAGCAAGCTATGTGAACTTTTACATCTCCAACGGCGGCATCATCCTGCCGCAGTTCGGGGACGAGAACGACGCCGAGGCGGTACGCATTCTGGGCGGACTGTTCCCGGGCCGCAGGGTGTACCCCATCCCGGCCCGGAGCATTCTGGTGGGCGGCGGCAACATCCACTGCGTCACCCAGCAGATCCCCAGAGGCTGACAGAAACGATATGAGGAGGAAAGCAGTATGAGAAACGTAACGGTGGCCGTGGTGCAGATGCAGTGCGCCAAAGAGGTGGAGGCCAACATCGCCAAGGCAGATGCCATGGTGCGGGAGGCGGCGGCAAAGGGGGCTAAGATCATCCTGCTGCCGGAACTGTTCGAGCGGCCCTATTTCTGTCAGGAACGGCAGTATGAATATTACGCCTACGCCACCCCCACGGCACAGAATCCGGCAGTGCAGCACTTCCGGGCAGTGGCAAAGGAGCTGGGCGTAGTGCTGCCCATCAGCTTCTATGAGAAGGCGGGCACCCAGCTGTTCAACAGCATCGCAGTGCTGGACGCAGACGGCACCCTGCTGGGCGTCTACCGCAAGACCCATATCCCGGACGACCACTACTATCAGGAAAAATTCTACTTTACCCCCGGCGACACCGGCTTCAAGGTGTGGGATACCCGCTTTGGCCGCATCGGTATCGGCATCTGCTGGGATCAGTGGTTCCCGGAGACGGCCCGCAGTCTGGCCCTGATGGGGGCCGAGCTGCTGCTGTACCCCACGGCCATTGGCAGCGAACCCATTCTGGACTGCGACAGCGCCGGGCACTGGCGCCGCTGCATGCAGGGTCATGCCGGCAGCAACCTTGTGCCGGTTCTGGCGGCAAACCGCATCGGTCTGGAAACGGTGGAGCCCTGTGAGGCCAACGGCGGGCAGAAGTCTGCCCTGCGGTTCTACGGCTCCTCCTTCATTGCAGACGAGACCGGTGCACTGGTGGCAGACGGCACCCGCGATACCGAACAGGTGCTGACCGCGACCTTCGATCTGGACAAGGTGGAAGAAAACCGCATGAGCTGGGGCGTGTTCCGGGACCGCCGCCCGGAGTGGTACGGAGAGATCACCCGTCAGGGCCGGGGCGTTTGAGAAAAGACCATGAAACGAAGAGATTTCTGTAAAACGGCTGCCGCGCTGATGGCGGCGGGAACACTGGCTCCCCACGCAGCGGCAGACGCTCTGCTGCCGGAAGAAACACAGGCTGTGGTGGGCAGCATCGTGCCGGAAGACCGGTATCCCATGACCTTCCGCAGCGACCACAGCGAGACCGACCTGACCCATGACTTTTACTATACCGACGCCTTTTTTGAGAACACGGCGCTGAAGTATGACCATCGGCTGGCGCTGGCCACGCTGGGCCTTGTGGCGGCATGCGGCAATACCTACCGCAGCGATGACCTCTACTGGCTGGAGGGGGAAGCGGGCCGCGAAGACCACATTGCGGCGGCCTACCGGGAGCTGGGCTTTGCCAATCCGGTCTGCGTGGGCTATCAGAACAGCCTGAATACACCGGCAGACCGGGCGGGCTGCGCCTTTGCCCAGAAAACGCTGGTGCAGCAGGGACGGCGCACCACCATCATTGTGGCGATGCTGCGCGGCGTGGGTTATGGCGCAGAGTGGGTCAGCAACCTGCATCTGGGGGAGAACAGCTGGCATTACGGCTTTGTCACGGCGGCAGAGCAGTTCTTTGCAGACCTGCAGGACTATCTGGCCTGTGCAAAGGCCGCAGCCGGAGAGCTGGGCACCATCAAATTGTGGCTGGGCGGTTACAGCCGCGGCGCGGCAGTGGCAAATCTGGCCGCTGCCCGGGTGCGCAGGGAGCTGCCGCAGATCGCGCAGGAGAACACCTATGTGTACACCTTTGCAGCCCCGGCGGCACTGACGGCGGCAGACCTGCCGGAGCTGCAGGCAGACTACGACAACAATCACACCGCCAGCGGCCAGCTGAAAGCGGACTGGGACGGGAGCAACATCTTCAATCTCATTTCCAGCGGCGACGTAGTGGCCCGGGTCATGCCGGAAGAGTGGGGCTATCACCGCAACGGCAATGACCGTTTCCTGCCCGCCACGATCTATCGGAACGAGCTGGACGATCTGAACATCATCGAGAGCCGCATGGGCGGCGTGCCGCTCCGGTTCGACCAGCTGGCGACCCGGGAAGATGTGGATTCGGTGATCGCGGCGGCCCTGCGTTTCTGCAAGAGCCGCGAGAACTATCACCAGAAATACGAAGCGGCATTCATGGATATGATCCAGTGCGCCTTTACCCGCTCGGAGGAAGAGGTGGCCGACGGCGTGATCCTGGACGACGAGGCCGTGATGGCCCGTCTGCGCAGCATGCCGAACATCCGGAAGATGGATTGGAGCAGAGTGCTGCGCTGCGTAATGACGGCCTCTGCCATGAGCCGTCCCATTCTGGAGCGGGTGGGGGCCATCATTCCGCTGCAGGCACGGCAGATCGTGATTCCGGTGCTGGCCGTGGGCCTGTGCTATGAGGTGGAGACCGATGTGCTGAAGCTGCTGGTGTACTACATCATCAGTCTGATGAGCGTGAACAGTCCGGCAGACAGCGTTCTGCGTGCGGCATTCTGCCACTACCCGGAAAACTACATCACCCTGATGGAATACTACGACCCCGCCGAGCACGGCATGGCAGGATATACCAGAAGATAAAAAGCCCCGCGCACCGCCGTGCATCCCATCCAAACAGAAACCCGGAACCCTTTTTGAGCCGTTGGCCCTGAAAAGGTTCCGGGTTTTGTGCATGATTTCGTGGTGGAATATTGTCCACAGCAGGCGAACTTTTAAGCGGGCATATCGTTGCTGCGGTCAGAGCGCTTCAAACCAAGAAACGGAGGCACTTCGGAACGCTTCAGCCCTTGCTCGTGTGCTTTTTTCAGTTGATATTCGTGCAGGGCAATGCTGTCCAGCAGATCACGCTGATTTTGGGAAGCTGCATAGTAATCAACGCCGAACCGTTTGCAGACTGCGCTGAGTTGGTCGAGCATTTCGACAGCAGTAGGGGACATTCGTTTGACCTCGATATCCATAGAAGCACCACCTTATATCGATCATGACCGATCAACGACGGATTTATAGTAATTGCCAAAGTCTGCAAGTGCATTGACGATTGGCAACATTTCCGCTCCGAGATCGGTCAATCCATATTCCACTTTGGGAGGATTCTCGTGATAATCACGGCGGTAGGCAAGTCCATCATCGATCATCTGCCGTAAACTCTCGGTCAAAACTTTCTGCGAGATCCCGTCGATGCTTCTTTGCAACTCATTGAATCTCCATGGACGCTCTTTCAGATTGCGCAGAAGCAAGAGTTTCCATTTTCCGCCAATCAGGGATACTGCTGTTGCAACCGGACATTCCGGCAGTTCTTCTTTTGTACGCATATCAGTCACCTCTATATATAGTATATCACATTCATTTTTGAGTGTACAGTTACAAAAAAGTGCGTACTTGTTTTTGAATGTGTGAGCTTCTATACTTGGCTCAGGCAATGAAAGATTGCGAATCAAAATGGAGGTGCTTACAATGGCAAGCTACACAAAAATGACAGTTGGAAAAGAAAATCGGACGGAGCTTCATGAAAAGCTCGCCCTGACTGGTGCGGAGATCAGCCTGAATACGCTTCCTGCGGGAGCAAATGTTCCGTTTGTCCACTCCCACAAGGCAAATGAGGAAATCTACGGTGTTCTTTCCGGCAAAGGCAAGGTCGTTATCGATGGCGAAGAAATCAGCCTTGCAGCAGGCGACTGGCTGAAGATTTCTCCCGTGGCAAAACGTCAGTTCTTTGCTGCAAGCAATTCTGAAATCACTTATATTTGTATTCAGGTCAAGGAGAATTCTCTCGAAGGCTATACTGCAACGGATGCTGTGATCTACTGATAAAACATATCAAAACAAAAGGCAGGATACCATCGCCACGATGATACCCTGCCTTTGCTCGTTCCTGTTCTCGTCCTGTACCATCCACCACGAAAAAAGTCCCCCAGACCGAATGTTCTGGCGGCATCTTTCTTGGTAGACATTCCTAGGCGTTGGGAACCTTGACGGAATCTGACGGCTGGCGCCTGTACGGGTTGCGTTTGCTGATTTTTCCGCAGCCCCTTGGCAGGGCTTTGAAAAATCAGAACGCGGCCCCAGCCTCGGCTCCCTGTTTCCGCCGCAGGCGGCGGTCGCCTCCGCTGCTGTTCGAGTCCTGTACCGTCCGGCTCTGACGTGGGTTAGTGGATGACGCAACAAAAAAGCCCCTGACCAAAGTCAGAGGCTCTTGTTTTGGTGGAGCATTGTCCACAGCACTCGAACCCAACACTTCCTCACGGGTGACCG
>ERZ1673702.4052-NODE-4052-length-10789-cov-6.677660_pt1 | contig 10789 bp, 8 predicted proteins | sample MGYA00580232_ERZ1673702 | MGnify/ENA primary metagenome ERZ1673702 (study PRJEB41218, sample SAMN15661792) | gut metagenome | host: Homo sapiens | place: Canada: London | collected 2015-08-20/2019-03-30 | study: EMG produced TPA metagenomics assembly of... | reverse complement strand
GGAACATGCAGGAAGCCGCACAAAATTTGCCGGAACAGGACTGGGAATGCCAATTTCAAAGAAGCTGGTCGAGAAAATGGGTGGAACCATTACCTTTGAAAGTGAAGAAGGCGCAGGAACTACCTTTGTGATCCGGGTTCCGTTCCGGATTGATACAGACAGGGAAAGCAAAGCTGAAACTGAGGCAAAGACAGAAGCTTCCATCCGCGGACTGCATATTCTTCTGGCAGAAGACAATGAACTGAATATGGAAATTGCAGAGTTTATGCTTCAGAATGAAGGCGCAGTTGTGACAAAAACATGGAATGGACAGGAAGCTGTTGAGATATTTGAAAAAAGCAGGCCTGACGAATTTGATGTGATTCTTATGGATATCATGATGCCGGTCATGAATGGTTATGAAGCAGCGAAGATGATCCGCTCTATGGACAGAGAGGATGCAAAGACGATACCGATCATTGCAATGACAGCAAATGCGTTCACGGAGGACAGAATAAAAGCAAAAGAAGCAGGAATGGATGAACATATCTCTAAGCCTATTGATATGAAACTACTGGTAAAGATAATTCATGAATTGGTGTACTAGTGGGAAACAATCTCAGAAGGGGGGATTCGTAATGAAAAAGAAAAAATGGAACAGAGTGCTGGCTGTACTTTTAATGATGGTGATGAGCATATCACTTCTTTCAGGCTGTGGCGGTAAAAGTACGGAAAAAGAAGATGCAGAAACAATCACGGTGTACTTATGGAGCACAAACCTGTATGAAAAATATGCACCATACATCCAGGAGCAGCTTCCGGACATCAATGTTGAATTTGTCGTAGGTAATAACGATCTGGATTTCTACAAATTTCTGAAGAAAAACGGTGGACTGCCGGATATTATAACCTGCTGTCGTTTTTCACTGCATGATGCGAGTCCACTGAAAGACAGTCTGATGGATCTCTCCACAACCAATGTGGCAGGTGCTGTCTATGATACCTACCTCAGCAATTTTATGAATGAGGATGGAAGCGTAAACTGGCTTCCGGTGTGTGCGGATGCGCATGGTTTTGTAGTGAACAAAGATCTTTTTGAAAAGTATGATATCCCTCTTCCAACAGATTATGAAAGCTTTGTCTCTGCCTGCCAGGCATTTGATAAAGTGGGGATTCGTGGGTTTACAGCAGATTATTATTATGATTATACCTGTATGGAAACACTGCAAGGTCTGTCAGCATCAGAACTGTCTTCCGTGGACGGACGAAAGTGGCGTACTGCCTACAGTGATCCGGATAATACAAAGAGAGAAGGTCTGGACAGTACTGTCTGGCCAAAGGCTTTTGAACGTATGGAGCAGTTCATCCAGGATACCGGTCTGAGTCAGGATGATCTGGATATGAATTATGATGATATAGTTGAGATGTATCAAAGTGGCAAGCTTGCCATGTACTTTGGAACCTCTGCCGGTGTAAAAATGTTTCAGGATCAGGGCATTAACACAACTTTTCTTCCATTCTTTCAGGAGAACGGTGAAAAGTGGCTGATGACTACGCCATACTTCCAGGTGGCTTTAAACCGCGATTTGACACAGGATGAGACACGTCGAAAGAAAGCAATGAAGGTGCTGAGCACAATGCTTTCAGAGGATGCGCAGGAGCGGATCATTAGTGATGGACAGGATCTGTTAAGCTACAGTCAGGATGTGGATCTCCAGCTTACGGAATATCTGAAAGATGTGAAATCCGTGATCGAAGAAAATCATATGTATATCCGCATTGCATCAAATGACTTTTTCTCCGTTTCCAAGGATGTGGTTTCAAAGATGATCTCAGGAGAGTACGATGCAGAGCAGGCATATCAGTCGTTTAATTCTCAGCTTCTTGAGGAAGAAGCTATTTCGGAGAATATCGTGTTGGATTCGCAGAAATCCTATTCCAATCGTTTTCATAGCAGTGGGGGCAATGCGGCATATTCAGTTATGGCAAACACTCTGCGCGGCATTTATGGATCAGATGTGCTGATCGCAACTGGAAACAGCTTTACGGGAAACGTGCTGAAAGCTGGATATACTGAAAAAATGGCAGGCGACATGATCATGCCAAACAGTCTGTCGGCTTACAGCAGCAAGATGAGTGGAGCTGAACTGAAAGAGACGGTTAAAAATTTTGTAGAAGGCTATGAGGGCGGATTTATTCCGTTTAACCGAGGCTCATTGCCTGTGTTCAGCGGTATTTCCGTGGAAATCAAAGAAACAGATGATGGCTATACATTGAGCAACGTTACAATGGATGGAAAAAAAGTTCAGGACAATGATACTTTTACAGTAACCTGTCTTGCAATACCAAAACACATGGAAGCTTATCCCACAGATGAAAACATTGTGTTTGATGGAGGAGATATTTCTGTGGATGATACATGGACAGCATATGTTTCAGATGGTGATGCCATTCTTGCAGAGCCAGAAGACTACATGACTCTGAGGTGAGAAGAATGGATATTAGGAAACATAGTAAAGACAGAAATAAACCTGTCATGAGAAAACGATTAAAGACAGCTGTCTTTATAGCTGGTTTTGTGTGCATTGCTTTGATGGTTTTCCGATATTTTGGATTTGTGTCGAAAACTGTTTATGAGGAAAGTGTTTCTCATCTGACGGAAGTTTTTCATCAGTCTGATAACATGCTGAGAGAACTGACAGATAAGAATCTGACCTATCTTCATATGTGGGGTGAGAATCTGCAGAATACCTCCAGCGAAGACGAAATTCGTAATTATATAAAGAAAGCGCAGGAAGATGCCGGATTCTTAGATTTCTTTTTTCTGTCAGCTGACGGGGATTACAAGATGGCGACAGGGGAAACCGGGTACCTTGGATTACAGGAAAACATTGAAGAGGAGATCCGGCAGGGAAATGATGTGATAGCGAATGCAGCAGTTCCCGGAAAGTCTCAGCTGCTTGTTTTTGCTACTCCCAGGGCCCATGGAATTTATCAGGGATTTGAATATGATGCAATTGCCATTGCCTATGAAAACTCTGATATCGTAGATGTGCTGGACATTTCTGCTTTCAATGGAAATGCCCAGAGCTTTGTTGTTCATCCGGATGGCCGTGTTGTGGTCGATCATTCTTCTGAGTCATGGGGGAATGTGTACAATTTCTTTGGTGTTCTGAGAGAGCATTCCAATATGTCTGAAAAAGAGATCAATGAGCTTTCGGAGAAGTTTAAAGCGGGACGCACCGATGCGATGCTGGTAAATCTGGATGAAAGAAACTATTATCTGGTCTATGAAAAATCAGATATTCAGGACTGGGTATTTCTGGGACTTGTACAGGCGGATATTGTCAATGCCAGTATGAACAGTCTGCAGCGTAGTACAATGCTTCTTGTGGCTGCGGTTTTGTTCTGTATTGCCGCCTTTTTTATCGGCCTTATTATTCAAAAAAACAGGATAAGCCTTAGAAGAAAGGACACACAGATCCGGTACAGAGACGAGCTTTTTCAAAAGCTGTCAATGAATGTGGATGACGTTTTTCTGATGCTGGATGCAAAAACATATCAGGCAGACTATATAAGCCCAAATGCGGAAAAACTGCTTGGTATTACGGTAGAACAGATTCGCAAAGATATTCGTGTTCTGGGAAAACTGCATCCAGAGGAACATGAAAATCCGGAGGAAAATTATTTTGAGGAAATCCAGGTGAATGAACAAAGAGAATGGGATTTTGAATATGTTCATCAGAAAACAGGGGAAAAACGCGGGTTCCATAATATTGCAATGGGCAGTGAGGTAAATGGGAAAAAGAAATACATCCTGGTTATGTCAGACCGTACTGCTGACTGGAAAATGAATCAGGCACTTTCTGAGGCAGTCCGTGCGGCGGAGACAGCAAACAGGGCTAAGAGTACTTTCCTTTCCAATATGTCTCACGATATCCGGACACCAATGAATGCGATCATCGGCTTTACCACACTGGCTGTAAGTAATATTGATAATCAGAAAAAAGTCAGAGATTATCTGAGCAAAATCCTTTCCTCCAGTAAACATCTGCTTTCACTGATCAATGATATCCTGGATATGAGCCGGATTGAGAGTGGAAAGATCCATCTGGAAGAAACGGAGGTCAGTCTGTCGGATGTGCTTCATGACCTGAAGACGATCATCAGTGGGCAGATCCATGCGAAGCAGCTGGAGCTTTATATGGACGCCATGGATGTTACAAATGAGGATGTCTATTGTGATAAGACGCGACTGAACCAGGTACTTTTGAATCTCTTGTCTAATGCGGTTAAGTTTACTCCTGCAGGAGGAACTGTCTCTGTCCGGCTGAAGCAGTTACCGGGGACAGCAAAAGGCAGTGCACTGTACGAGATCCGGGTAAAGGATAATGGAATCGGTATGAGTCAGGAATTTGTGAAGAAGATCTTTTCTCCTTTTGAGAGGGAGCGTACTTCCACAGTCAGCAGGACTCAGGGTACAGGACTTGGCATGGCAATCACCAAGAATATTGTGGATATGATGGGTGGTACCATTGAGGTTCAGACGGCACAGGGCAAAGGTACTGAATTCATTGTCCGTCTGCCATTCCGGATTCAGCCTGAGCAGCACCGTATAGAGAAAATTGCAGAACTGGAAGGCCTTAAGGCACTGGTTGTAGATGATGATTTCAATACCTGTGACAGTGTGACAAAAATGCTTGTGAGGGTTGGAATGCGCTCAGAATGGACACTTTCCGGCAGGGAAGCTGTTCTCCGTGCACGGCAGTCTATGGAACTGGGAGATGCCTTCCATGCGTATATCATTGACTGGTGTCTGCCGGATATGAATGGAATTGAAGTTACGCGTCAGATCCGCAGCCTTGGTGACGATACACCGATTATTATCCTGACTGCTTATGACTGGTCAGATATCGAAGCAGAAGCCAAAGCAGCAGGGGTGACTGCTTTCTGTGCGAAACCTCTGTTTATGTCAGATATCCGAGAAACCTTGATGACTGCTATCGGTCAGAGTCAGGCTGGAGCAGAAGATTCAATTCTTCCGGAAGCAGGTTCGGATTTCAGAGGCAGATGTATATTGCTTGTGGAAGATAATGAGCTGAACAGCGAAATTGCGGTGGAGATCCTTAATGAATATGGATTCCTGGTTGATACTGCCAAAAATGGAGCAGAGGCAGTGGAGAAAGTTAAGAATTCGACTCCGGGTAATTATGATCTGGTGCTGATGGATGTGCAGATGCCGGTAATGAATGGATATGAAGCCACTAAGGAAATCCGTGCTCTGGATAACCCGGCACTGGCGGGGATTACAATCCTTGCCATGACTGCCAATGCCTTTGATGAGGACAGAAAGAAAGCCCTGGAATGTGGCATGGATGGATTCTTATCCAAGCCAATAGTTATTGAAGAATTGATCAGTACCTTACATGACAATCTGCTGGGTTAGGCAGCAGATGTACGTTTTGACAGCCGAGGACAGTTCGCAGCATGAAACTGTCAAAGCCGGTTGTGCCGGAGAAAGTGATAAAAACAATTTCAGGATATGTTCACTAAACTATATTAATGAAGGTATAAGAGGAAGGGATCATAATGGATAAAAGACAAAAAATACTTATTGTGGATGATGCGGAATTTAACAGGGTTATATTGAAGGAGATTCTCGGAGAAACTTATAATTATCTGGAAGCTGAAAATGGAAATCAGGCAATCCAGATAGTGGAAGAAAATCCGGAGATTGACCTGATGTTGTTGGATATCAACATGCCACAGATGAATGGTTTTGGAGTCCTGGAATGGATGAACCGTTTCCAATGGATTGATGAAACTCCAGTTATTATGATCTCCTCTGAAGAATCTGTTGATACTATGCGTAAAGCCTATGAGATGGGTATTACCGATTATATTACACGGCCTTTTGACTCTGTTATCGTAAAGAAAAGAGTCCAGAATACACTGGCACTTTATGCGAACCAAAAGCGTCTGGTAAATGTGGTTGTAGACCAGGTTTATGAAAAAGAAGAAAACAACAATATTATGATCGGAATTTTGAGTAATGTACTGGGATTTCGCAACAGCGAAAGCAGTGAGCACATTCTGCATATTAAAACAGCAACGGAAATGATGTTAAGAAAATTGGTAAAAGTAACAGATGCTTATCCTCTGACAGAGGCAGATATTGCTTTGATCACAACTGCATCCTCCCTTCATGATATCGGTAAAGTGGGTATTCCGGAAGAAATACTGAATAAACCGGGCAGGCTGACGGATGAAGAGTTTAAGATTATGAAAACCCACAGTGAGATAGGCGCATCCCTGATCCGGGATATGCGCTTCCCAAAGGATAAACCATTGGTGCATACTGCATGGGAAATCTGCAGATGGCATCATGAAAGATGGGATGGAAAAGGTTATCCGGATGGACTGAAGGGTGAAGAAATACCGATTTCTGCACAGGTTGTATCGATAGTCGATGTTTATGATGCACTTACCAGTGAAAGATGTTATAAGAAAGCATTTGATCATGATACAGCAATCCGAATGATCCTGGATGGGCAGTGTGGACAGTTTAATCCAGTTCTTCTTAAATGTCTGAAAGAACTCAGCCTTCAATTTTCCAGAATGTTTACTAATAAACCAGATGATAATAAACAGTATTATGAAGCGCAGAGACTCTCTGATGAAATACTTAGGGAAAAGTCTTTACCCCGTAAAAATTATTCCCAGCGTGTCATTAAGCTTATGCAGGAAAAGATTGAGTTTTTTAAAACGAATAGTGGAAAAACCTCCATTGAATACAATGTCATTTCAGGTCAGCTTAGTATAATGAATGAAAAACAGCAGATAATATGTCAAAGAAATGATCCGAAGTACGATATATCTAATGTGTTTGAAGTAAACAGAGAAGATATACGGCAAGTCAGTAATCTATTGGATCAGACATCAATACAGAATAAAGAGGTTTCATTGCACGTAATGGCAAAAGTAGAGAACAAAAGGCAGATGTGTGCTCTGAAGCTGCACACCCTATGGTCTCCTTTAAAGAAAGATGGTTATATAGGAATTGTTGGATATTTTGAGAGTATATAGGTTCCTGAAAAGTGGTAGTGTTGATTTTTTCCACCATATTAATGTATTTTCTGAAGGAGTATGATACAATTGGTTATGAATACTAAGAACTAAGGAAAAAACATGTATGTTAAATAAAAAAGATTTCTTGAAACATGCATCAAAACTAGCTTTTCCGATCATGATCCAAAATCTGATCGGAACTCTGGTAAACATTGCCGATACGGTAATGCTTGGATATGTAAGCCAGACTGCCATGGCGGCTTCATCCCTTGCGAACCAGTATACTTTTATTCTTTTCTGTTTATATTATGGCATGGCCACGGGTACTTCAGTTTTATGTGCACAGTACTGGGGAAAAGGTGATAAAAAGACTGTAGAAAGAATTCTCGGCCTGGCGGAACGAATCTCACTGATCGTTTCCCTCGTGTTTTTCGTGATTTCTTTTTCTATGCCAACTACGATCATGAAGATCTTTACGAGCAGTCCGGATACGATTGCTGCCGGCAGTGAATACTTAAGGGTAATTTCATTTTCATTTATGTTTATGGGATTCTCTCAGGTTTTTATGAGTGCCCTTCGAAGTATCGGAAAAATAATGCTGCCATCTGTCACGTACATTGTTTCGCTTTGTGTCAATGTAATTTGTAATGCGACCTTTATCTTTGGTCTGTTTGGACTTCCAAAGCTTGGCGTTACCGGTGTGGCTCTTGGTACTGTCATTGCCAGAATCACAGAAGTACTGATCTGCCTCATCTATTCATTAAGAAGTTCCGATGTCAGATTCCGGATCAAATACTTCTTTACGAAATCAGGTATTCTGTTCCAGGACTTTATGAAAATTGCCACCCCGGCTGTAATAAATGATGTTGTCTGGAGTTTTGCCAGCTCAGCATTCGCAGCAATACTCGGCCATATTGGCGATGATATGGTTGCCGCAAATGCAGTTGCTGTCATGGTGGTAAATATTGGTGCGATCGCCTGTCGTGGTTTTGCCAATGCGACTACCATCATTGTCAGCCAGGAACTGGGTAAAGATAACATTGATACAGCAAGAGAATATGGAAAGCGCATGCTCAGGATAACAATGGTTGTAAGTCTGGTCGGATGTGTCATTATTCTGGCGCTTCGTCCGCTGATACTGGATTTCTATCGGGACAAACTGACAGAGACAGCCATTTATTATCTTGGTATTTTTATCATTATGACAACCTGGCGCCTTGTGGGAGAAGGCATCAATACCTGCCTTATCTGTGGCTGCTTCAGAGGTGGCGGTGATTCCAGATTTGGAATGATCATAGATTCCATATTTATGTGGCTTGTTGCAGTGCCGCTTACTTTCCTTGCCGCATATGTTTTAAAATTGCCTCCAATCTGGGTGTACTTTGTAATGACTCTGGATGAGTTCGAAAAAATGCCTGTGGTATTTATTCACTATTTCAGAGGCAAATGGCTCACAAATATTACCAGAGATTTTGATTGATTTAATGGAGGAGCGAAACATGATTATCAGAAAAGCTAAAGAAAAAGATATTCCAAGAATTATAGAGCTATTAGGACAGGTGTTGCAGATCCATGCAGACATAAGACCTGATATTTTTATTCCCGATACAACAAAATATACAGTGGAAGAATTAACAGAGCTTTTGAAAAATAAAGAAAAACCGATATATGTTGCAGTGAACGAGTCTGATGTTTGTGTAGGGTATGCCTTTTGTCAATTGCAGGAACAGCCCTTCTCAAATAATATGGTACAGTTTAAATCGCTTTTTATAGATGATCTATGCGTTGACCAGCAGGCACGAGGTCAGCATATCGGTGAAAGCCTGTTTGAGCATGTAAAAAAAGAAGCCAGGAAAATGCACTGCTATGAAGTGACATTAAATGTATGGTCAGGAAATACTTCAGCAGAAAAATTCTATGAAAAAATGGGAATGAAGACAAAAGAGAGGCAGATGGAATACATTCTGGATGATTTATGAAAAAAGCATTTAAGAGATTTAGAATCGTATTCTGCTGTGGTAATAATGACTAAAAACAGAAGGTGCTTTTTTAGTAAAAACTGCTTTTGCAACCAGAATAAAATAGTTTTATAATAAAGATAGTGGCGAGTGGCGTAATCATGCAGAAAAGCAAAATATACGTTACTCGCCTTTACAAAATTAATTTCAGGAGGAAGCAGATATGCATGAGTATGAAATTTTTATTGAGGATATAAATCCATGTGGAGGAGAACAATACAGCAAAAAAACATTGATAGAGGCAGAAGCAGCCAGCCCGGAAGCTTATGTAAAAGAAAATGGAAGATTCCCGATCCTGGAAACTACAAGTAATGAGAGTGGAGACATTGTAATCGTAACAGGAGATAATAACGGCTCTTTTGTACGATATACATTTACGGAATAAAAGGGACGGTCAGTAAGTTTAAAATATAATATTCGTCATGAAAAAAAGTGTGTAGCCTGTGAGCGTAAGTCCAGCTTATAAGACAGGGTGTGCACTTTTTTTGTGCCAGAAAAGAGAGGAGTTAGAACAAAAATGGCGGAAAGCAACAAAATGCAGGCAGTCAAGAACATATTTATCGGTGCAATGAGGGTGATTTCTTTAAGTTTCTTGTTTGCCGGAATCAATGTTGCTTATCAGAGAATTTATCAGGCACTGGATGGAGGTATGGAATCACTGGTTATTTCACTTTTGAGACAGCTTGTAATCATTTTACCATTGGCGGGAATTTTTTCTATATTTGTCAGAAATGCACAGAAACCAGGACTTATCAAAGATCCATATATTTACAAACCGGATTCCATCATGCTGGATATGGAAGATGCAGTAGCAGAAAATCAGAAAGATGCAGCACGTTTTTCACTCTATCATGCACTTAAGACGATTAATTATCGTGTTTGTGAACGAGTAGTCAGAATCAACGGACTGGACAGCCCTTACTGGAAAGAAGACATTCGTTGTTCAGTAGCCGGTGGATGTGATTCTATTCGTATTCCTAAGACAGAAAGTGCACAGGATGTGCAGCTTGTAGAGCGTGAGATCATTTCAGCAGAAAAAGAATTTGGACGTCCGGAAGGAAGTGTCCTGATCATGGCAGCTGTTGAATCAGCAAGAGGTGTTATGAAAGCTCTTGATATCTGTGAATCCAGCGAGAGACTTTTTGGTATCGCACTTTCCGGTGGTGATTATACAAAAGACCTCCAGACACACATCACAGGAACTGGAATCGAGCTTATGGGTGCAAGACAGAACAGTTGAATGCAAAAGTTATTGCAACCCGGGAGGGGGACGTTTTCTTGGACTAAATTGCTATTCCTAAACTACGTCTATATTGAAATGGACTCATTCCACCCAACGATAATGACATCCTCGATCAGAATGAACTATAGGATGCTCTGAAGGATCAATTAATATTTTTTTCCGCCATAATATAAAAAATGGTGGCATTTCGTATTTGCTGAAGGTACATGAAAGTGTTCTCCTGTTAAATAATATTCTGTAAGTTATTTTCTATAGATATCCGCTGATAGTAGGTATCTATGATATCCTGTAAAGTAATCGTATTCATTTTTTCTTCGGCATCCTTTTGAATTTCATTGTAAAATCCCTGCAAAGATAACTGAATGTTAATGCCAACGCCGCAATCAGGGTTGGTATGAGTATCTAAATGAAGCAAAGGTTTATCACCTTCAACTGCTTTATAAATATCCAGCAATGTAATCTGGTCTGCTGGTTTTGAAAG
>ERZ1673702.4017-NODE-4017-length-10871-cov-19.409209_pt1 | contig 10871 bp, 10 predicted proteins | sample MGYA00580232_ERZ1673702 | MGnify/ENA primary metagenome ERZ1673702 (study PRJEB41218, sample SAMN15661792) | gut metagenome | host: Homo sapiens | place: Canada: London | collected 2015-08-20/2019-03-30 | study: EMG produced TPA metagenomics assembly of... | reverse complement strand
TGTTCCAGCCGGGGCCGCCGGTGCCGTTGCCCAGCGGGCAGCCGCCCTGGATCATGAAGTTGGGGATGACGCGGTGGAAGGTCAGGCCGTTGTAGAAGCCCTGACCGACCAGCTTCTTGAAATTCTCACAGGTGATGGGGGCAGCTTCCTCGTTCAGCTCGATGTCGATGATGCCGCCGTCTTCCATAGTAATGCGAACCATAGTTTTAACAATGCTCCTTTTATCATAGCCCGTTTCGGGGTGGGTGCGGCAGATGCTCTGCCGAAGCTCCCCTTTAGTATACCATACCTTTTGCAGAGCGCAACGGCGCAGATGCAACCTTTTTGTAAAGAATCACCGCATTTCTACCATATCCTGCCAGAAACGCTTGGGACAGTGGGTCATCCGGCCCTTTTCGTTGTGGCGGGCCTTGATCTCCAGCGTGTCGTAGAACTGCTTCCAGAGAGCCTGAAACTCCTGTTCCCGGGCGCTGGGCGGGGGCAGCTCCAGCGGCGCAGCCAGCTCCAGAAGCTGAGCCTTGTGCTCCTGATAAAGCAATACCGCCTGATGGACTGCGTCGTATATCATGAAGTTCTCTTCCGGAAAGCGGGAGCAGAAATGCCCCCGCAGCAGAGGCAGGATATAGTTTTTGGGGTGGATGACCGCACCCAGCATCCCGTCGTGCTCCTCGAAGCGGACGAAGCCCTGGAACTTGTCCACCTCCCAGTCGAGACTCTTTTTCATCTCGTAGAGCGGGGCCACATCCGGGTGGCCCATCCGCTTGACCGTGCCGGGGCCGAGGGCGAAGGCCAGATGCAGGAAGCGGATGAGCAGCAATTCCTTATCTTCCTGCCCGGAGAGAAAATCCCGGCTGACGAGATATTCCGTCTCCCGGCCCAGTTTCCGGCCAAGGGCCGAAAAGACCCGCTGCGCTCTGGCAGAGTCCGTCTCGATGTCCCGGACGGGGTAGAGGGTGGCCGTCTCCCGCTGGGGCGTCCAGACGGCGAAGGGGATCTCATGCTGGGCGAAACTCTCGAATACACAGCACAGGAAGCCCTGAAAGCTGCCATCGTAGAGGTAGACCACATCGGCGTCGTGGAGCTTCCGGGGCGGCATCACAGTGCTCTCGCCAGACATTGCACCGCCTCCTCCCGCACCATCCGCTGGGCCGCCCGGGGCGGCACGCCCTGCTCCACCAGCCGGTCAACGGCGGGCGGTGCGAACATACTCAGCTGCTCGGCCCCGGCGCTGAAGACGTTGGGGTCGATGAGCGCCCGGGTGATGCGCTCCCGTCCGGCGCTGCCCCGGCCCGGGTGCGCCCCGGAAAAGCCCCGGCAGGTGATGAAATACTGCGCCCGCTTGAGCACGACGCCCATCCGCTTCAGCTCGTCGAGGCCGAGGGCTGACAGCCGCCGGGCGTCCCGGATGCGGCGGGCGCTCTTGGGGCCGATGCCCGGCACCCGCAGCAGCATCTCGAAGGGGGCGCGGTTCACGTCCACCGGGAACAGCCCGTAGTGCTGGACGGCCCAGTTGCATTTCGGGTCGAGATAGGGGTTGAAGCTCTGGTTGTCCTTATCCAGTATCTCGTCGGCCTTGAACTGGTAGAACCGCAGCAGCCAGTCGGCCTGATAGAGCCGGTGTTCCCGCAGGAGCGGCGGCTTCGTGTCCAGCGCAGGCAGGCGGGTGTCATCCGACACCGGGATATAGGCCGAGTAGAACACCCGCTTGAGGCCGTATTTCTGGTACATCCCCTCGGACAGCTGCAAAATGTGGTAGTCCGTCTCGGGCGACGCACCGACGATCATCTGGGTGCTCTGGCCGGCGGGAGCGAACTTGGGCGCGTGGCGGTAGAGGGTCAGCTCCTGCCTGCTCTCTTCACCTGCCACCGAGATCTGCTTCATGGGCCGGAAGATGGAGTGGCGGCCCTTGTCGGGGGCGAGAAGATGGAGGCTCTGCTCGCTGGGCAGCTCGACGTTGACGCTGAGGCGGTCGGCGAGGTAGCCCATCTGCTGGATGAGCTCGGGGCTGGTGCCGGGGATGGTCTTGGCATGGATGTAGCCGCCGAAGTGATATTCGTTCCGCAGCAGCCGCAGAACGGTGAGCATCCGCTCGGTGGTGTAGTCGGGGGTCCCCAGCACGGCGCTGGACAGGAAAAGTCCCTCGATGTAGTTGCGGCGGTAGAACTCGATGGTCAGTTCTGCCAGCTCCCGGGGTGAAAAAGTGGCCCGGGGAACATCGTTGGACTTCCGATTGACGCAGTAGCTGCAGTCGAAGGCGCAGCAGTTGCTCATCAGGACTTTCAGCAGGCTGACGCAGCGGCCATCAGCGGTAAAGGCGTGGCAGCAGCCCGGCGCATAGCAGCTGCCGATGGTGCCGCGCTTCGCCGGATGGGACGCGCCGCTGGACGTACAGGCCACGTCATATTTTGCGCTGTCGGCCAAGATGGTGAGCTTGTCCATCAGGGACTGTTCCATAGAAAGATACCTCCCAGAAAGGTATATCTCCCCCTTACCCCCACAGCTGCTGATCAGAAGCGCTGTGGGGCAGGGGAGAGACTCACCACTTGGCCTTCGTCTCGACCACGCGGCCCGCGATGTGCAGGCGGTTCAGATCCTCACCCTTGATGACCAGCTCGTTGTAAGCGGGGTTGAAGGGCTGCAGAACGACGCAGTTGCCCCGCTGGATATACCGCTTGAGGGTGCCTTCGCCCTCGTCGCCGTAGACCAGCACACCCAGGTCGCCGTTTTCCAGCGTGTCCTGCTTGTGGACAAGGGCGAGGTCGCCGTCCTGAATGCGGGGCTCCATGCTGTCGCCGCGCACGACGAGGTAGAAGTAGTTGGAGGGGTCCTTGACGCGGGCATACTCCTGCCCATAATCCTCCTCAAAGGCCAGTGCGCCGTACCCGGCCTTCACGGTGCCGATGACCGGGATGAGACTCTCGGCGTAGTTGCCGAAGAAACGCTCCTCAGGGGTGGTCACGTTGGACACCGGGCGGTAGAGCCCCAGCAGGAAATCGGCTGTGGTGCTCAGGATCTCCGCGATGCGGGCCACCGTGGCGGGGTCGGGGGAGGATTTGCCGCTTTCCCACTTGCCGACGGCCTGCTGGGTCACCCCCAGTTTGGATGCCAGCTCAGCCTGACTGATCCCCTTCTGCTTGCGGCACTGCTTCAAAAGCTCTGAAAACGACATGGTCGTACACTCCTTTACTCCGAGGTCAATATTTTATGCTTTTATTGTACAACAAAAAGATGTTTTTGTAAAGAGAAAAGTGAACGGCCAGCCAAAAAAAGGTTGTCGCATGAGAGGGATTTGCAGGGCTGGACGAAAAACTTTCAATTTGGGCTTGACAGAAGGCCGGAAATCTGGTAAATTAAATAGGCATTCGGTACGGCGTGTGCGAGTGCCCACGAGGAGAGATGTCCGAGTGGTTTAAGGAAGCAGTCTTGAAAACTGCCGTACGGCAACGTACCGTGGGTTCGAATCCCACTCTCTCCGCCATTTTTTATTGAATAAGTGTAACGCACTTTGCTCTGGAGTAGTACTCAAGAGGCCGAAGAGGCGCCCCTGCTAAGGGCGTAGGTCGTCTAAACAACGGCGCGAGGGTTCAAATCCCTCCTACTCCGCCAAGAAAAAGCTCGATGGTTCGTTGAAACCACCGGGCTTTTTCCATTGCTGCACACTTTTGTGGATTTTCGGGGCGGATGATTTACTTTTGCACCCGGATTTCTTATAATGGTATAAAACGGAAATGCCGAAACAGGAGGAAACGAGCAATGGCACTCAAAAAATTTGCCCGCAGGGATGTCATCCTGCCCGCAGTGGTCTTCCTGCTCACATTTGTGGTGGCGCTGTTTTCGCTCCGGCTTCTCTCGCTCAATCAGGAAAAAGACGAGCGGCTGCGGGCTGTCTATGCGGCCGAATCCACCATCAGCCGTGTGTCTTCCCAGCTGAACCGCTATCTGGCAGAATCGGACTTCATCAAAAAATATATCGAGTCGGGCCATGTGCTCCGTGAAGAGGAGTTTGCAGCTATATCCAGCAATATGCAGGATGGCAGCAGCGTCATCAAGACCCACGAGCTGGCAAAAGACGGCATCGTCTCCCAGGTGTATCCGGTAGCGGGCAACGAGGCGGCCATCGGGCTCGATATGCTGCATAACCCCGCCCGCAAAAAGGAAGCAAACCTTGCCAAAAACAGCGGGATGTACACCATCGCTGGTCCCTTCGAGCTGGTGCAGGGCGGCACGGGTGCGCTGCTGTTCGACCCCATCTATACCTATAGTAAAAAGGGGGAGCGCTCGTTCTGGGGCTTCTCCATCCTTGTTTTACAGTGGGACAACTTCATTGAGGAGGTCGAGCTGGACAAGATGGAGGAGTCGGGCTACCGGTATCAAATCTGGAAAAAAGACCCCTATACCGGCGAAAAGATCGTCATCGCGGAGAGCGAAGAGGATTTCCCCGGCAATGCGCTGGAAGTTGCGTGCAGCGTCCCCAACGATACATGGTATTTTGAAATCATTCCGAAGGCCGGGTGGTTCTCGGACCAGCAGCTCTCGCTGGGCATCGCCATCGCCACCATCATTGGCATAATGGCGGCCTATGCCTGCTGGGAGCTCATGAACCGGCACCAGAAGGACCTGCAGCACGAAGCGGCCCTTGAAAAGTCTGCGCAGGAGGCCCGGGCAGCCAACGAGGCAAAGACCCGCTTCCTGTTCAATATGAGCCATGACATCCGCACCCCGATGAACGCCATCATCGGCTTTTCGGAGCTTCTGGAAAAGCACATCGACGAGAAGGACAAGGTGCTGGATTACACCGAGAAGATACGCTCGTCCAGTGCTTTCCTGCTCTCGCTCATCAACTATGTGCTGGAAATGGCCCGCATCGAGAGCGGCAAGGCCGTGCTGAAAGAAGAAACCGGCGACCTGTGCGCGCTGATGCAGACGCTCTCAGACGTATTTGAGCCCTCTGTCCAGCAGAAAAAGCTGACCTGCACCTACCATACTGATGTCGAACATCCCTATATTGTGAGCGACCGCACCAAAGTGCGGGAGATATTGCTGAATGTCATCAGCAACGCCATCAAGTATACGCCTGAGGGCGGACATATTGCGGTGTCGGTGAAAGAACTGCCGGCTGAGAAGCCGAAGACGGGCCGCTATACCTTTACTGTTCAGGACGACGGCATCGGCATGAGCGAGGAGTATCTGCCCCATATCTTCGAGGAGTTCACCCGTGAGCATACCAGCACTGAGAGCAAAGTCATCGGCACCGGCCTCGGCCTGCCCATCGTGAAGGCTCTCGTGGAGTGGATGCACGGCAGCATCGACGTGCAGAGCAAGCTGGGCGCAGGAACCACTGTGACCATCACCCTCGGGTTCCCACTGGCGGATGAGGCCCAGAAGAGGGTAGAGGAGCAGGAGGCAGAGGGCGACGCGGCCCGGCTCAGGGGCTGCCGCATCCTGCTGGCCGAGGACAACGACCTCAACGCAGAGATCGTCGTGACCATTCTGGAAGAGAGCGGCCTTACCGTGGAGCGCACTGCCGACGGTGAACTCTGTATCGAAGCGCTCAAGGCCCACCCGGCGGGCTATTATGATGCCATCCTCATGGACATCCAGATGCCCAACATGGACGGCTATCAGGCAACGAAGATCATCCGCAGTCTGTCGGGCAATTACCGCACTATCCCCATCATCGCCATGACGGCCAACGCTTTCGACGAGGACCGCCAGAAAGCCCTCTCCGTCGGCATGGACGCCCATCTGGCAAAGCCTGTTGATGTGAAGCGGCTGTTTGGGACGCTGCGGAAAGTGATAAGATAAGCATATCATTTTATCAATAACAAAAAGAACCCCAGCCTAAGCCGGGGTTCTTTTTGTTATGGGCCAGGCAGGACTTGAACCCGCGACCAAGCGGTTATGAGCCGCCAGCTCTGACCAACTGAGCTACTGGCCCACGAAGACGGCGGTCTGCCGCACATGGACTACCTATAAGTATACCAAAAAATCAGAAAAAAGCAAATCCTTTTGCCGGAATTATTTTGTGCGGCGGGCGTCGAACTTGCGCAGCATGAACTCGTCCAGCATCGCGGGCTGGAACAGCGGCTCTTTGTAGCCAAAAGCTTCCCGGATGAAGATGAGGGTCACGATGGTCTGGCGGCCCGGGTCGAACCGGAGGGTGTAGAGGGTGTCCAGCGGCTGCTGGGTGGGCTGATGGAGCGTCAGGTGGAGGGTGAAGCCGCCGTCGTTCTCCCGGCGGCACTCGTAGGCAAAGACATCGTCCGGGCTGTGCTGGTCCAGCCGGTCGAAGCAGTCGTCCAGCGGCAGGTCGGTGCGGAACTCGGACAGGCCGCTGGGGCCGTACTGGCTGCGGCGGTTCTGGTCTTTCTTAGACAGCAGAAATACGATAAAGCCCAGAATGGCTGCGAGAAGAAGGATGGAAAAAACAGCGTTCATGTGCGCCTCCCGATGGAATTTGTGTCGAGTTTTCCTTATTGTAACACAACACGCCCCAAAATGTGTTATAATATTTGAAAAATTCCAAAAACTGATGGGGAGCCTGCGCCCTTTCTGCGGGCGGGAGGGACGATATGAAACTCAAATTCACGCGAAAGACCTGGTATTTCCTGCTGCTGGCTTCCGCAGCGGCCTCCATGCTCAACGGCTTTGCCGTCCTGAGCGGCACCAGCTTCGGCCTCATCGAGCAGATCGCATTCGCCGCGGCGGGCATCGCGGCCCTTTTCCTCGCGGCGGAAAAAGGCTCGGCAAGCTGGGAAAAACGCAACTTCACCGGCGTGTTCGTGCTGCTGATGGTGAGCTACATGATCAACGGCTGGGCGGGCTACCTCTGCTCTGCGCTGGCGTGGCCGCTGCTGCTCAGTACTGAGTACAAGCGCGGCATGGCCATCCAGCGTCAGCTGCAGCTGGTGGGTGCCGCCGAAGCGCTCCATCTGTTCTTCCTGCTGATGGCGAAATACGGCGGCATGGCCACGCTGGGTTTCTGGACGAACCTGCTCTGGGTGCTGCTGGCCTGCGCTCGGGGCTGGGCGGCACTGAGTCTTTATAAGATGCAGGAGGACGCATGACCCAGCGGCGGAGAAGACGCCGCGCCCGGCGGGGCCGGTTCGGGCGGCGGGCGTTCCTGGCCGGGGCCGGCTGTGCCGCGCTGGCCGGGGCAGCGGTGCTGCTGGGCCGGGGACAGACCGCCTCGGCGTCGTCGGTGCCGCCGACGGACGAAGCAGAGCCAAACGCCGCCCTGCCCTCGGGTGAATGGCGGGCCGTCTGGGTGAGCTATCTGGAATGGGCCGGGATGGACTTTTCCTCCGAAGAAGCCTTCCGTGCCGGTGCGGCGGAGCTGATGGACAACTGTCTGTCCATCGGGCTGAACACCGTCATCGCGCAGGTGCGGCCTTTCGGGGACGCGCTTTACAGGAGCACCCTCTTCCCGTGGAGCCATCTCTGCACCGGCGAGCAGGGGCAGGACCCCGGCTTCGACCCGCTGGACGTCCTCATCACCGAAGCACACAGCCGGGGCCTTTCGCTGGAAGCGTGGGTGAACCCCTATCGCCTCCGCTCCTCGGCGAAGATGCCGCCTGCACTGGCGGAAAATAACCTTGCCAATGTACATCCCGAGTGGGTCTGCGCCGTGGGTGAGGGGCTGTACCTGAACCCGGCTATCCCGGAAGCCGCAGACTATGTGGTGAAGGGCGTGGCAGAGCTGGTGCAGAACTATGCTGTGGACGGCATCCACTTCGACGACTATTTTTATCCCACGACAGATGCTGCGCTGGACGCAGCCCAGTTCGCCGCCAGCGGCGCGGGGGATCTGGCCGCATGGCGGCGGCAGAACGTCACCGCGCTGGTGAAAGCGGCCCACGACGCCGTCAAAGCCGCCGACCCTACCCTCCGTTTCGGCGTCAGCCCGCAGGGCAACCCCGACAACGACCTCGGCCAGCAGTACAGCGACGTGAAAGCATGGCTGGCCGCCGAGGGCGAAAACGCCGTGGTGGACTACCTCTGCCCGCAGATATACTGGGGCTGCGGCTATACCCTCCAGTCGGGCAGCACCCGCTTCGCCTTCGAGAACATCGTGCCGGAGTGGCTGGCCATGCCCCGGGCGGCATCCACGGCCCTCTACTTCGGGCTGGGGGCCTATCGCATCGGCGAGGGCGACGGCGGTGCCAACGAGGACAGCCAGAGCCAGTGGTGTACGGGCAGCGCTCTTGCCCGGCAGGTGGAAAGTCTGCACAGCCTCGGCGCGGGCGGATGGGCGCTCTACCGGTACGATTCGCTGTTCCGGTCGGCTCAGCCGGAGCTTGCCGACGCCGAACGTGCGGCGCTGGCCGCTCTGACTACAGCCTGAACTCTTGTATGGAAAAGCAAAATGCGGTATACTATATAAATCGTGTAAAACCTCGTGTTAAAACAAAATTTGAGGATAAAAGATCATGAAAAAGACAAAGCGAATCGTCCTGCTCGTCGTGGCGGTGCTGGTACTGTTTGTGGCTGCGTCCGGCGTCAAGACTGTGCTGGACATGAAGAACAGCGCGGACAATGAGGTGCAGGAAGAGGACAGCACCCGCTGGGCCGAACTGACCAGCGACCCGCTGAACATCGAGGGCATTGCTGACGCCTCGGCCAAGTATGCCTCGGCGGCAGTGAACGGGAGCTTGAACCTCGTGTTCAACGGCATCTGGAGCCGCCAGACCGATTACTTCACCGTCCCGGGCGGCAGCCTGACCATCACCGGCTACGGCACCGCCGAGGGTACCCAGCGGTACAAGGTGTCCGTCTGGCAGAAGGTGGCCGGCGGCGCACAGTACGTCAACGGAAGCACCTATTATATCAAGACCGATGGTCAGAACTACCGCTGCGTCATCTCCGGGCTGGACCCGGCGGCCAGCTACCGTCTGACCATCTCCTACGATTCCAGCCGTTACTACCTCTATGGCGGACTCAAAGTGGAGGGCATAGGATGAAGACACAGACCAAACATTCGCTTATGCTGATGCTCTGCGCCTTTATCTGGGGTACGGCTTTCGTAGCCCAGAGCGCAGGCTCCGGCATGGGGGCCTATTCCTTCCTCGCAGGGCGCAGCTGGCTGGCTGTCCTCGTGCTGATCCCCACTGTGTTCGCTTTCGACGCCGTGCGCAAAAAACAGGGCCAGCCCTACGGCTGGCCGAAGGAGAAGTCAGAGCGCAAGACTCTGCTGGTGGCGGGCATCGTCTGCGGCACCTTCCTGTTCGCGGCCTCTGCGGCTCAGCAGATCGGCATCACCATCAACCCGTCCACGGCCAAGGCCGCGTTCCTGACGGCCATGTACGTTGTGATGGTGCCGGTGTTCGGCCTCTTTCTGGGCCGGAAGGGCAGCGTTCAGCTCTGGGTCAGCATGGTCATCGCTGTGGCGGGCCTGTATATGCTCTGCATGAAGAACGGCTTCGGCGGCATTGAGACCAGCGACTGGATACTTCTCAGCTGCGCCGTGCTGTTCAGCTTCCAGATCATGTCCATCGACCACTTTTCGCCGCTTGTGGACGGTGTGCGGCTGAGCCTCATCCAGTTCATCGTGGTGGCTGTGGAGAGCTCTGCGGCGGCGCTGATCTTCGAGACGCCCACGCTGGCAGAGTACGGCGCAAACTTTCTGCCTGTGGTCTACTGCGGCGTCATGTCCAGCGGCGCGGGCTATACGCTTCAGATCCTGGGCCAGAAAGATTTGAACCCCGCCATCGCCAGCCTTATCATGTGCTTGGAAAGCGTATTCAGTGCGCTGGGCGGCTGGTTGCTGCTGGGCCAGAACCTTTCGATGCGGGAGAGCGCAGGCTGCACCCTCATCTTCGCCGCCGTTGTGCTGTCTCAGCTGCCCTTTGCGGAGCTGCGCAGATGCAAAAAGGGCGCGTGATGCTGCGAGTGGCCGGGGGCATCCCCTATGAGCTGACGCGGGGGCGGGTCAAGCGGCTCAACCTCCACGTCCGGCGGGACGGCACCGTGGCCCTCAGCATCCCCCTGCGCACGACGCTGGAAGCGGCTGACGCCTACGTCATCGCCGAGGCGGAGTGGATACGGGCCGCACAGGCCCGGCAGGCCGCCCGCGAAAAGCGGCAGGAGGAACTGCCCGACAAGGTGGCCGCCCTGGCCCACTTCACGGCCATGAGCGACAAGGTCTACCCGGCCTTTGCCGGGGTACTGGGCGGGCAGAAGCCCACCATCAAAGTGCGCAGCATGACCAGCCGCTGGGGCGTCTGCCATATGGCAAAGCGCCAGATCACCTTTGCGCTCCAGCTCTACAATATGCCCGAGGCGGCACAGATCTATGTGGTAGTGCATGAGTACTGCCACTTTTTGCAGCCCAACCACAGCCCGGCTTTCTGGGCCGAAGTGGCGAAGCTGATGCCGGACTGGAAAGCCCGGCGGGATTTATTAAAATAGGAGAGAAAATCTTTTGGAAAGCGAAAAGACCTCCGGCGGCGATAAATATTCGAAGCTCGCCGGCAATACCATCATCTTTGCCATCAGCAGCTTTTCGTCCAAGCTGCTGACGCTCATCGTTCAGCCGTTCCTGACGTACGCGATGGCCGAGATTTCCGATCTCGGCCTGTCGAAGATTTTGAGCCAGTACGCCAACCTGCTCATCCCCTTTGTGTCGATGGGCATGTCCAACGCCATCATCCGCTTCGGCCTCGACAAGGGCAACAGCGAAAAGCAGGTGTTCACCAACGGCCTGCTCACCATCCTCGGCGGCTTCGGCATCCTCGTGCTCTGCTGGCCGGTGGCGCAGTTTTTGCCCGATATGGCCCAGTACGGCCTGCTCATTTATATTTATGTCCTGATGAGCTGCCTGCGCACCCTCTGCACCCAGTTCGTGCGCAGCCGCCAGTGGAACAAGCTGGTGG
>ERZ1673702.4010-NODE-4010-length-10891-cov-15.586102_pt1 | contig 10891 bp, 9 predicted proteins | sample MGYA00580232_ERZ1673702 | MGnify/ENA primary metagenome ERZ1673702 (study PRJEB41218, sample SAMN15661792) | gut metagenome | host: Homo sapiens | place: Canada: London | collected 2015-08-20/2019-03-30 | study: EMG produced TPA metagenomics assembly of... | reverse complement strand
ATCAAAAAAGTAGACACATTCCTTTTATGTCTACTTTTATTTTACAACTTCAATAACTGAACCTATTCTAACTTTATTAACTGATTTCCTTAATGCTTCTAAACCTCTTATTGTTCTATCATAAGTATTGTTTCCTCTTACTGATTCATGTTCTAGTTTATCTCCATCTAAACTAACATGTATCATTTTTAACTTTAATTGATTTAATAATTCTACTTTTTCTGGAGTTATTAATGATGCATTAGTTGATATATCAGTAATTAATCTTTCACTTGCATATTTTAAGATTTCTAAAATATCTTTTCTAATAAATGGCTCTCCACCAGTTATCTTTAAATGTTTGAAATTATGTAAAACTAATTCATCTATAATATGATAACATTCTTCAGTAGTTAATTCTCCATTAATTTTTTGATTATTACAAGAAAATATACAATAAGAACAACTATAATTACATTGATGTGTAATTTCCCAAATTACTTTACCTTCATTATTAGGTAAAGTAAATTTACATTCCATACTATTCAAAAATTCATTAATCATATTTAGGTCATAACAATTATCAGTATTAATTACTAAAAAGTTACTTGATATATAATTTTCTAAATTATCTATTCTTTGAAGTTCAAATCTTTTTAATATATCTTTCTTTGATAAATCACTTTCTTTTAATCTTTCTAATCTTGTTTGATCTGATGCTGTAACATATATTATTTTTTCAAATTTATCTTGCAAATTATCATTAAGTATTAATGCCCAATCTACAATTATTGTTTTATTATCAAAACACTCCAAATAATTAAATAAATATTTATACAATACCTCTTTATATCGTTTCATATATTCTTCGTTATTATAAATGTAGTGATTTAAAATTAAAGAGTTTATTTCATCATATCCATTTAATTCAGGAATTACATTTTTCAACTCTAAAATATATGAATCATTTTTATATAAACTTCTTCTAAAAACATCTACATCTACATAAATGTAATCAGGATTTTGTTTTAAAATATCCTCTGATATAGTTGTTTTCCCTGATGACATTCCACCTGTTATTCCTATTAATCTATTCATACCAACACATCCCATACTTTATTGGAGTAAATGCTGCTATTTTAGTATTCTTATCAGCATTCTCATATATATTCCAATCTATATCATTTGAAACCATATTATAATTTTCTTTTTCTAATTCTTTTATAAGTTTATTTATTTCATTAGTTAAATCATTATTTTCTATATTAGGTTTATTACTATGAATATATTGTGTTTTATTTAAAATATCTTTATTTTCATTATATATTGGTGTTCCAACACGATATGCTAAATAATGAAGTCTTAATTCGTGAGGCATTATTGATAAAATTAATTCTTTTGTTTTTATAATATCTTCTTTAGTTGATGATGGATAATCTAAAATAAAACTTGTTCTAATTCTATAACCAATTTTCTTTGTGTCTTCTATTACTTGTTTTATATAATTAATATCTATCTCTTTATTCATTAATTTTAATAATCTTTCACTTCCTGTTTCAATACCAAAGTGAACCCATCTAAATCCAACCTTATACATATATTCTAAAAGTTCTTTATCATAACACTTTATACTGCATAAAGCACCAAATAAACATTTGATATTTCTTTTCTCTATTTCCTTACAAATCTCTATCATTCGTTGTTTATTTACAGTTGCATTGTCATCTAAAAAGATTATTTTCTTTGTATTATATTTTGTTATTAACGTTTCTATTTCATTAACAACATCAATAACATTTCTCCCATTCCATTTACCAAAATAATATGGTGTAGTACAAAATTTACAAGTACCTACACATCCTCTCGAAGTAATAATAGTTCTTGTCTCCATATATTTACTTATATCTAATAAATCTCTATTAACCATTGGTAATTTACTAAAATCATTTATTAATTTTTTCTTTTCAGTAAAATATATATTTTCATTTGTTCTAATAACTAAATTAGGAATACTTTTTAATTTTTCTATATTATCAATATTTTCTATTACATCAGTAATAATTTCATCTGCTATTCCTCTAATAATAACATCTATCCCATTATCTAAAAACTTTTGATAAAAGTGCGTAGATGTTTTTCCAATCATTATAAATTTAGTAGGTTTATTTGTATTATGAATTGTTTCAAATATATTTTGTATTGTTTCAGTAGTATGTAATGGTAATTGATAATCATAGACAAAAACAACTATGTTTTCATCTGATAAATATTCATTGATATTATTATCCATTCTATTGACATCCATATCAATTACTTTTACATTATCAATTTTTTCATTTATAATTGTTGCAATTTGTAATACATCTAATGGTTCAGCTAAAATAGACCTATTTGTAAATGGTTTATTTGCTGGATTAACTACTAAAACATTCATAATCAGTTCCTCCCTTAAAAGTTGGTTTCTATTATAGCACAAAATTCATTAAATAGTTATTATTTTATTAAATTTACCAAAAAAAATACTATGACATAGATTATTGCTGTTAATAGCAAAATATATCATAGTATCATTATTAATTTTTCTTAGGTAATTTACTATAATCATATTTATTATTCCTTCTTCAGTAATTAATTTTTTTCATATATATCAATAATATTATACCAAATAATCATTGATTTGTCTTTTATTTATAGAAAAATATATATAAAAAGTGGAGCCTTTCGGCTCCTCAGGGGGTTTTGGTTATCACACCTACATTTTACTTCGTAGAGTGTGGTCATATCTCTATGACATATTAATCATAATATATTTTTTTATAAAATACAATAGTTTTTTATTTGGTTTACACTTTTTTTATAAAATATGTAAACTAGTCTAGAGTGTCAACCTTTTTAAGTTCTTCTAGTATTGGTCCAAATTCTGGATTGGTTTCAAATGTTAAAAGCATATTTATAAATTCGTCAGCATCTTCTTTTGCTTTAAGTAGCATCTTGAAGTCTCTCTTAATATTAGCCATTTTAAGACCTAATTCTCCACTTTGTCTTGTACCGAATAGATCGCCTTCACCTCTTGTTTGGAAATCATATTCACTAATTTCAAAGCCATCACTAGTGTTTTCTAAGAATCTAAGTCTTTCTTCTGATTCTTTAGCTACTAGTACACAATAGCTTTGTGTATCTCCTCTTCCTACTCTACCTCTTAATTGATGTAATGTCGATAAACCAAACATATTAGCATCAAATATTACAATCATCGAAGCATTAGGAACATTAACTCCTACTTCAATAACAGTAGTAGATATTAAGATATTAATTTTATTCTTTTCGAAGTCTTTCATTACTTTATCTTTATCTTTAGAATCTAATTTACCATGAATAATACCAATCTTACTAATCTTACCAAAAGCTTTATTCATTTTTTCTTCTAAATCATATACACTTTCTTTTTCACTATCACTTTCGGTATCAATCATTGGGGCTACTACATATATTTGATGGTTAAGTTCTAGTTCTTTTTTCATCATTTCTAGAACATCAGTAATATCTTTTTCTTTTTTAAATACTGTAATGATTTCTTTTCTACCTTTAGGTTTACTCTTAATTGAAGATACATCGGTGTCACCATAGATTGTTAAGGCATATGTTCTTGGTATTGGTGTTGCACTCATTGAAAGGACATCAGGACTTATTCCTTTACCTTTAAAGGTATCTCTTTGATTAACACCAAAACGATGTTGTTCATCTGTTATTACTAGGCCTAATTTTTTATATTTTACATTCTCTTGAATTAATGCTTGTGTACCAATAATTAAATCTATCTTACCATTTTCTAATTCTTCATAGATAGTCTTTTTGTCTTTATTACTGGTACTTGAAGTTAATAGTGCTATATTAAGTTTATGTTTACTAAATATTTTCTTTGCTTCTTCGTAATGTTGTACTGCTAGTATCTCAGTAGGAGCCATTAGGGCTGATTGATACTTAGATAAATAATTAGCATATATAGCAATAAAGGCTATTACTGTTTTACCTGAACCTACATCACCTTGCAATAATCTATTCATTCTCTTTTTTATAGATAAATCATTAATTATATCATTAACTGCTTTATCTTGATCTAAAGTTAGTTCGAATGGTAAACTTTTAATAAATTTATCTAATTTATCTTTATCTATATTTCTTTCTATTGCTAGAGTATCATTATTAATTTTATTCTTTAAATAATTAATTTTAAGTATATACATAAATAATTCTTCATACTTAATTCTTTGTCTTGCTTTTTTTAGTAATAAGATATCTTCTGGTACATGAATATTCTTAATAGCAGATTTTTTATTCATTAAATTATATTTTTCTTCTATATATCTAGGTACTAAGTCTATTACATCATAATCATTTTCTAAAGCTATAGTTTCAAATTTACTTATTTGTTTTACTGTTAATCCTTCTGCTGTATAATAAATAGGTTCTATTTTAGCAGATGGTGGTAATAAACCAAATCGTATATCTGATACTATTACTGTATTCTTTAGTTTATTATATTTACCTATAATTGTTACTTCTTTACCTGATTTTAAATCTGAATATAAATGAGCTCTATTATATAGTGTTACATTAAGTATCATTGTTTTGGTACTAATTCTAAAGATCATTTTCTTTAAACTTTTATTTATATATATAGTAGTTGGTTGTCCTTCAACGATACCATCTATTATTATTTTATCTCCATCAGATAGATTACTTAAATCACTCCTTTTTATTATATCATAACGATAAGGATAGTAATTAAGTAGATCTTCTACTGTATATATTTTTATTTTATTAAGTAATTCTTTTGTTTTAGGTCCAATACCTTCAATTGTTTCTAATTCTTTCATATCTTACAACTCCTAGTATAATTATATCAATATATTTATAAAATGTCTACTAAGTTTACTTATAGTTAATTTAAATGTAAAGTAAAAGAAGATAACCTAGTATCTTCTTTAATAATTATCTCTATCTCTTAAGAATGGTGGAATATCTAAATCGTTATCGATATCTATATCACTAGTTCCTTCTCTAAAGATATCTTCTCTTCTTGTTGAATTAAAACTATGGTATAATGGTTCGCTTTGATTTTCAAAGCCAGTTGCTATTACTGTAACGATTACTTCATCATTTAGGTTTTCATTAATTACTGCTCCAAATATTGTATTAATATCTGTATTAGCAGCAGTTCTAATTACTTCAGCAGCTTCTTCTACTTCAAATAATGTAAGTGAAGCCCCACCAGTTACATTTATTATAGCATCTGTTGCACCATTTATTGATGTTTCAAGTAGTGGTGAAGATACAGCTTGTTTAGCAGCGTCTGTTGCTCTGTTTTCTCCAGAACCTACACCTATACCTATTAATGCATTACCTCTATCTTTCATAATTGCTTTTACATCAGCAAAGTCAAGGTTAACTAAACCTGATACTGCAATTAAGTCAGATATTGATTGTACTCCTCTATGTAGTACGTTATCTACTTCTCTAAATGCTTCAAGCATTGGTGTACTCTTATCTATTAATTCTCTTAATCTATCATTTGGTATTACAATTAAGGTATCGACATGTTTCTTTAATTCATCAAGTCCTGATACGGCTTGATTCATTCTTTTTTTACCTTCGAAACTAAATGGTTTGGTAACAATACCTACGGTTAATGCTCCTAAATCTTGACTTATTTCAGCTATTACTGGAGCAGCACCAGTACCTGTTCCTCCACCCATACCACATGTAATGAAGACCATATCAGCACCTTTTATTGCTTCTTCTATTTCTCCTTTTGATTCAAGAGCAGCTTCTCTACCTATTTCTGGATTTGCTCCTGCTCCTAAACCATCTGTTAATTCTCTACCTATTTGTAGTTTGATTGGAGCTAGAGAATTATTTAAAACTTGAAGGTCAGTATTAGCTACTATAAACTCAACGCCTTTAAGACCTGATTCTATCATTCTGTTTACAGCGTTACAACCGCCCCCACCTACTCCAATTACTTTTATTTTTGCTAACTGATCCATTTCTAAACCAAACATATTATTCATTTTTAATCCTCCTTAGTTCCAATAAAGTTTCCAAATATTTTGGTAATACTAGCTTTCCCCTTTGAATTCTTATTATTTGGATTTATTAGTAACTCTTCATCTTGCTCATCTATCATCGAATACTCTTTTCCTCTAACTTCCATCTTATCTATAAAGTATTTTATCATTCCAATTGAAGTTGTATATTTATTATTTCTTGCTCCAAGAGTATCTTCTGTATATATTATAACATCTTTTCCTAAAATTTCATAGACTAAATTTTTAAATGCCCTTATTTCGGTTAATCCTCCAGTTATTACTATATAAGAAATATTTTGTTTTGTCAATAGTAATATTTGTTTCTGGGCTAATCTAAGTAACTCTGCTAATCTATCCATAACTATCTCAGTTACTTCTATTTGGTTTAATTTAATTACTTCACCAGCAGTATTTTTAACCTCATATACATCATTTAATGCTATGAATCTTTTATGACTAGATGCAAATTTTTCTTTTATTTCTCTTGCATCAAATACATTTATATTAAACATATAGGCTAAGTCTTTATCAACATTAATTCCTCCTAATTGAATTGTTTCGGTATTCATAAGTTTACCTCTACTGAATACTGACACATTAGTAGTTTCGTGTCCTAAATTAATAATAGCTCCTATGTTTTTATCTAAATTATTATTTCTTACTTCATAATAATCTCCTAAAGCTGATACAGTAATATCTACTACTTCTAATCCAGCTCCTTCCATAACTGATAGGACTGAATAGACATTCTTCTTTGGAGCAGAAATCATAATTCCTTTTATTTCTAGTTTATTACCAGTTTTACCTACAACCTTAGTTTCTTTTTCTCCATCTATTAAGAAAGTTAATGGTAATACGGTTATAAGTTCATAGTCTTGTTCTACTTTAGAATATACTGAAGCTTTTATAAGATTATTTACATCATCTGTTGTTATAGCATCGCCAGTTATTTCTATTTCACTAGTAACAAACATAAACTTAGCATTATAACTAGGTACTCCTACTATTACTTTTTTTATATCAATGCCTAAATTATTATTTATTTCTTTAATTCCATCTTTAATAGAGTTAATAGCTAAATTGGGATCAACAATTAAACCTTTTCTTATTCCTTTTGCTTTTTGTTCATAAGTAGCTAGAATATTTAATTTATTTTTAAAGTATTCTCCTACTACGAATTTAATTGTATCAGATCCAATGTCAATAGCAGTATATATTTTCTTCACGATATCGACTCTCCCTAAAATGATACAATTTAATTATAACAAAAAATAAAAAAAAAGTATATATTTTTTATTCACTATTTAATTTTTTTGTAATTTTATGTCTAAAAAGACCTGAATTACTATAATAAATTATAATAATACTCCAAATTTTTACTTTTTTATATCCAGAGGTATTATTTTTATGACTTTAGGCATAAAAATACCTCGGAAAAACTTAAACTTACTTAAGACCTAGAGGCATTAAAAAAGAAATGAAAAAGAAATAAATTTATTTTAGCAATCTCTATTGACAATTGCTAAAATAGTGGTATAATATTGATGTATAAAAAGGAGGATGATGAATATGAATAATCCATATGAAGAAAATCTACAAAAGCCATTAGAAAAATATGGTCGTGATATTACTAAGGCCGCTAAAGATGGAAAAATAGATCCTGTTATAGGTCGTGATGATGAAATAAGAAGTATAACTAGAATATTATCTAGAAAAACTAAAAATAATCCTGTATTAATTGGTGAACCTGGTGTTGGTAAAACTGCTATTGTGGAAGGACTAGCTACTAGAATAATTAAAGGGGATGTTCCTAATAGTTTGAAAAATAAAAGTATTTGGGAATTAGATATGGGTGCCTTAGTAGCAGGAGCTAAATATCGTGGTGAATTTGAAGAAAGATTAAAAGCTGTTCTAAAAGAAGTAAAAGATTCTGATGGAGAAATCATTATGTTTATTGATGAGATACATATGATAGTAGGAGCTGGTGCTTTAGAAGGGGCTATGGATGCTGGTAATATGTTAAAACCTATGCTAGCTCGTGGTGAAGTTCATTGTATTGGTGCTACTACTTTAAATGAATATCGTAAATATATTGAAAAAGATGCTGCTCTAGAAAGAAGATTTCAAAAAGTATTAGTAAAAGAACCTAATGTTTTAGATACTATTACTATTCTTAGAGGATTAAAACCTAAGTTTGAAGTATTCCATGGTGTAAATATAAAAGATAAAGCTTTAGTAGCTGCTGCTACATTATCAGATAGATATATTACTGATAGATTCTTACCTGATAAGGCTATTGACTTAATTGATGAAGCTGCTGCTACTATTAAAGTACAAATGGAATCTGTTCCTACTGAACTTGATAATTTAGAAAGAAATATTATGAGACTTGAAATAGAAAAAGAGGCTCTAAAGAAAGAGAAAGATGATATTTCTAAGAATAGAATTGAGAATATTGATAAGGAGTTATTTAGTCTTAAAGAAAAAGAAAAGAATTTAAAAAATAGATGGGAAGAAGAAAAGTCTGTTAATACTAAGATTAGTAAAAAGAAAGAAGAGATTGATTCTGCTAACTTTGCTCTTGAGAAGGCTGAGAATAACTATGACTTAGAAGCTGCTGCTAAACTTAGACATGGTACTATTCCTAGATTAGAGAAAGAACTTAGTGAACTAGAAAAAATTAATAAGTCAGAGATATTATCTGATACTGTTGATGAGGAATCAGTAGCAGCTATTATATCTAAATGGACTAATATTCCAATATCTAAATTAGTTGGTGGTGAAAGAGAAAAATTACTTCACTTGGAAGAAAATATGAAGAAAAGAGTTAAAGGACAAGATAATGCTATTCACTTAGTATCTGAAGCTATTATTCGTGCAAGAGCAGGTATTAAAGATCCTAATAGACCTATTGGTTCTTTTATCTTCTTAGGTCCTACTGGTGTAGGTAAAACAGAAGTGGCTAGAACTCTTGCTTATGAGTTATTTGATGATGAAAGACATATGATTAGAATTGATATGTCTGAATATATGGAAAGTCACTCTGTAGCTAGATTAATTGGAGCTCCTCCAGGATATGTTGGATATGATGAGGGTGGACAACTTACTGAAGCTGTAAGAAGAAATCCCTACTCTATTATCTTGTTTGATGAAATAGAAAAGGCTCATAAGGATATATTTAATGTTTTACTTCAAATACTAGATGATGGTAGAATTACTGATGGTCAAGGTAGAACTGTAGACTTTAAAAATACTATCATTATTATGACTTCTAACTTAGGTAGTGAATATATTCTAGAAAACACTTCTAATAGTAATGAACTAGTTATGAATGAACTTAAGAGTACTTTTAAACCTGAGTTTATAAATCGTATTGATGAAATTATAGTCTTTAATTCTTTATCTAAAGAAGTTGTTAATGATATTCTAGATAAAATTATTAGTGATACCGAAGATAGACTTAAAGATAAGAATTTACATTTAGTAGTAACAGAGTCTGCTAGAAGATATATTATTGATTCAGCATATGATGAAAAATATGGTGCAAGACCTATTAAGAGATTTGTTCAAAGAAATGTTGAAACTTTAATTGCTAATGCTATTATTAATGACAAGATTAAATTTGGTAGTACTATCACTATAGATTTTCAAGATAATAAATTAATATTAAAGTAATGGAGTGATCTATTACTTTTTTATTGCTATAATTTTGTAAATAATGTCAAGTTTTATTGACTTTAGACTAAAAATAATATATATTTATTTTAGGAGGTAAGATATGGAGAATAAATCTCAATTTGATAATAATATGGATGATGTACTTAAAATTGTTAACGAACATGCTGATGAGGTAAAAAGAAAGGAAGAAATGGAAGCAGAGATAGCTGCGAGAAAAGCTTCTAGAAGCAGTGCTAAAATAGCTAAAAAAAATCAAGTAAGAAAGGATATAACTATGAGTATTGCTAGTGTAATACTTAGTTTGGCAATATTATCGAAGGTAGTTCCTTTTGTTCAAAGAGAAGCTAATGGTTATCAAAGTAGGCAAACTTTTTATCCATCTATTGAATCAGAACTAGTTGATGCCGGTTATGGTTATTTTGAAGATGGTGAGTTTTGTTTAAACTCTGGTAACGACTATTCTGGACTTGAACTTGTTATTGATAGTAGTGCTGAAGGGCTAGCCACATATGAATTGTATACTTCTGCTATTAGGCTTGCTAAAAACTATAATGAAGTAAATAAAGAGAGACAGAATAATTCGCATTCTGAATATGGAGATAGTGAAGAAAGTTGTTTTTCTAAAGAAATAACTGTTAGATGTAAAGGTGGCGATTATAAATTTAAACAAATTTATGAAGGTGGCGGTGACTTTTGTTCTGTTATGGGAGTAAATAATCATGATGAATCAACCAACTTAGCATCGGCTACTATTATTGATGCTGCTGAAAAAGCAAAAAATGGTGATAATGCCGAGTTTAATGAAATCGTTAATCAAGTTGTTAATAAAAATTTAGGAAATTCCAAAGGAGGAAGATAATATGAATACTATAGTTTTAGATGATGGTATTGAGTATGCTATTGTTAGAGAAGATGTTATTAATGGTACTGAATATACTTTGTTTACTAATGTAAATGATAATTCTAAGATATGTTTTAGAAAGACTGTTATAGAAGATGGTGAAGAGTATTATATTGGACTAGATAGTGATAAAGAATTTGATTTGGTATCAGCTCATTTTACTAAGAAATTATTAAAGGAAATAGATAGTTAGTTGAACTTGTCAATAGAAAGTAGACAATAAAAGAACATTAATTAAATCCTA
>ERZ1673702.4009-NODE-4009-length-10893-cov-5.228086_pt1 | contig 10893 bp, 10 predicted proteins | sample MGYA00580232_ERZ1673702 | MGnify/ENA primary metagenome ERZ1673702 (study PRJEB41218, sample SAMN15661792) | gut metagenome | host: Homo sapiens | place: Canada: London | collected 2015-08-20/2019-03-30 | study: EMG produced TPA metagenomics assembly of... | reverse complement strand
AAAACTTCAACTGTTTTTCCACGTCTATCTTTAATAATTTTAATAATTTTTTCAAATTTTTCCTTTGAATAGGTCGTCTGAGCCACTACACAGCACTTTTTTTCCGGCAAAACGGAAAAATCGTCGTCTTCGGAGGCGAAAATATACGCTTTCTCCTCACACCAGCCGTTTATGCCGATTACCTCGGGGTGAGTTCGTTCTCCTATGATAATAACCGTGTTTCCCACGCGGTGCTGCTCGTCGGCAATCCGCTGCGTACGGCGTACGAATTCGCACGTACAATCCACGACCTTAATGCCGCGGTCGGCACATTCGTCAAAGACTTTTTTTGCCGCCCCGTGTGAACGAATAATGAGTGTCGCTCCGTCGGGGACCTCGGAGAGCGAATCTACGGTGATAATCCCCCGTTTCGTGATCGTATCCACTACTTCTTTATTGTGAATGATTTCTCCGTAGATATAAGTATTTTCGGGATCTATCGTCAAGGCGGTATCCACCGCCTTTTTTACACCGTGGCAAAAGCCGCCGCTTTTTGCTACCAGAATTTCCATTCAGGCCTTTTTTCTCCTTTTTTTTGACGCTAAAAATTCCGCGTGTTCGCGGCGCATTTCCAAAAGTTTTTCCCTCAGCCTTTCGTCCGCTTCTCGTATCAGTTCGTCCGTCAATTTTTTATCGTAGTATTCCGTAAACTCAAACGGTTCTCCGATAAGGATATGATTGAGACGGAAGGGCTTCGGTTTCTTATACTGCATAATGGGCACAATGGGAACCCGCGCTTTAATCGCCATGACGGAAGCGCCCGATTTGAAAGGCAACATATCCGCGTCCGTTTTATTTCTTGTCCCTTCGGGGAAAATACAGATTTTCTCGCCGTTTTTCAGGCATTTGAGGGAATCCATAATCGCGCGGACATCGTTGCCGTCCCGATTGACTTCTATAGCTTTAAGGTGCTTGCAGAAAAACCCCATGAACCAGTTATGCACCACCGATTTTTTGGAAATGTAATGAATCCCTTCCCAAGTAGTGCTCGCGGGATAAATGACGTCCCATATTCGATAATGATTGCCGATATAAACGCACGCCCCGTCTGCAACTTTTCTCTTGCCGTAAAACCGAAACGGCAGACACAACCAAAAAATCGGAATGACGATAACACGCAGAACATTCAAAAGTCCCATTATATGACGCCCCTTTTTATTCGCGGGAACGGTTACGGACTTTTTCTTTTTGGGCTCGTTCTTTTTCTTTGCTTCCTCTGAAACGTGCAATTCTTCCATAAATAATTCTTCCTCTTTGATTTGGGGCTGTTTCTATACTTTTTATTTTGTTATGCTCTGTTCTCTATATTTTCGACTGTATAAGCGATTTTATTTTTGCAACGACCTCGTCTATCCCGAGTTCGGAGGTATCCACCACTATGGCGTCGTCCGCAATTTTCAACGGCGAAAATTCCCGTTCGGAATCCTGTTTATCCCTTTTGACAATTTCTTCATATAAGCTCTCAAAATCGATCCTTTGTCCGCGTCCGAGCAATTCTTTATATCGCCTGTCTGCCCGAACTCGACTGTCCGCCGTAATGAAAAACTTGAATTTCGCGTCGGGAAGGACAAAAGAACCTATATCCCGACCATCGAGTACACAGGAAGTCTTTTTTGCGATTTCCCGCTGCATTTCCACCATTTTCTCCCGCACCGATTGGAGTGCGGAAACATCGGAAGCAGCCATGGAAACCTCATTTTTCCGAATTTCTTCGGAAACGTCATTTCCGTCCAAAAAGGTATGCTGCGCTCCCTCCTTGTATTCGACTTTCAAATCGAGCTTTTCCAGCATTTTTTCGACGCTCGCGGCATCCTTTACATCGATTCCTTCCTTTAAGGCTTTCAGGGCACAGGCACGATACATCGCTCCCGTATCGAGATAGAGAATATCGTAATCCCTCGCCAAAATTTTTGCTATCGTGCTCTTGCCGCTCCCTGCGGGGCCGTCCAAAGCGATATTATAGATTGACGAAATATCTTTTCTCAAAACTTTTGCCCCCTTCTGATAGATATGCTTCGCCGAAAAGGTGTTTTCCGTAAAAATCATCGTGCGTATGCACAGAGGAAGTCCACCTTCGATTTCCGGCTCCCTACAGGCAAACAGCGGACAAAAATCGTAACCGGCCTCTCGCGCCGCCTTTGCCGGATGGTAAGCATGAATGTCCTTAGTCAAAGAAAAAACGATGCATCGTACTTCTGCTTTCTTCAAAAAATTTTCCCGAAAAATTTCATCGACCAACTCTTTCACCGACGAAAAAATTTCGTCCTTACAATCCCTTTCTATCGTAGTCGCACCGCGAATTATTGTCATTTTTTCTCCTTTGGCTCGGAAAATACTATATCAAGTCTTGTCTTGTTTTATTATATACGTAAAAATAAAATCCGTCAAGCCTTTTCCTTAAAGAGCTGAAAGGTTTTATCCCTTTGGGCGACATTTTTCGATAGAACAAACTTCTTATCGAAAAAACATTAAACTTATTTACGAGAGGAATTTTTACTTGTCATCGAGAGAAAACTAAAAAAGCTTTCCTTATTCCCGAATTTTATTTTATACTGTTTCCCGCTGCATATCCCGTCGAAAAGGCAATTTGGAGATTATAGCCGCCCGTAAAAGCATCCGCATCCAATACTTCTCCGCAAAAACGCAAGCCCTTTACTTTCTTCGCTTCCATTGTGCGCGGATCGATTTCGGACAAATCTACTCCGCCTGAAGTAATGATCGCTTCGCGGAAATCCCTTAACCCTATGGGCTGTAAGGGAAATCCTTTCAATACATCCAATAATTTTCCGCGCTCCTCTTTCGTAAGAACATTTACGTTCTTTTTCTCCGAAATCCCGCTCGCGGCCAACACTGCCGAAATCATTTTCTGCGGCAACAAATCCGACACGGCATTATCGATATGCCGATTCTTGTATTTTTCAAAATCCCTTAAAATTCGCTTATCCAACGTCTGCCGGTCGAGCGCGGGCTTCAAATCGAGTTCCAGAATCACACTTTTCAAATCGAGACGATTGATTAGGCTAGAAAGAGACAGCACCAACGGGCCCGATATTCCGAAATGCGTAAAAAGCATCTCCCCGAACCCGTCATAAATTAACTTTTTTCCGTTTTTCGCCTTTAAGGAAACATTTTTTAGAGCCAGTCCCTGTAAATCCTTGAAAAAAGTTCCCTTCAAATTTATACCGCACAGTCCCGGCCGCAAATCGGTCACGCGCAGCCCAGCCTCGTCGGCAAATCGATAACCGTCCCCCGTCGAACCCGTCGAAGGATAGCTCAATCCGCCCGTACATACGATTGCTTCCTCACATTCGTATTTCCCCTTTTTCGTCCTTACAGCTACTATGCGAGGCATAATATCTACGTCAGACATAGAAGTTTCTAAATAAACGACTTCTTCATTGAGGAAAAAGCGTACCCCTACCGAACGACAAGCTTTTTCTAAAGTTTTGGTAACATCGCTCGCGTGGTCGGAAACGGGAAAGACTCTGCCTCCGCGTTCGGTTTTAAGGGGTAGACCGTGGACGACAAAAAATTCCATAACACTTTTAGGCGGAAAAGACCAAACAGCACCTGTGAGAAATTTTCGGCCGCGGACGACATTTTCCAAAAATTCATCGGGAGAAATGTCGTTCGTAATGTTACAGCGTCCTTTTCCCGTAATATAGATTTTTTTTCCCAATTTTTCGTTTTTTTCAAAAAGAAAAACGTCGTTGCCGTTTATGGCGGCGGAATAAGCCGCCATAAGTCCTGCGGCACCTCCGCCGACGATGCACACCTTTTTCATTGTTATACCTTTTTTTCCATCGATACTTTACCGCGAAAAACGAAAACTAACTTTTGCTCGTTTTTCGGTTTAGTACTTTTGTTATTTTTTTCTGAGTACAAATATTTATCTGTTTCCCTTTATACTACAAAAAAAATTTTTTAGGACTTTGAAGATTTTCTGTAACACAAAGAATTTCGGCGCGGAAATCCTGCGCCGAAATTTTTAATTCATGCAATTTTATTTTCAGACGGGATAGACATTTCCCTTGGCAAGATCTCTGTCTACGCCGTCTTTCTGCGCTTCTCTCCATTTGAAGAAATTCTCAGCTACTTGTTCAAATACGGCATAGGAAAGAACATCCTCTTCTTTCTCGTAGTATCCCATTTCAATGACTTTTTTCTTTATATCTTCATATTCGGGCTTCAAGTCGTCGGCCGGACGATAGGTAATGCGTTTCGTATCGCCCAATACCTTCTTAGCCACTTCTTCATTAATAGGCATCGGCAATTTACCATATTTACCGGCGAAGAGATCCTTTGTCTCTTTCGTCACCATTTTATAGCGTTCACCCATGATGACATTGAGAACTGCCTGTGTTCCGACGATCTGCGAAGAAGGCGTAACCAACGGCGGATAACCGCAGTCCTTTCTCACATTGGGAACTTCCGCGAGACATTCCATCAACTTATCTTCTTTTCCCGCTTTTTTAAGCTGATTGATAAGATTGGACAACATTCCTCCAGGAACCTGATAAATAAGCGTGTTGACATCGATTCCCTTCACTTTATCGGTGAGAATACCGTCGTCCTTCAATCTCTTTTCCACCTTCTTGAAATGCTGTACGATCGGAAGCAATTTCGCAATTTCTATGCCCGTGTCATAGCCCGTTCCCTTTAAGGTTGCTACCAACGGCTCGGTAGCGGGCTGCGAAGTGCCGTTTCCGAGAGGAGAAAGCGCCGTATCGACAATATCCACTCCTGCCAAAATCGCCATGAGATAGACCATGTCGCCCGTGCCCGTCGTATTGTGCGTATGCAGATGCAGTTTTGTTTCGGGGCGGAGCTCCTGTTTGAGCGCTTTGACGAGTTCATACGTATCGAAAGGAAGCAAGAGGTTTGCCATATCTTTCAGACAGATATTATCCGCGCCCATATCTTCGAGCTGTTTTCCGAGTTTTACAAAATACTCTTTCGTATATACGGGGCCGGTCGTATAGCAAATCGTCGCTTCGCAGACTCCGCCGTATTTCTTAATCGCCTTCATGGAGGTTTCGAGGTTTCTGGGATCGTTCAGAGCATCAAACACACGGACAACACCGACGCCGTTTTCGATAGATTTTTCCACGAATTTTTCGACGAGGTCATCGGCATAATGACGATACCCCAAAAGATTTTGCCCTCTAAGCAACATTTGAATGGGCGTCTTTTTAAGGTGTGCTTTCAGCGTTCTCAATCTCTCCCAAGGATCCTCGTTAAGGAAACGAAGACAGGAGTCAAAGGTTGCTCCGCCCCAAGCTTCGAGGGAATAATAGCCGATATCATCCAGCTGTTCCAAAACGGGAAGCATTTCGTCCAGTCGCATTCTCGTTGCAGCCTGAGACTGATGCGCATCGCGCAAAATTGTTTCCGTAATCAATACTTTTCTGTTTTCAGTTTTTATTTCCATAATCGTTTTATCTCCTTACATTAGAACAGCGATAAGAGGAAGCCCGCGGCGATCGCCGAACCGATGACGCCGGCCACGTTCGGACCCATCGCATGCATCAGTAAATGATTGCTCGGATCCGATTCCCGCCCTACGTCTTCGGAAATACGGGCCGCCATCGGAACGGCGGAAACGCCGGCACTTCCGATCAACGGATTGATTTTTCCCTTGGAAAGTTTACACATCAGTCTGCCCATCAAAAGGCCGCCGATCGTACCGAATACGAAGGCAAACAATCCGAGAAGAATAATTTTAATCGTAGACCAAGTCAAGAACACGCCGCCGAATGCCTTACACCCGACGCAAACGCCGAGAAAGATCGTCACTGTATTCATGAGTCCGTTCTGCGCCTGTGAAGAAAGCCGTTCTGCCACGCCCGATTCGCGCAGAAGGTTTCCAAGCATCAGCATACCGAGAAGCGGCATAGCGTCGGGAAGCAAAATACCGACCACCAACGTCACGAGAATTGGAAATATAATTTTCTCCAATTTACTGACCGTACGGAGCTGCTTCATCTTGATTGCTCTTTCTTTTTTGGGAACAAGCAATCTCATCAAAGGCTTCTGTATAATAGGAATGAGAGCCATATACGAATAGGCGGCAATCGCTATTGCGGAGAGCAAATCCTCATTCGTAAACTTCGATAACATCTGCGTCACATACAACGCCGTAGGACCGTCCGCGCCGCCGATAATTGCAATAGAGCAAGCCGCCGCGAGGTCGAAACCGAGTACGACAGCTAAAATAAGCGCAACAAATATACCGAGCTGAGCAGCTGCGCCGATAAACATACTCTTAGGATTGGAAATGAGCGGCCCGAAATCGGTCATTGCGCCGATTCCCAAGAAAATAAGCGGCGGATAAATGACGTTTTGTACGCCGTAGAAAAGGTACCATAAAAGGCCCCTTGACTGAACGTTTTCATAAGTATGTTCGACGCCCTCGGGATAAGTTCCCCACAAAACGTCGTAGGCGCCCGGAATATTGATGAGAAACATACCGAACGCAATGGGCAGGAGCAATAACGGCTCAAATTTTTTGACAATCGCGAGATAGAACAGGATAAAGGAAATCAATAACATGACATAGTTCTGCCATGTTCCGTTCGCGAGGCCGGAAGATTCCCATAATCCTTTGAGCATCCCGCCGATATCGACGAGTAGATTTTGCGTCATTGACTTTTCTCCCTATCTTTTTTAACCGATGACGGCAAGGACTGTATCGGATTCGACATTCGCGCCCTTTGCTACGCAGAAAGAAACGACTCCATCGCAAGGAGAAGTGATATCGTTATCCATCTTCATCGCTTCAAGGACGAGAATGGGTTGATCCTTTTTTACAGTCGTTCCTTCCGCGACGAGCAACGCTTTTATCAAACCGGGGAACGGAGAAAGCACTTTTTCTCCGTTTGCAGGAGCCGCTTTCGGAGCAGTAGGCGCTGCTTGAGGCACAGCCTTAGGTTCCTGAACAGACGGTGCCGCAGGCTGGGAGGCCGCCACAGGAGCGACAGAGGACGAAGAGGCCGAGCCGACTTCTTCTACACCTACTTCATAGCTTTTACCGTTTACAGTGATAACAAAATTACGCATGATCTATTTTCTCCTTAAATTCTCTTGATTCTTTTTACCGTAAATTCACATTTCGGTTTTTCTTTTGCATAGTAAGCCATAAGCGCGGCCGTAATTGCCGCAACCACCTCTTCCGAGATTTCCTCGGACGTCTCTAAAACGGGAGATGCCGCCGCTTTATTTGCGAGCGCCTCGTTTTCGACCTTTTCCTTCTTCTTAATCGGCTGTTTTCCAGAGGTTTTGCGCATGATATATCCGACTAACCACACGACGAAAACCAAAAAAGCAATCCCGATAAAGACGACGATAAATCCGAGGAGCGCGTCTATTGCCGCTTCGCCGATTCCGACGTGCTTCGGATATTCGTCCGCAAGTTCACTCGATACCGCCAACAAATTATTCCACATAGTCAACCGCCTTTACTTCGCGAGCATTTGCAGGGAAGCAATCAAATATTGTTTTACAAACTGTGGTTCGATAATCGCATCGATATATCCGTCCTTTGCCGCATTGACCGGATCAGAATTTTCATCCGCATATTTTGCAGCCAAAGTTGCTTTATCTGCCTTCTCGCCAACAAATTCCACCAACGCGCCCTGTACTCCGTCAAAGAGCGCAATTTGCGCATTCGCAAAGGCACACGTGTAATCGAAACCTACCGATTTCGAAGCAAATAAAGAATATCCCAGTCCGATCGCCTTTTTATAGACGACGGCAATTTTCGCCGTATCGATGGTATCGAGCATATCGAGATATTCCGCCGCTTCTTTCATCGCGCGACTGTTATTTACACACATGGACGCTTCAACGCCTTTCACGTCCGTAAAGGTAAGAAACGGAAGTTGATAACAGCAAGCAAGTTCGGCAAAATCTTTAATCTTCGCCAGCTTTGCCGCATTGAGCTCCACGCCCTTTTCTCCTCCGTCAAATACTACGGCGGCGACGGAAATCCCGCCGATACGGCCGAGTACCGTGCGAATTTCTTTTTCGTAAGCAGACCCGATCTCTACGGGATTCTCAAAGATAGACATTAAAGTTTCCGCCGTTACCCCTTCTTCGTTGAGTGCGGGAACGGGTTCATTGAGTTCGGCATCGATCATCGGCATGTCCAAAAGCTCGCTGATTGCTGAAATTTTAGATTTTATTTCGGAAAGCTCTTTTACCTCAAAAGCTGCGATACCCGATTTATCTAATGCTTTGACTCCTCCGATCTCCTCCTTGGGAAGATTTTTCCCCGCCTTGGCGGAAAGCACCAACGGACTATTTATTGCAAGGACACTCTTTTTTTCAATAAAGAAAGAGAAATCAGAGATGGCCGCCAGCATAGCTGCGGAACCATATACTTCCCCATCAATGATCGCGTACTGAGGCACTACACCTTTAAGCTGAGTACTTCTCATCAGGAGCTTTCCCAAGCCTTCGAGAACAGTGACGCCTTCGCCCACCTGTACGCCGAGCGTATTCAAAAGGTAGATTACAGGAGTAGAATTTTTCTCTGCCGCATCTAAACATTTGACGATTTTATCGCAGTTCGCCTTTGAAACGCCGCCTGAAAGCACCTTAAAATTCTGCGCAACGAGATAAAACGGATAACCGTCGATGGTAGCGAAGCCCGTTACAACTCCTTCGCCTGCGGCGTCCTCTCCATAGAACTCGTTTTTAGAAAAGCTGAAAGCGGAAAGTTCAACAAAGCTGTCCTCATCGACGAGCGAGGTTATCTGTGCTCTGATTTCCTTGCCCGCTTCCGCGATTTTCGCCTTTCTTTCTTGCAGCAATTGAATCTTATCCATAATGTTTCCTCCAAGAAATATCGGTTGTTAAAATCGGTCTGCTTATTTTTTGCCCAATTTTTACCGACTATCATTATACTCCAAAAAAAGAAAAAAAGCAACCCTTCACTGCCAACTTTTTTTCCTTTTTCCGACTTTTTTCTGTTAAAAAACGACAATGCGATTTTCCGGGGCTCCCGTTATTCGCATTGTCGATAATTTTTTATTTTTCAAACAATCAAAAGTAACCGACGGCAACCCGATTGTATTATGTGCCGTTTTATCGGTTTTATCGAAAAAAATTACTTTTTATCCGATTCCTCCTTTTTCTCCGCCCCGTTTCCATTTGTTTTCTTTCGACGAGCAAACCGGAATTTCTTATTAAACCAATTATTGATTGCGTCCATATTTTTATAGAGGAATACGAATGCAACGACAAGAGCTGCAATGAGGATTCCCCAAATGAGGATTCCCCACCAAGTATTGAAAGGAATAAAATTGACGGAATAACACGTGCCGGCTATTCCGATAACGCGGGATATAACAATCATCACGACAAAATACTGCCAGCTCATAGAAGAAAGACCTGCAACAAAGCAGAGAATATCGTCCGGAAACAAGGGCAGAATAAACATCGCCGTCAAGATAAAGTTATCTTTTCCCTTTATCTTTTTCTGCCATTTGTCTAGGTCGTCTTTCCCGACCATCCAAGCGACGGCCTTATACCCCAATTTTCGTCCGATCACGAAGGCGGTCAGAGAACCGAGAATTACTCCCACCAAGCTACAAAGCATAGCTTTCAAAGGCCCGAAAAGCGCTACGCCCGCTACCGTACTAACAAAGCCGGGGATTGGCAAAATAATGACTTGTAGATATTGAAGAATGATATATACTACCGGCATCCAAACACCGGCTTTCTCCAAATATTCCTTATAACGTTCCGAATCTTCAAAAATTTCAAGAAATCCCGTTTTTTGCAGGATATAAAGCAATACTAAAAAGAAAATTATCAGGAGATAGCCACTGAAAAGAACTCTGTAAACTGTCGTTTTTCCCTTTACGGAAAAAAGGATAGCTAAAAGACAGTAGACAATCGTCAAACCGCAAACAAGAGCCAAAATCCAAGATTGATTTTTTTCAACAAATTCTGCCTTAAAAGATTTGATGCATAATACTTCAAAGACGATACAAACCGCCGTAAGAGCTAACGTAATAAGTATATTTAATAAAATGCCCTTTGAATATTCATTCTCTCCGTTGGTTTCGGATTTATGATTTTCTGTATTTTTCATCGATCTTTACTCCATGCTTCCGATAATTTAAAAAAGAGCCCGATATTATATTATAGTGTTTGTTTGAATAAAATATAATAATGAGGTTAAAAGAGTGTGATTTTTATGACTCAACCTTCAACGACGCTCTTTTTGCGAAATTCGGAAATTGCAGCGCGGGCTAATTCATCGCAGCGATTATTCAACGCATTATCCGCATGTCCGGCTACTTTATGAAATGTAACTTCGTGCACAACGGTCAAATCATAAAGTTCGCGCCAAAGATCTTCATTGAGAACCGGCTTTCCGTCTGCTTTTTTCCAACCACTCTTTTTCCAGCCGTAAATCCATTTTTCCGAAAATGCATTGACTGTATAGGCAGAATCGCTATAAACCTCCACTTTACAAGGATATTTCAACCTCTTCAAACCTACAATAACCGCGAGAACTTCCATGCGATTGTTTGTCGTCGAAGCCTCCGCTCCATTATATTCCCTCTGAATATCTCCATAAATCAAAATTCCTGCATATCCGCCGATCCCGGGATTTCCCGAACAGGCTCCATCTGTATATAAGGTCACTTGCTTTTTCATAATATCTTCCTTCAAGCTTATTTACGCCGCTTAAACATCCTTTTCGGGAAAATTCAAAAATTCCGTCTTCATTCAGCTAAAAAATAATTGACAAATACCTTTTTTTGTTATATAATGACTACGTTGTTTAGGGGAGTGGCTCAACGGTAGAGTAGCGGTCTCCAAAACCGTAGGTTGCGTGTT
>ERZ1673702.4008-NODE-4008-length-10894-cov-3.868530_pt1 | contig 10894 bp, 9 predicted proteins | sample MGYA00580232_ERZ1673702 | MGnify/ENA primary metagenome ERZ1673702 (study PRJEB41218, sample SAMN15661792) | gut metagenome | host: Homo sapiens | place: Canada: London | collected 2015-08-20/2019-03-30 | study: EMG produced TPA metagenomics assembly of... | reverse complement strand
CGTAACATCACCTTTCTATTATGATTCATTTGATTTTGCACTTTTAAGCTTTTACGGGTGTATCTGAAAACAAAGGAAACGCAGGATATTTCGCAAAGACGAGGCGGGTTCAAGGCGAAAACCGCAGGAAGCCTTCCGGCTGCCGAGGATTTTCAACGCAGAAACCGTCCGTATTTGTGGAATAGACAAGTTTTTGACTTTTCAGATGCACCCCAAAAAGTAAAACCCCTTGTCCCAAACTCTAAGGGACAAGAGGTCAAATTCCTGCGGTACCACCCAAATTGGCGCATAAACGCCCGCTTTACAGCCGTAGTTACGGCTTGGCTTCTAACGCGGCCAAACGTCGGGCGATTTTCCCGCCCGCCCTCATGGAGCCATTCGCCGCGCAGCCCGCACCCCGTCTCACCGAAAGGGGCTCTCTTTGCCGTTTTGCATCGGGTACTATTTCCAATCATCGGTTTTGATATTACCGCTATTCTAAGCCATTTTTTACGGTTTGTCAAGTCGGCACAGCCGGAAAACTGTAAATTTCCACGTGGGAAGCAAGAGAAACCGACAAGGAAAATGCGCATGAAAGGCGCGGCGACAGAAACCTTGTGCTTTTCACAAAACAATCCTAAAACCCGCCTGCCTGTTTCGTGTTTTCCTGCGGGCGAGGCTTCGTATAATGGTAGCACAGAAAAGACAAAGTGCAGGAAAGGGCGGAAAAGACAATGGAGGAAAAAGCAGTTTTAAGAGTGCGGGACCGCATAAGCGCGGCCCTTACCGTGCCGTATGTGCGCAGGGCGGTGTGGCTGATGGCGGGCGGCCTTGCGGGCTTTTTAACGGCGCGCGGGCTCGTCTTCGGCAAATACGCGCCGTTTGCGGCGGCAGGCGCGGCGGCAGCGCCGTTTTCGACCATGTGGGCGGTCATCCTCGGCGGCGCGGTGGGCTACCTGTTCCCGTCGCCCGTGGATATCCCCGCGCGCTACATCGCGGCTTTGCTCGCCGTGGGGGCCATCCGCTGGTCGCTGTCGGAGTTAAAGTCCATCCGTGACCACCCGGTCTTCGCACCGGTCACGGCATTTTTGCCGCTGCTTTCGACGGGCATCGCCATGGTGTTTTTAAACGGCTCGCTTTCAAATGTGCTTGCCATGTACATTGCGGAGTCGTTTTTGGCGGCGGGCACGGCGTATTTCCTGCGCCGCACCGTGCAGCTTTTGGAGACCCACCGTGAGACCGCCGTGTTTGACAGCGGCGACGTGGCGGCTGTTATCGTCTCGCTCGGCGTTTTGCTGCTCTCGTTTTCAAACGTGACCGTCTCGCACATTTCCGTCGGGCGCGTGCTCATCGTGCTGACGGTACTCGTCTGCGCGCGCATCGGTGGGCTTGCGGGCGGCGCGGTGGCGGGTATTGCGGCGGGCACGGTGCAGGGGCTCTCCACGGCGGGGCTTTCGTATCTCTCCGGCGCGTACGGCCTCGGCGGGCTGATGGCCGGCGTGTTCTCGCCACTCGGCAAATTCGCCGTGGCGGTGGCGTTCGTCATTTCAAACGGCATCGCATCCTTGCAGGTGAACAGCACTTCGCAGGTGTTTTACGGCGCGGTGGAGGTGGCCGCGGCTTCCATTTTATACATGATTTTGCCGCAGAGCCGACGGCTTTCCAATTTATTCACCGCGCACGGGGACAGGCTGCCGGGCGATTCTCTTAGAAAAAACGTTATTTTGCGTCTGCGGTATACGGCGGAAGCTATGCGCAGCGCATCGGATTCCGTAGATCGCATCTCGGAAAAGCTGGAGACGACCGCGGCGGCTGACCTGCCGCATGTGTACGGCCGCGCGGCGGAGAAGGTTTGCACCGGGTGCAGCCAATGCGCAGTGTGCTGGCGCAAAAATCGCGACGAGACGCAAAAAACGTTCTCGCGGCTTTCGTATCCGCTGCGGGAGCGCGGCAAAATCGAACGCAGCGACTTTGATGTGCCGTTTTTGACGCGCTGCAACCGTGCCATGGAGCTGAGAGACGCCGTAAACGGCGAATACCGCGAGCTTTTGGCAAAAGAAAGCGCCCGTATGCGCGCCGAACAGGTGCGCGCCATCGTCGAAGAACATTTCCGCTCCACGGCGCAGATGCTCGGCGACATGGCGGAGGAATTCGAGCAGTACCAGCGCTTTGATGAGGACAGTGCAGAGCAGGTGCGCGAGGTCTTGCGCCACCGCGAGCTCACGCCGATTGAAGTCTGCTGCCGCATCGATAAATTCGGCCGCATGACGATTGAAGCAAACATTTGCCGCACACACGGGGTGCACATCAACAAAGGGCAGCTGACACGCGAGATCTCCGGCGCGTGCGGGCGCACGTTCACCCAGCCGAGCGTGACGGCGGCGGGCGATACCTTAAAGCTGCAAATGTGCCAGAAGCCCGTTTATGCCGTGCAGCGCGGCTTTGCGCAGCACGCAGCAAACGGCGCGTCTCTCTGCGGCGATTGCGCCGAGGCGTTCACGGACGGCAGCGGGCGGTATATCTCGGTTTTAAGCGACGGCATGGGTACGGGCGGCCGGGCAGCTGTGGACGGCACAATGACCGCGGGTATGGCGCAGTCGCTTCTCAAAGCCGGTATCGGATTTGAGAGCACACTGAAGATGATCAATTCCGCCATGCTCGCAAAGGGCGGGGAGGAGTCGCTTGCAACGCTGGATGTTGCGTGCATCGACCTCTTTACGGGGCACGTCTCCCTGCGCAAGGCGGGTGCTGCGGGCACGGTGCTGCGCAGGCGCAAGAAGACGGAGTATCTGGAGGCCAAAAGCGTGCCCGTGGGCATTCTGCCGGAAATCGCCTTTGCCCGCAGCGAAAAAGACCTCGATGCGGGCGATATGCTCGTCATGGTCTCGGACGGCGTGACGGCTTCCGGCACGGAGTGGCTGTGCGACCTCATTGCAAACTATGAGGACGACGACCCGCAGGCGCTTTCCGAGCGTATTGTGGAGCGCGCCGTAAAAGACCGCGCAGACGGGCACGAGGACGACGTGAGCGCCGTGGTGCTCCTTATTGAATGACGTACAATTCAAAAGTTCTCCCTGAAATCTGTGTAAGATTACCATTGAATAGCCCAGTAGAGTATGGTATACTTATACAAGTTTATGAGATATAACGTCTCAATATTTGAGCAATTTATGCAAAAGAAGGGAGAAGCCCATGAATAAAAGAGCAAGCGGTGTACTGATGCACGTTTCCTCCCTGCCCGGTGCCTACGGCATCGGCTGCTTTGGTAAGGAAGCGAAAGAGTTCATCGACTTTTTGAGTGACACCGGCTGCACCTATTGGCAGGTGCTGCCGTTCACGCCGACCGACGCGTACAATTCGCCGTACGCCAGCATTTCGGCGTTTGCGGGCAACCGCAATTTCATCGACCTCGAGCAGCTGCGCGACGAGGGCTTACTGACAGACGACGAGCTGCGCGAGCAGATGTACGCAAACCCGTATTCCGCCGCGTTCGATTTTCTGGAGCTGCGTCGCATTCCGGTCTTATACCGCGCATTTACCCGTGCGGACGAAGCCTACCGCGATAAGGTGCATGCGTTTGCCGAGGAAAACAAGAGCTGGCTGCCAGACTACGCGCTGTATATCATCTTGAAAGAAGCGAATATCGGCGCAGAGTGGTATGACTGGGCTGACGAAGACCTGAAGCTTCATCGCTCCGAAGCCGTCGCGAAAGCGATGGAGGAGCAGGCCGAGACCGTGCTTTTCATGGAGTTCATCCAGTACACGTTCTTCGAGCAGTGGAAGAAGATCAAAAAATATGCAAACAGCAAAGGTGTGGAGATCATCGGCGATCTGCCGATGTACGTTGCGAGAAACAGTGCCGACGTGTGGGCGAACCGCCATCTGTTCGACCTGACAGAGGACGGCGAGCCGAAGAACGTGGCGGGCGTGCCGCTGGATTATTTCAGCGAGTTCGGCCAGAAGTGGGGCAACCCGCTTTATAACTGGGTAGAGATGAAAAAAGACGGCTACCGTTGGTGGATGGATCGCCTTGGCGCGTGCTTTAAGCTGTTTGACGCCGTACGCATCGACCACTTCCGCGCTTTTTCCGCCTACTGGGCCGTGCCCGCCGAAGCGGAGACCGCCAAAGAAGGGCAGTGGCTCGACGGCCCGAAGACGGATTTCTTCGACGCCGTGAACCGCACGTTCAAAAACCCGAAGATCATTGCCGAGGACCTCGGCATCATCGACGACGGTGTGATCGACCTGCTGAAAAAAACGCAGCTGCCGTGTATGCGCGTGATGCAGTTTGCGTTTATGGAAGGCAAGGACAACATGCACATGCCGCACAACTACCCGAAAAACTGCGTGGCTTATACCGGCACGCACGATAACAACACCGTGCTCGGCTGGCTGTGGGAGGCGCAGCCGTATGAGCGCGAGCATGCGCTGAAATACTGCGCGTTCCCCGGCGGCGACTGGGCGGTCGGCGGCAGCGAAAGTGCTTCTTGCCATGCCATTATCCGTACGCTGTGGCAGAGCCCCGCGAATACGGTCATCGTGCCGGTGCAGGACCTCTGCGGCTTCGGCAAGGACACGAAAATGAACGTGCCCGGCGTGCCGAACGGCAACTGGGCGTTCCGCGTCACGCAGGAGCAGCTCGACGGCATCGACAAAAAGTGGCTCAAAGAATTAAACGACGTCTATTACAGAAGCAAATAACAGACAAAGGCCGGCGGGTTTCCGTCGGCTTTTGTCTTGCAAATTTCCGGTGTGCTGATATAATGGGGAAGAGAAAAATCTCTTAGAGAAAAGTTCCTTTTGGGAGGAAAATAGTATGATCGATATGAAAAAAGCATTGCAGAACATTGACGACGTGATCAAAAAGGGGCCGTACAAAGACACGTGGGCGTCCCTTTCAAGCTGGCAGACGCCGAAGTGGTATCAAAAGGCGAAGTTCGGCATTTTCATCCACTGGGGCGTGTACAGCGTGCCGGCGTTTGACAGCGAATGGTATCCGCGTAACATGTACATAGAGGGCTCCAAGGTCTACGAGCATCATATCAAAACCTACGGTGCACATAAGGATTTCGGCTACAAAGATTTCATTCCGATGTTTAAGGCGGAAAAGTTTGATCCGAACGCATGGGCTGCGCTTTTTAAAAAGGCGGGCGCAAAATACGTTGTGCCGGTGGCGGAGCACCATGACGGTTTCCAGATGTACCGCTCAAATATTTCGCACTGGAACGCTTACGAGATGGGACCGAAGCGCGATATAGTCGGCGAGCTGAAAGCGGCCGTGGAAGCGCAGGGCATGACGCTTGGGGTATCCTCGCACCGCATTGAGCACTGGTTCTTCATGAGCAACGGCAAAAAGTTCGAGAGCGATATGCCGCAAAACCCGGACCGCGACGACCTCTATTGGCCCTCCATGCCCGACCCGGAGAATTTCGATGCCATCGACGGCAAGCTCTCTGAAGAATTCATGGAGGACTGGCTTGTGCGCACGTGCGAGCTTGTGGATAATTATCACCCGAAAATTCTCTATTTTGACTGGTGGATTCAGCAGGAGGCGGCAAAGCCGTACCTCAAAAAAGCGGCGGCGTACTACTATAATCGCGCTGCGGAATGGGGCGAGGAGGTTGCCATCGATTATAAATTCGACGCGTACATGTTCGGCACGGCGGTGCCGGATATTGAGCGCGGGCAAATGGCGGACATCAAGCCGTATTTCTGGCAGACCGATACCGCCATTGCGCTGAATTCCTGGTGCTACACGGAAAATAACGACTTCCGCCCGGCGGGGGACATCATCTGCGACCTTGTGGACATCGTCAGCAAAAACGGTGCGCTGCTTTTAAACGTAGGCCCGAAAGCGGACGGCACCATCTCCGATGAGGACACCGCGGTGCTGACTGCAATCGGCGACTGGATGCAGGTGAACGGCGAAGCAATTTATGACACGCACGTGTGGAGGACGTTCGGCGAAGGCCCCACAAAGGTGCAGGACGGCGGCTTTTCCGACGGCGTGAAAAAGAACTTTACGGGCGAGGATTTCCGCTTTACGGCAAAGGGAGATACGCTCTTTGCCATTGCACTGAAGGCGAACGACAACGGCGAATACCACATTCACTCCCTGCGTATGCAGGAGCACACCGCCGGTACGGTGTACCACGGTTTAGTCGAGAGCGTTTCGGTGCTCGGCACAGACGATGCACCCGCGTGGACGCGTGACGAAAGCGGGCTGCATATCAAGACGAACCACACGTCTGATAAGCCGATCACATTCAAGATTAAATTAAACTAAAATCACAAAACAAAAAGCAGAGTGTTCGGATTGAGCACTCTGCTTTCGTTATTTTATGCAGTTATTCGGAGATATACTCGCGTACGCGGAACTTGGCACCGGCGTTTTCGCACAGCTTGCGGCAGGCTTCAATGTCCTCTGCGGGCATGGTGCTGACGACCGTCATCACCACATGCGGCACGTTTTTCACGGCTTCTGCCGTAAAATGCAGCATGGCATCAAACGCCTCGGGGCCGTATTTCGAGTGACATACCGCATCGTACTTTTCGGCGGTCGGCGCATTTAAGCTGACGGACACAATGTCCAAAAGCCCGTGCATTTCCGGCGCGGCGTTGCGCCCGGTGATGCAGTCTGCAAGGCCGTTCGTGTTGACGCGCAGGGTGTAATTGCCCATTTCTTTTAAGCGCGCGGCAAGCCAAAGCACGTCGTCCCAGCGGCAGGCAGGCTCGCCGTAGCCGCAGAAGACAATCTCCGCATATGAATTGAGGTCGCGTTTTTTAAGGTCGGCTAAGATTTCCTCTTTTGTCGGCTCCGCGCCCTCGTACCAGAGGTTATCCGCGTACAGGCTGCCCGTGCTGTTGTTGCGCAGGCAGAAGTCGCATGCGTTCGGGCACTGGTTCGTGACGTTGATGTAGAGGTTATCGCCGTATTCATACGTGATGGTCAAGATGATCGCTCCTTTTATTTTGCGGCGCTCGGCAGCGTGATACCGAAAAGGCGGCAGGCGTTTTCGCAGGCGGTTTCCAAAACCTCCTGCGCCGTGATGCCGCGCACTTCGGCGATCTTCGCCGCGTCGTAGGGGATCATGGAGCTGTCGCAGCGCTTGCCGCGGAATGGTACGGGCGCCATGTAGGGCGCGTCCGTTTCGGTCAAAAGGCGGTCGAGCGGGATGGCCTTTGCCACCTCCACGCTGTGGCGTGCGTTTTTAAACGTCACAACACCGCCAAGGCCGATGTACATGCCGAGCTTTACGGTCTCCTGTGCTAATTCCGCACTGCCGGAAAAGCAGTGCACGACGCCCTTCGGCTTGTATTTCCGCAGAATGTCCATCATATCGCCGTGGGCCTCGCGGTCGTGGATGACAACGGGCAGGTCGTGTTTTTTCGCGAGCTCCAGCTGGGCGATAAGCACCTCTTTCTGCTTTTCGCGCGGGCACTCGTCCTCCCAGTGGTAGTCGAGGCCGATCTCGCCGACGGCGACGATCTTCGGGTGGGAAAGCAGCGCTTCCACGTCCGAAAGCCAGTTATCGGGCAGGTCGTTTGCGCACTCCGGATGGATGCCGACTGCGCCGTAGATATAATCGTATTTTTCACAGAGCGCCACGGTTTTTTTGAGGCTTTCATAATCGGCTGCCATATTGATGACCGCAACGACGCCCTTTTGCGGCAGTACGGAGCCGAGCAGCTCGTCACGGTCGATGTCGAACTGCTCGCTGTCGTAATGTGCGTGGGAATCAAATATCATAGTGATTTTCCTTAGCGAATTTTGGAGCCTGCCGGGGTGCCGTCCACAAATACGACGCGCACATCGTCCTCGCCTGCGTCTGCCGCAAGGATCATGCCCTGGCTTTCCACGCCGCAGAGCACGGCGGGCTTCAGGTTCGCGACGACAATGACGGTGTGACCGATGAGGTCTTCCGGCTTATACCACTTCGCGATGCCGGACGCGACCGTGCGGGGTGTGGAGGTGCCGTCGTCGAGCGTGAGCTTCAAGAGCTTCTTTGCACGCTTGATCGGCTCGCAGGCGACGACCTTTGCGGCGCGCAGCTCAACCTTTGCAAAGTCTTCAATATTGATCTGGGCAAGACCCTCAATTTCCTTCTTCGGCTCTTCCTTCGGAGCGTACTTCGCTTCCACAGCGGCAATCTTCTCGTCCATCTCCTTCGGATCGATACGGGCGAAGAGAATCTCCGGCTTGTCTGTTACCTTACCCCCATTCGGGTAAACGCCGAACGTATCGAGCGTATCGTATGCGCGCAAGGTCGTGCCAAGCTGTGCGACGATCTTCTCTGCGGTGTCCGGCATAAACGGTGTGAGGAGCGCCGCGCCGATCGTGATGCTTTCCACAAGGTTATAGAGAACGGTGGAAAGTCTGTCGGCTTTCGCTTCGTCCTTTGCGAGCGCCCACGGCATCGTTTCGTCAATGTACTTATTGCAGCGCTTGAAGAGCGTGAAGATTTCGGAAATGGCATCTGCCACGCGCAGTTGATCCATCTTCGTCTGCACGCTGTTCTTTGTGGCGAGCACAACGCTCTTTAAATCGTTATCGACATCTTCTACGACGTTTTTGTTCTCTACAACGCCGCCGAAGTACTTGTTTGTCATGGAAATGGTGCGGTTTACAAGGTTGCCGAGCGTGTTTGCAAGGTCGGAGTTCGTGCGTTCGATCATCAGATCCCACGTGATGGTGCCGTCGGATTCAAACGGCATCTCGTGCAAGACGAAATAGCGCACCGCGTCTACGCCGAAGAGGTCTACAAGGTCTTCTGCGTAAATGACGTTGCCCTTCGATTTGCTCATTTTGCCGCCGTTCATCAGAAGCCACGGGTGACCGAACACCTGCTTCGGCAGCGGCAGGTCGAGCGCCATGAGGAAAATCGGCCAGTAGATGTTGTGGAAACGGATGATGTCCTTGCCGATGAGGTGCAGGTCTGCCGGCCAATTACGCTTGAACTGCTCGGTGGAGTTGCCGTCGCAGTCGTAACCGATGCCGGTGATGTAGTTTGTGAGCGCGTCGAGCCAAACATACACGACGTGCTTGTCGTCAAAGTCGACCGGAATGCCCCACTTGAAGGAGGTTCTGGAAACGCAGAGATCCTGCAGGCCGGGCAGGAGGAAGTTGTTCATCATTTCCGTTTTGCGCTGCGGCGGCTGAATGAACTCCGGGTGCTTATTGATGTAGTCGATGAGGCGGTCTGCATACTTGCTCATCTTGAAGAAGTACGCTTCTTCCTTTGCGGGCTTTACCGGGCGGTGACAGTCCGGGCAGCAGCCGTTTTCGTCAAGCTGAGAAGCCGTGAAGAAGGATTCACACGGCGTGCAGTACATGCCCTCGTAGTGGCCCTTATAAATATCGCCCTGCTCGTAGAGCTTTTTAAAGATCTTTTGTACCTGCTTTTCGTGATAATCGTCCGTGGTGCGGATGAATTTATCGTAGGAGGTGTTCATCACGTCCCAGTTCGCCTTGACAATCTTCGCAACGTTGTCGACATATTCCTTCGGGGTGATGCCGGCGGCATTGGCCTTTTCTTCAATCTTCTGGCCGTGCTCGTCCGTGCCGGTCTGGAAGTAGACATCGTAGCCCTCCATGCGCTTATAGCGCGCAATGCTGTCGGCGAGCACGATCTCATACGTGTTGCCGATGTGCGGGCGGCTGGAGGTGTAGGCGATAGCCGTCGAAATATAATACTTCGGTTTACTCATGGGTGGATCATTCCTTTACAATGTATTTTCAAGGGGTTAATTTTTTCTACGGTTGAATGTATTCAACTGAATAGTACGGCGGAAAGTGCCGAGAGGATCATCAGCCCGGCCAAAATCGCCGCGCCGATGCGAACGATGAGCTTGCGTTGCTTTTCGGTTTTCATAGAAAGCTCCTTTCGCGGGTGCAGGGCATGCCTGTACGTGTACCCTTTATTTTACCATTCTTTCTTTCGCCTGTAAACCGCTAATTGACTTGAGTTTCCGCCGCGGTTACAATAAAAGCGGAAATACTTTTGAAATGAGGGAAAAACCCGATGCAGTTTTTAAATACAGAAGAAAAACCGCGCCGCGCGGCGGTCATCAACGATCTTTCCGGTGCGGGGAAATGCTCGCTTACGGTGATGCTGCCGGTGCTGTCCGCCTTGGGGTGCGAGACATCCGTGCTGCCGACGGCGGTGCTTTCCACACACGGCGGCTTTAAAGATCCCGTGTACCGCGATTTGACGGACGATATGCTGAAAACGGCACAGCACTGGAAGCGCGAGGGGGCCGCGTTTGAGGGCATCTGCTCCGGATACCTCAGCAGCCGCGAGCAGATTGACACTGTGCGGGAAATCTTCGAGCTGTTTACGGACGAACACAGCCGTCCGCTGCGCCTTGTAGACCCCGTGATGGGCGACAACGGCACGCTGTACGGCATTTTTAATAAAGAAACGGCGCGGAGCATGACGAGGCTTTGCGAAAAAGCGGACATTTTAACGCCGAACATGACAGAGGCGTATTGCCTTTTGCACGAGCCGTTTAAGGACGGGCCGTATGACGAAAAGGAGCTTAAAAGAGTAATGAAAGCCCTTTCCGACTTTGGGCCGAAGGTCGTCATTCTGACGGGTGCGTATACGGATGAGGAGACAATCGGCGCGGCGTGCTACGATAGGGAAAAAGACGAGACGGCGCTGGTGCTTTCCGACCGCGTGCCGGGCAAATACCACGGCACGGGGGATATTTTCGCGGCCGTGATGCTGGGGGCGATGTTAAACGGCAAAACGGTAAAGGAAGCCTGTGCCGCCGCCGTGCGGTACACCGCAAAGTGCATAGAAGAAACGAGAAAAGCATGCGGTGACAACACCATTTGGGGCGTGAAATTCGAAAAATGTCTGCCGTTTTTGATGCACGATGTGCTCACGGAGAACGACAAATAAAGTCTTTG
>ERZ1673702.4000-NODE-4000-length-10907-cov-4.050037_pt1 | contig 10907 bp, 7 predicted proteins | sample MGYA00580232_ERZ1673702 | MGnify/ENA primary metagenome ERZ1673702 (study PRJEB41218, sample SAMN15661792) | gut metagenome | host: Homo sapiens | place: Canada: London | collected 2015-08-20/2019-03-30 | study: EMG produced TPA metagenomics assembly of... | reverse complement strand
AATTATGATGAAAAAACTGTTTTGGTTGGTGCTGTCAACCGTGATTTTGACAGGACAAAGTATTTTTGCTCAAGAAGCTGATTCCGAAGTCCAATCTTCTCAAAGAGAGGATTCTTTACTGCAAGTGGTAAATGAACTCTCCGACAGAGTACAGAAAACCGAAGATGCGGCACGAAATGAGAGAATATGGAAAAAAAGAGCCAAGTATTTTAATATCGGTTATATTACAAACCAAACGTTGACGGATAAAGTAGATGCCGAAGCGGAATGGAAAAGTGATTTCGGTGTTTCTCTGACTTTCGGAAAAACGTATTACCTGCATAAGAAGCCGTTGCTGAATATGATTAAGTTCGGTATTGACGCAACATGGTTTGAACTTTCGTATGCCAAGTATTCCGAACCGGACGTCTTTGCGGAAGGTGGTTCGTACACACGTGCTTATAATGATTACAGCAGTGGTTATGAAGACTATTACGAGGAAGATTTTGATTTGGGTATTCATCAGATAGATGCGTCTATGCACGTAGGTCCCTCCGTCACAGTCAATCCGGTAGGCGATTTGAAAGTGGCTGCCTATTTCCATTATGTGCCTACTTATTCTATGGTGGTCATCGATGACAGCTTCGGACACGGATATGTTTCCAATTTTGCGTTTGGTGCTTCTGTTGCCTATAAAGCAATTTCGGTCGGTATAGAACATCGTTGGGCGAAGAAAGCTACTTATAACGGACTTTCTTTTGATGAGGAAGGTATGGATTATGATGCTCCGGACTTTGAGGATGTAATTGAAAGTGACAAGTGGAAGATGAAGTCAAAATCCTTCCGTGTATTTTTGAGTTTCAGATATTAGGATTCATCACAAAAAAAGCACAGGGTCTCACAGCTTTGGGGAATCCGGTAAGCATTACCCGCATTCGGAACAAAAGAAAACTCTGTGAGGCTCTGCGCTTTTTTTGTGGTGAAGAATAAGAAACCTACCGCTCGGTATAATCTCCGTTCTTTCTGATAAGTTCAATCAGCTTTTCTACGGCTTCCTCTTCGGGGATATTCTTTTCGATACACTCCTTTTTCTTATATAGGCTGATTTTGCCCCGTCCTGCACCTACATATCCGTAATCGGCATCGGCCATTTCACCGGGACCGTTGACTATGCAACCCATGATTCCGATTTTGAGTCCTTTCAGGTGTGATGTAGCTTGCTTGATGCGGGCAATGGTGCTTTCGAGGTCGTAGAGCGTACGGCCGCACCCCGGACAGGATATGTATTCGGTTTTGCTGGTACGGATGCGTCCTGCCTGCAGGATACCGAAAGCCGTGGTGTCTACAACCTTGTCGTCTATCGCCTTATCGCTTTCCTTGCCGGTTTGGTTGAAAAGGAAAATACCGTCGCAGAGCCCGTCGATGATGAGTGCTCCCATATCAGCAGCCGATTTGATTTGCAGATTTTCAGCTTCAGTCTCAGCGTAATGTTGGAAGAAGACAAGTGGATTCTTTAATCCTTCATTCATCAGTTGGTGCGCCAAAGCACGGTATTCACCCTGTCTGTTGGGATGGTTGCTTTGTGCGACAAGTACCACTTCCGGGTGGTATTTCAGTTCGGCAATTACTTCGTCGTTCAATCCCATATAGGTGATAAACAGAAATTTCAGTGATGCGCTGCATCCGCTGATAAACGGCAGCTGTTCGCCTTTAAATGCAGGCCATGTGTTGGCTTGTCCTTCCCAAAGGTCGGCATCGATAATGTATTGTATGCCTTCGGTGGGAGATTCGGGCAATTGACGGCCCACGTATACATAGTCGGGCATAAACTGCGGATTGAAATCCATATTGCCGTCCAAGCGTGCGGCAACGACAACGGGAAGGTTTTCTCCGCCTATATTGCGCACGGCTGTCGTGGCTCTGCGTTCAGGAGACAAGTACTGGAATTCGGGAGCTACAGCACCCGGTATGTAAGGGTGGTTACGGCGTTGTACAATATAGTCCGCTAATTTCCGGGCAACAGGAATTTCTGCTTCGGGAGCTTCACTTAAAGATACGCGGATGGTATCACCCAACCCGTCTGCCAGCAAAGCACCTATGCCTAAGGCCGATTTGATGCGTCCGTCCTCACCGTCACCGGCTTCCGTCACACCGAGGTGCAAGGGGAAGTGCATCTCTTCTTTCTCCATGATGTGGGCAAGCAAACGTACGGTTTTCACCATGATTACCGTATTGGATGCTTTGATGGAAATGACTACGTCCATGAATTGCTCCGCAACGCAGATTCTCAGAAACTCCATGCACGATTCTACCATGCCTTCGGGAGTGTCTCCGTAGCGCGACATGATACGGTCGGATAACGAGCCGTGGTTCACACCGATACGGATAGCCGTGTGATTGGCCTTGCAGATATTCAGAAACGGGACGAAACGGTCGCGTATCTTCCGGAGTTCCTGTGCATATTCTTCATCGGTATACTCCAGATGCTTGAAAGTGCGTGCGGAGTCTACGTAGTTGCCCGGGTTGATACGGACTTTTTCCGCATATTGCGCTGCCACATCTGCTACTTTCGGGTTGAAATGCACATCGGCCACCAATGGGGTCATGTAGCCGTCCTGACGTAAGGCTGCGTTGATATTCATCAGGTTTTCAGCTTCTTTGACACCTTGAGTGGTAAGACGTACGTATTCTCCACCGGCATCCACAATACGTTTGGCCTGTGCTACACACGCATCGGTATCTTGCGTGGAAGTGTTGGTCATACTTTGTATGCGGATAGGATTGGAGCCGCCCATAGGGGTGGCTCCGATATTCACTTCTGATGTTTCCCGTCGGGAATAATTGAATATATCCACGTTATTAGTGATTAATGGTCAGTGATTATCAATCACTTCTTTCAGTTTGTTTTATACTCGTATTTAACTTCTTTCAGGTCTTCGTTTGCTTTCACGATTTTCTTTTTCAGACCTTCTTTATAAGCAGTAAAGGCTTCTGCCAGTTCCTTGTCGCTCAATGCAAGCATTTGTACGGCAAGAATAGCTGCGTTCATTGCTCCGTTGATGGCTACGGTGGCCACAGGGATGCCCGGAGGCATCTGAATGATGGAATAAAGCGCATCCACTCCATCGAGTACGGAGCCTTTTATGGGCACGCCGATTACAGGCAGTGTGGTATTGGCTGCAATAACGCCGGGCAGGGCTGCTGCCATGCCGGCTGCTGCGATAATAACTTTAATTCCGCGTTTACGTGCCCCTTTGGCAAATTCTTCTACTGCTTCCGGAGTACGGTGGGCGGAGAGGGCGTTCATTTCGAACGGTACATGCAAATCGTTGAGCAACTGTGCGGCCTTTTCCATGACAGGAAGGTCGGAAGTACTGCCCATGATGATACTAACAATTGGAGACATATTATTTAAATTAGTGGTTAGTGATTAGCGTTTAGTGATTAGTGTTTAGTGATTGATGAGAAAAGATTTTAAAACAAATTATTACTGCTAATCATTACCCCTAATCACTAAACACTAATCACTAAACGCTAATTATTAATCAGTGCTTTGTATGCTTCTGCATCCAGCAGTCTGCCGAAATCTGCATCGGCAGCGGGTTTGATTTTGATGAGCCAGCCTTCGCCATACGGGTCTTTGTTAACCAGTTCGGGCTGCTCTTCCAATGCTTCGTTTTGTTCCAGCACTTCTCCGGCAACGGGCAGGAAAAGGTCGGAAATGGTTTTTACTACTTCGATGGTGCCGAATACTTCATCGGCTGCCAATGTTTCGCCTACGGTTTGGATGTCGACAAATACGATATCTCCCAATTGTTCTTGGGCGTAATCGGTAATTCCTACATAAGCTACATCTCCTTCGAGACGAATCCATTCATGTTCTTTCGTGTACTTTACATCATTAGGAAAATTCATAATCGTTAGTTTTAAGAGTTAATATTTGATATTTAAAATAAGAATATGCTGAATAGACGGAATAACAGTTTGCTGAGCGGATGAAGTACCAGCAAGGTACAAATCAGTCCTACGGCAAATCCGCCCATTACCTCACCGAGCGTATGGTGTTGCAGGATAATCCGTGCCGTGCCCAATACGCCTGCTACGAGAATGAATATACACAGCCAGCCCACCGGATTGTATCCGAACAGGGCACTGAAAGCAACCAGCCCACCTATTATGGCACCGGCTCCCGCCATGTGTTCGCTGAGCTTCCATTTCAGGTTGACAATGACACAGATAATCATCACGATAAGAGAGGCACAGATAATTCCTGTCATATACCAGGGAATGTTCAGCCGGTGCATCATGAGCAGGCAGAACACATAGGAAGTGATGGTCAGGATGAAAGGCACATATCTCCGTTTCCGTTCCGTTAAATCCTCAGGAGTGAATCCGTTGATTTTGCGAAAGAGGAAAATGGTCAGTGTGGGCATAAGGATTGTAAAACAATATACCACGCCTAATACAATCAACTTGTATTGCAGGGGCATGATTCGCAGGTATGAGAATACGAACAGAATCAGAAATGCCATGAAAGGTATGGAGAATGGTGTAAATATCATCGAAATTACCCTGGCTGTCCTGATAAGGTTTTTATCTGCTATAATATGTTGTTCTATTGCCATTTTTTTATTTTTGCATTATCACTCTACCGTTTGGATTGCCTTATGCCGTTTCTATTTTCTCAGCCTTGCTACCGGAATGTTTAATTGCTGGCGGTATTTGGCTACGGTGCGGCGGGCAATGGGGTATCCTTTCTCTTTCAATATCTCGGTCAGTTCGTCATCGGTATAGGGTTTCTTCCTGTCCTCGTTGTCGATGCATTCCTTGAGTATTTTCCGTATCTCCCGGACTGACATTTCTTCGCCGTCTTCCGTAACATATCCATCGTTAAAGAAGAACTTCAGCGGGTAGATGCCGTAGTTGGTCTGTACATATTTGCTGTTGCTGACGCGGGAGATGGTTGAGATGTCGAGTCCTGTGCGCTCGGCAACGTCTTTCAATATCATGGGGCGAAGCAATGACTCGTCACCGTCGAGAAAGAAAGGGCGTTGCAGGTCGATGATGGCCTGCATGGTAGTCATCAGGGTATTCTGCCGTTGCTTGACGGCATCGATAAATCCCTGAGCTGCATCCATTTTCTGTTTCAGGAACATCATGGCCTCTTTGGATTCCTTGGACTGGTTTGCCTTGTTCTTGGTGTGTTCCTCTACCATTTCGGTGAAATCGCGGCTCATGCGCAGTTCGGGAACATTCCGGTTGTTGAGCGACAGGTTGATAGTGCCGTCGTCATAGGTATCCACAATAAAATCGGGTACGATTTGTTGCAGGTTCTTGCCGATAGCTTCACCCAAAGACGCTCCCGGACGCGGGTTCAGTTTGCAGATTTCTTTTATGGCTTGCTGGAAAGCTTCTTCTTCCAGTCCGAGTTTCTGTTGTATTTTGTCCCAATGCTTACGGGTGAAATCTTCGTAGCATTCGGAAATGATTGCTTCTTCAATATAAAGAATCGGATTGGGAGTGAAGTGCTGCTGTTCTATCTTGCGCCGTATCTGGATGAGAAGGCATTCCTGCAAGTTGCGGGCTCCCAATCCGGCAGGGTCGAAATCCTGAATGATTCTCAATGCTTCTTCCAGTTCTCCGGTAGTGGCTTCGATGCCGGCATAAATGGCAAGCTCATCGCTGATGCTGTCCAGTGATTTGCGCAGCAGCCCGTCGTCGTCCAATGAGCCGATGAGATATTCGGCCAGTTCACGCTGGTGTTCGGTAAGGTTGCGCTCACCCAGTTGTTCTTTCAGGGTTTCATAGAAGGAAGTCGTATCGGAGAAAGGTATCTCTTCGGCGTGTTCTCCCTTGCTGTGGTTGTTTTCCTGTAATTTATAGTCGGGTATGTCATCCTCGTTGAGATAGTCGCTCAGAGAATCGTAATCGGTATCTCCACCATCTTCTGCATTGGAGTCTGCATCGGGGGTATTGGAATATTCATCGCCGGATGTATCATCTTTTCCCTCTTCCAGTGCCGGATTTTCCAGAAGTTCGGCACGTACGCGGTCTTCCAGCTCTATTGCCGGAAGTTCCAACAGCTTTACTACCAGAATCTGTTGTGGTGACAGCGTCTGTATTTGCTGCTGCGCTTGGGTTTGTATCTGTCGGGAGCCTTGTGCCATAATTTACATTATTTGTCCGCTGCAAAGATAAGTTTTATCTTCGCACTTTTTGCAAAAATAGTGAATAGTTCGGGAACGAAAAATCTTCTTCTGTTATATTTAACAAGAAAGCTGCGGTTCGGTTGTTTTTTCTTGTTGGGTTGTAAGTCAGTATTTCCTGATTTTCCTTATCCTTTCAAATATTCTCTTTATCTTTGTGGTATAACAACTAAAACTATGAACATTATGTTTGCTAAAGAAACGTATATACAGCGTCGGGCCCTGTTGAAGAAAAATATAGGCTCAGGAGTGTTGCTGTTTTTGGGTAATGACGAACAAGGACTGCATTATGAGGACAATACTTTCCGTTATCGTCAGGATTCTACCTTCTTGTATTATTTCGGTTTGTCGTTTGCCGGTTTGTCGGCGATTATCGATATTGATGAGGACAAGGAGATTATATTTGGCGATGAACTTACGATTGACCATATCGTATGGATGGGAACGCAGCCTACCCTGAAAGAGAAAAGCGGGCGTGTGGGCATAACGGAAGTAATGCCTTCTGCCGAAATCATGAACTATCTGCATAAAGCAGTGCGCAAGGGACAGACAGTGCATTACCTGCCTCCCTACAGGGCGGAGCATAAATTGAAACTGATGGAGTGGTTGGGCATTCCGCCTGCACGCCAGGAAGGTTCTGTTCCATTTATCCGTGCAATTGTGGCACAACGCAGTTATAAGTCTGCCGAAGAAGTAGAAGAGATAGAAAAGGCATGTAATGTGACGGCTGATATGCACATTACGGCTATGAAAGTACTTCGTCCGGGTATGTACGAATACGAAGTCGTAGCAGAAATGAACCGGGTGGCCGAATCCAATAATTGCGAGCTTTCTTTTGCAACGATTGCCACTGTCAACGGACAGACTTTGCACAATCATTATCATGGCAATAAGGTGAAGCCGGGAGATTTATTCCTGATTGATGCCGGTGCGGAAGTAGAGTCGGGTTATGCGGGCGATATGTCCTCTACCGTTCCTGCCGATAAAACGTTTACCCCTCGTCAGCGGGCTGTTTATGAAATTCAGAATGCAATGCATCTGGAGGCTGTCAAAGCGCTTTGTCCGGGTATTCCTTATATGGATGTTTACGACCTTTCCGCCCGCGTAATGGTAGAGGGAATGAAAGAACTCGGTTTGATGAAAGGCAATGCCGAAGATGCTGTACGCGAAGGCGCACATGCCTTGTTCTATCCTCATGGTTTGGGACATATGATGGGGCTGGATGTGCATGATATGGAAAACCTCGGCGAGCTTTGGGTCGGTTACAACGGTCAGCCTAAGAGTACGCAGTTCGGTCGTAAGAGCCAGCGTCTTGCCATTCCTTTGGAACCGGGTTTTGTACATACCGTTGAGCCGGGCATTTACTTTATCCCCGAACTGATAGACCTTTGGAAAGGAGAGAAGAAGTTTAAAGACTTCATTAATTATGATAAAGTGGAAGAATACCGCAACTTCGGAGGTATCCGCAATGAAGAAGACTATCTGATAACGGAAACCGGTGCACGCCGTTTAGGCAAAAAGATTCCGCTGACACCGGAAGAAGTGGAAGCGTTGAGATAGTTAAAGATAACTGAGAGTTGAAAATTACCGTGTAGCACAATGGCGGCACTCATTTTCAACTCTCAATTTTTTTTGATTCTCAATTCTCATTGTTTTAAGCGTGTAGCTCCAATACAAACCGTGTGCCTTTCGCATAGCTACTGTCCAATGTAAGGCTGCCATCCATTTTAGCGGCAATCAGAGCACAGGTGGGTAATCCCAGACCATCGCCCTGCGTCAGGTCTTTTACTTCGGTGAAAGGCTTGAATATGTTTTCGCGCTGTTCTTCGGCGATGCCGCAGCCTGTATCGCTTATGATGAACTGATGTGTATGAGCGCCGCGTTTTTTGAAGTCCAGCCCTATTTTTCCGCCGGCGGGGGTGTATTCGGCTGCGTTTTCAAGCAAATGCAGTAAGATGCGTTCCAGGTGTTCCGGATTAATCTTTATGTTCAGTTTGGGAGCATTGACAATGAGGGATACATCTTCCTGTACTTTGCCGCGTATTTTGTTCATAACGTTTTCACAGAAAGCCGAAATATTCTCTTCTTGCATTTCATACGGTTCTGATAGGCTGTTTTCCAGTTCGGACAGCTCTTGTATGTGAGCAGAGAAAGTACGCAATGCCTGTACGCCGGGCAGCTTCGGGTCGAGAGTGTCCAGTGTAGGCTCCATCTGGGCGGAGATATTTTGGATGAATTCGGTCTTCAGTTCATTGTGTTCGTTGGCAATGCCGATTGCTTTCTTTTGTTTGCGTGTCAGTAGGATGAAGCGTAGTAATATGATGGCTCCTGCCACTAATGCTGCCGCTAAAATGGCTGCCAGGACGCAAAGACCGGTGATGATATGCTGTTTGGAGGAAAGAGAGTCGTCTTTTTCCTGAATGATAGTCAGACTTTCATTGTATTTCTTTTTCAATGCATTCAATTCTTTCTGTGCAGTGAGTGCTTTAACAGAATCTGTCCAGGTAATGTATTTGTCGTAAGTACGCGCCATTAATTCTGTATCGTTTGTCCGAAGGGCAATGTTTATGAGATTTTGATAGCATTCATCCGCTTTGGCGTAGTTCTTTTGTTGCTTATACTGTTCTATCAGTTTCTTGAAAGCTGTATCCCCCTGCGAATTCATGCCGAAAGTGTAGTAATAGCTGGCTTGGGTATACAGAAAGTCATTGCTTAGAGAGTCATTTTGGGCAGCTTTGGCTGTTTCTTCCAGTCTGTTTAACTGTTCTTTGGCACGGGTGGGGTTTTTGAGGCTGATGTACATTTGCAGACGTTCTTTGTTGATGCGGAAACGTAAATCAGGAAAGTCCTTTTTGAGTTTTTGTTCGCCGGCTCTCATCAGCAGTTCGGCATTGCGCAGCAGTTCGAATGCTTCTTTATAATAATTCTCCCGGTGATAGAGGGCGCTGGCATTTACACCGCATTTTACAGCCTGGGCATAGTTTTCTTGCGTGGCGAAGGCATTGTAAGCCTGTAAAAAGAGATAGCGTGCCTTGATGTATTCTTTCTTTGCCAGATTTTCCTGTGCCTGTTTCATCAGTTCATCAGCGCGGTTTTGTGCAAATGTTTGGGTACACAGGCAAAGGAGAACCGCAAGAAGTATGGGAATGCTTTTTTTCATTATAACCGGATTTGTTTTGTTTGCCTACAAAGTTAAAGTTTTCTTAGTCTGTTGTATGCGGATGTTTGTAATTCCCTGTCAGAATTAACAGAATGTTTGGTATGGCAGGAATTTTTGTCCGGACCGAAGCTGTTTGCCGGTTCCGGACAAAGAGATTGTTTGGGTGCCGGGTTAGTATTTGAAGCTACTGCCGCCTAAGAACTCCCTGAGTAGGGATGTCGGCGGAATTTCCTTATCCTGTACCGGAGTGAAGTATTTGATGAACTTCATAAGCCGGTAGGCCTCGGCGTATTCCGGACAGTTGCGCGGTACGCTGGTAAGGATAGGTTCTGCATGGCAACGCAGTACGGCAAATTCAAACAAGAGGGCGGAATTGAACATGACATCGGCATTTTCCTGATAGGGGAATATCCATTTGTCTTCACCGGCACGTACGCTGGGCCAGCGCGAAATGGTTTCTTGTGCTGAATATCCCCGATAGTTGAAGTCGCGGATGATGCGGCGCAACAGGCGGTTGTCCGTAGTAGGAATCCAGTTGTGATCGTCCAGTGAGATGGTGGTCAGTGCAGATACATAAATTTTGTATTTGTTTTCGGCAGGAATCTGCGGAGTGAGTTCCGGATTCAGGGCATGGATTCCTTCCAATATAAGAATGGTGTGCTCGTCAATGCGCAGTTTGTCTCCCTTGTATTCTTTTTTGCCCAATGTGAAGTTGAATCGGGGAAGTTCCACTTCTTCTCCCCGTAGCAAAGCTTGCAATTGATTGTTGAACAGCTCAAGGTCGAGGGCGTAGAGAGATTCGTAGTCATAATTGCCGTTTTCGTCCAGCGGGGTGTCTTCCCTGTCTACAAAATAATTGTCCAGAGAAATGGGGTAGGGGCGCAGGCCGTTGGTCATCAGTTGCACCGAGAGCCGTTTGCTGAAGGTCGTTTTTCCGGACGAAGAAGGGCCGGAGATCAATACGAGCTTTACGCGGTCGCCGTTTTCTCCCCGGTGATAGATTTCATCGGCAATCTGAGCAATCTTTTTCTCTTGAAGGGCTTCTGCTACATTAATGAGGTCGGTTGCATGTCCGGCTTCGCATGCCAGATTGAAGTCGCCTACATTGCTTAACCCCATGATGTAGTTCCAATGCAGATGTTCCTTGAATACATCAAGCATCTTTTCCTGTTTTACCACTTCTTCCAGTACGGTCGGGTTTTCTTTGTTGGGGATACGCAGCAGCAGACCGTCATAATATTTTACGATGTCGAACAGCTTGATAAAACCTGTGCTGGGCAACAGGTTACCATAATAGTAATCTACCGTATCTCCCAATGTATAATAATAGGTGTATATAGAGCCGGAGGTTTCCAACAGCTTTACCTTATCGTTCATTCCCCGTTCGCTGAATACCCGTACGGCTTCGGTGGTATGGCATTCGGTACGACGGAAAGGGATGTCCTCGGCTATGATTTCCTGCATCCGCTTCTTGATTGCCGACACGTCTTCCAGCTCAATAGGACGTCCGATGCGGAGATTGCAGAAATAGCCCTTGGATACGGGATGCTCTACAAACAGCT
>ERZ1673702.3999-NODE-3999-length-10907-cov-4.898913_pt1 | contig 10907 bp, 9 predicted proteins | sample MGYA00580232_ERZ1673702 | MGnify/ENA primary metagenome ERZ1673702 (study PRJEB41218, sample SAMN15661792) | gut metagenome | host: Homo sapiens | place: Canada: London | collected 2015-08-20/2019-03-30 | study: EMG produced TPA metagenomics assembly of... | reverse complement strand
GGCCGGTGCCAGCACCAGCAGCGAAGCGCTCATGGCCAGCATTCCGGTGGAGACGTTCAGGAAGCTGACCGGACCGGCAAATTTCGACAGCACCAATCCGATCGCAGACAAAACTACCAGCGACGCGCCTGCTTTTTTAAGTTCTCCCCAGTCTACTTTTCCCATCATCAGGCACGCCCCGGCCACCGCCATGAGTGCATCGGCCATCAGGAAAATGCCTGCGCCCTCGCTCCATCCTGCCGAGCCGAAGTAACCGAGTGCTGCCATTGCGGCACTGAGTCCGCCAAGCACCCCAGCCGCCTTTTTTAAGCTGTCTACAGGCACGAGTGTCAGTGCCGCAGCAGCCACAGCCACCGCGTTCATCGCTCCTGCCATGGCCAGCACCGCTGCGCCCGAGCTGAGATTCGTCTTGCTGGAAAGTACGCTCATGGCCGTCATGAGGATCATCAGGGTCTTCATGGCCGTAGTGGCGTACTCGAGCTTCGTGGTGTTCAGGGTACCGTCGTCCACATTCTCAGTGATGAGCCCCGCCAGCGCACATACGCCCTGCACCAGCACCCACATGCCTCCGCCCATGGCCGCGATGGCGAGTCCATTTTGAAATACCAGCATGGTATCAGATGCCGCCTGAAACAGCACGAGCGCCGCACCCATCCCAGTGAGGATGGAGGCCATTGCCGCAAGTGCCGCAGTCGCCTTGAAGAGGCTTGTGTACGGTATCTTGCTCAGCGGCTCCACAGCGCCTGCCACAATGCGCATGGCCACGCCCATTTCAATGATCGCCGCGCCGATGCCCAGCAGCGTCTTTCCGCCTACCACGAGGTCACGGGCCTTCACGGTCGCAATGAGCATCCCCATGTTCCGCGTCAGCACGTACATACCGCCCACTGCCGCCGCAAAGGCCGCGAGGTTCTGGATAAAGTTCTCGCCCTTGATGGTGTCCGCGATAGCCACGAATCCCGAGCACAGAGCCTTCGTCGCCGCGGCCAAACCCAGCAGAGCCGCCGCAGAACCCCACAGAGTCGAGGCTTTTAGCAGCTGAGACCCGAGTCCACTCACCGCAGAGTCAAAGGCCTTCACTTCCGGTTTCAGCAGCTTTGCCGCCGTCACCAGTTCTGCGATGAGCACCACCGTAGCGCTCAGCACCCAGACGAACCGCTCCGGGTCGATGCGGCTCATGACGAACATGGCGCCGGCCAGCATCAGCAGGGCCGAGCCGATGCCCGTGAGGATTTTGGTGTTCTCCTGCTTCTGCCATGTTTTCAGCGCCCCCGTCAGCGCGTTGAAGCTTCCCGAAATGCTGTTCAGCATGTTCGACAGGGGCGTTGCCAGCATCTTCCGCAGGCTGTTCATGGCCTTGGCGAACTGTGCGATGGCGTAGGAGAGCAGCCCCACGTCCAGAAGGCTCAGGAACCGGTAAATATCCGTCCCGCTGATGGAGTCAAATCCGTCTTTCAGTGCCTTGAAAAAGGCCTTCACCGGCTCGTAGACCCTGGACGCCGCGCCCTCCACGTTCCCGGCAGCGCCCTTGAACTCCTCAGCAAAGGCGCTCACCGCAGCTCCCACGATGGCGGGCAGGCTCGTCAGCATTTCCTTATACCCGTTCAGGTTCTTGCTCTGCCCGGTGATAAAGTCAGCCACAGTGCCGATTGCTTTGTTCGCACTTTTCTTCAGGTCGCTCAGCGATCCACCCACGACACCGGCCACGGTCAGGGTGCCGGCGCCCAGTCCTTCCAGAATGCCCAGCAGGGTGTAGACCCCCTCGCGCACTCCGTCCGGCAGGCTGTCGGCCCATTTTGAAGTTTCCTTCCTCGCTTCGCTCAGTTTCTCGCCGATGCTCTTTTTCAGCACGTCGCCCAGCGTGGTCAGCGGGTCCAGCAGCTTCTTGGCGCTCTTCGCGATGGCTTCCAGCTTCTCGCTGAGCGTCCCGCTTCCCAGCAGGGTGCTCTGCATCTCGGACACAAAGCTCCCCATGTTTCCTGCCACTTTCAGCAGCACTGCTCCCACCGGCCGCAGGACGTCCACCAGTACGCCAAAAGCCCTTGCCCCGGTCTTCGCCAGCGTCGTCATAGCGGTCAGAGGCACCTTCACCACTGCAAAGATGCCCTTAAAGGTCTGCTTCAGGTTCGCCGCACTCTCATCCGTGATGATGAGCTTTTTGGTCATCACATCCAGCCCTTCGGCGATGGAGTGTATCTGCTCTCCGCTGGTGGGCGGGAATATCTCGGTGAAGGCTTCGTGGATAGAGCCTGTGACCTTCCCGATGGCGTCCATGATGTTCCACAGGCTGTTGAAGAGATGCTCCCGGCCCGACACCTCCGTCAGCCCTTCCGCATACTGTGCAAGGTCGAGACTGCCGTCTGCTACCGCATCGTTGAGCTTCAGAAAGGCTTCGTAGTCCTTCTGGAGGTAAGGGTATCTCGGGTCGGCTTCATCCATCGTTTCCAGCAGCTCTGCATAGGTCTTGATGGTGTCGCTGAGACTGGTCGTCAGGAGTTCTGCATTCACTTTGCCTTTCTGCAAAGCTTTCGCAAAGCTTCCCTCTTCCTCGATGGCCTCTTCGGTCACGGCGCCTTTTGCCAGCGCCAGCTTTTCCAGCACCGTCGTATAGGCGTCTGCCTGGTCGCCGAAAGCGTCCCGCATCTGCTGCCAGCCGCTGTCAAGGCCCTCTTTCATCCGGTCGTTCAGCGCTTCGATGGGCGGCACAAAGATGTCGTACAGCCGGTTCGCCAGCTCCGTCCATGTGTCGGTGGCCTCTTCCTTGTTGCCGAAGATCGTCTCGAACACGGACATCCATTTTGAACTGACAGCGTCTTTCGTCGAGTCAATGGCCTGCCCGAAGCTGGTTGCCTGCTGGGCGGCGAGAGCGGCGCGTTCTGCCAGCTCCCCGTACTGTCCCTTCAGCTGTTCCAGCGCCTCCGAGCTGGTCATGCCCGGGTTCTTCTGGGTCAGCTCATAGGCCGCCTCCATCATGGAAGCGTACTTTGCGAAGGTCTTTTCCATGACCTTTGTGTTGGCCCACTTCTTCTGCAAGCTTGACTCAAAACTGGCGATGGTCACTTCGCCTTCTTTGATGACGCCCAGCTCCACCGCAGTGTCGATAAGCTCCTGTTTCAGGGCTTTCGTCGCCGTACCCATCAGGTTCAGGCTCTTCCAGTCCTGTAACTGCAAATGCCCGGCGCTGTAGCTCTGGGTCAGGTTTCGGATGGTGCTCTGGAACGCAAAGCCCATCTTGCCCGCATCCGCCGTGGCGTTTGCGATACCCATGATCATGGGTATCATCTTGTCGATCTTGCCGCCCGCCGCCGTCATCTGCGAAAGCGCGCTGGTCATCTCGTTGAAACTGTAACTCGTCTCGTCCGAGTACCACATCAGCTTGTTCAGGTAGCCGTTCACCTGATCGATGCTCTTGCCGGTGGCGTTCATGATGGTCTGGACGTTGGAAGTTTTCTCGTTATACTTGTCCCATCCACTGGTGATCTGGTCCACCGACAGGCTTTTTACCATATGCTCGCCGGTGCTTATCACCTTGTCCGTGATGCGCTGCAAGGCTGTAAAGGCGATAACGTCCAGTGCGCTGAACTTGGCCTGAACCGTGTCCAGTCCCTTCTCCATGCCGGAAAAGTCCACGTTCTCGCTGGCGGCCTGCACCTGTTCGAGACCCTTTGCCGCGCCTTTGAAGCTGAGCTTCTCTTTCAGCTTGTCCAGCGTCCGCATGGTGTCCCGGCTGTTTTTCTCGAACTGCGCGTTGTCAAACCGCATTTCGACCACACGCTGGTCTATCTCCTGGCTCACTCCCGCCTTACCTCCTCCCATGCTCTCTTGGCTATCTCGTCAAAAATAGGGCGCATGGCGGGGTTGATGTAGTCAACTCCTTCCACGTACCCTCCGTTTCTCGTGCCGTGTCCGTATTGCAGGATAACGGCGATGGGCGTTCCGTCCACGATGTTCGAGTTCGACCAGATGATGGCGATGCTGTCTTTGCCCTTTTCCACCCGGTAGCTCCAGCTGGCAGCCGTCTTTCCGGTCTTCTTGGGCGTTGCCGCCGCCAGCGCTTCCACGCCTTTCTGACCGTATCCCGCCAGCACAGCGTCCAGTCTCCCGGCGCTGACACCTTTCAGGAAGCGCTCCGTCTTCTTGAAGCTGCCTTTCTGCCGGAACAGAATAACTTTGGACACGAACCCACCTTCTCTCTGTAGCAGTGCCAGCCCTTTCGCGCCCTATTGAACTCTGTTCGTCCAGCTCAGACAAAGAGCAGCTATCCTCTCGTCCCGAGCTCTTTCTTTCGCTTGGCGTTCAGCGCCTTTCTCCGGGCCGCCTCTTCGCTCTTCGATACCTTCTTGGGTGGCTTATGCTTTTCGTTGCAGACACGGATGAGGGTCAGCAGCCGGTTCAGATGCCACTTTTCGCACTCGAACGGAATGCCCAGCTCCACCATGTCATAATACAGGACCTCGCTCGTCACGGCACTTGCGGTGCTTTTTCCTGAGCGGGGTCCGGCTTTGTTTGTATTCTCGTCTTCCCGGAACCATGTTGCGGTCATCGGGTCGTTCATATATGTATAAATAGCCGTGCAGTTCTCTTGCGTCAGATGGTGGTATGCTTCGTCTGGGACCCCTTTGTTCAGGGTCATGCAGCGCACATAGTCCTGCATCTGCTCCGGGGTCAGCCCGTTTTTTGCGTCGAGAAACGGAACGTGCCACTTGCTTTCCCATTTAGACAGAGAGAGCAGCGAGTGCTCCAGCGCCAGCGTTGTGGCCTTCCGGCAGATGAATTCCTCCCGGTCAGCATCCCAGTATTCTTCACCGGGTATCTGGATGGTCAGCATCTCGTCACTCTCCCTGTCGTAGCCCTCTCCGTCTGCTGCGCAGCCACCTCTCCCAAAAGGAGAGGCTCTGGCGTGACGGTCAGGCTTGTTTTTTAGTTGATGTTGATATGGGTTCTTCGTTTTGCAATCGACAGTGCTCCACTTTCAAGATAAGGTTTCTATGAAACCTGCCCTCTGTAGCAGCGCACTGCCGTTTATGAAATGTCTGGCTTTTCTCGTCCAGTCGAAAGTTTCCCGGTTTGCCAATGGCTCGCCCTTTGGGAGAGCTGGACACGAAGCGGCCTGAGAGGGTTACATCGGATTTGCCACGGCCCGCGCCCGGGCGTTGTTTGCGGCCACAGCGGCGGAAACTTCGGCGGCCTTCGCCTTGGCCTCGTTCTCGGCCACCATCTTGCGGACGTCTGCGCCCATCACACCGTTCATGAACTCTGCGGCCTTGTCCGGGTCGATTGCCAGTTCCACGTAGAGGTCGGAGTAAGCCTGAGTCGCCACAAAGTCTGCGGTGATCTCAGGGCTCTTCTCGAACTTGCGGCCGTCGAGGCTCTTCTTGCCGTAAGCCAGCAGCAGGATCTTCTTGAACACCTCGATGGCCTCACCCACCTTGGTGCTGTGCATCAGCTGTTCCATGTACTTGTCGTAGCCGCCGTCCTTGCTCAGGCCAAGGTCCATCATCTCGGCTTTGGTCAGATTGAACCAGAACTCTTCGACGCGCGGATTGCCGTCAAAGTCGGTGTACGGAATTACTTTCTTGATCATTCGAATCGTCCTTTCCTATCAGACTCCCACGTTATGAGAAGCTGCCTCGGTAACGCCGCTCAGCAGCTTGATGACCTCGTCCGGAGTGGGCAGGGTGCTCTCACTGTTCTCGGTGCCGTAGATCTTGTCCTCCAGCAGCTTGAGCTTTGCAGCCTCGATGAGGGTGGAGTTGATGGTCATGTGGGCAGTGGGCTTGTAGCCAGTCACCTGAGTCGGGGTGGTGTCGCACTCCCAGCTGAAGGTCTCGGCGTCCGGATTCTCGTTCACGGTCTCGTGGCTCTTGTCCGAGGGCGAAGCGGTGCTGTTCCATACCAGATGGATGATGTAGCCCTTCTCGGGGTCGTCGTCTGCACCGATGCGGGTGCGGTAGCTCAGACCGAAGGGGCAGCGCTTCTGCTGACCGATGCTCACGCCCTTTGCCACCTCGACAGAGCCATCACACTGCTCGAACTCGGGCGGATAGGTCAGTGCCTCGAGGGTGTACTTGAAGTTCTCTGCCGAGCGGATGGACGCGTACTTGATGTTGTCGGCGTAGATGTCGTTGGGGTCTGCGCCGTCGGGACTCTCATTCACAGCGGTCAGGCCGTTCCAGGGTGCGCCGGTGCTATACTTGCCCTTCACCATCGGGAAAACGACGCCGTGGTCAACGCCCAGCTGATACAGGCGCTCGCCGGTCTTATCCCATTCCAGTTTGCTCATAGGTCTTGTTCCTCCTTTTTGTTTTTCAGACGGTCATAGTGAACACGTCATGGTATAAATTGTCCGCAATATAAGAGCGGTCGTGTCTGCACTGGTCGAGGCGTGACACGGCCGCTGTGAGGTCGCTGTCCGGGGTCTTGGTCATCACCGTCACCGTGTAGGAAGGGTGCTGGAGGTAGACGTGGCCGTCAGCGTGTACATTGCGGATGCGGTTCAAATCGTATCGGATGCAGGGGTACTGCATTTTCAGATTGGCGGGCGGCTGATAGTACAGATGTATTTCTCCGACAGTTTCTTGCAGCACCCTCCGGAGAATGCCGTCCAGCCTCAGTCTCTGCTCACTCATGGTATATCCCTCCGAATGTCAGGATGAGGCGCGGGTACTGTACTTTCACGTCCGTCACCTTCCATTTCACGCCACCAAATTCGGCGTATCGCATGGAGCCGAAATTCTCGTGGGCAAAAGGGTCTGCCACGATGCTCAGCCGGTTCTGGAACGTGACGTCGTCGTTCACTCCATCCCCTGCCTGAAGCTGTCGGCCCCACTCCAGCACATCGCCGTAGTATTCGCGCTCCACCGTTTCCTCGGTGAAGATACTGGGCGCTGTTTCCACAGTCTGCCCTTCAAAGCCGATTTTTCCAAACCACTTTGCCATAATAACCTCTCCGTCATTTCGCTTCGCTCAATGCCACCTCTCCTGGCGAGGAGAGGCTTTGGCAGGGCGGTAAAGTTTATTCATCCTTGGGCAAGGAGTATCTTACCATTTTGAAAAACCTCCCCCTCTTCGCCAGTGGCTCCCCTCGGTAGGAAAGCTGGCGCGAAGCGCCGGAGAGGTTTACTCCTTGCTTGTCGTCCAGGTCTTGGCGGCAGTGCCGTCATAGGTCTTCACGCCGGTGGCCTCTGCGTATGCGATGGGCGCAAAGTAGTTCTTGCCGTCGCACACGATAAGGCGGCCCAGCATGAAGGCGCGGCCAAGGTCGGCGGCGCTCACCTTCACCTTGTGCTCGGCGTCAGCATACAGCTTGCCGTCGGTGTGACCGTAAGCGACATATGCGCCCACGTGTACGTCCTCGGTACGATCATAAAAAGGTTTCAGGGTCATTTTTGATCTCCTTTCTTTTGCAATGTCTGCCCTCTCTAGCAGCGCACTGCCGTTTACGCCCAGACGAAATTTCATTCGTCCAGCAGTCTCAAAACCGTCCTGCCAAAGTCTTCCCTTTCAAGGGGAGGTGTCGGCGCAGCCGACAGAGAGGTCCTAACGGGCGAGCGCTCTAAAGTTAAAGCGCCTTAGAGGTTTATTCTGTGCCTGCCCCCTGAGGAAAAGTGTCAGCTGAGCTGACGGAGAGGGCATCCGGCGCTCTTTACGCCGCCCACTCGATGGCCATAGCACTGTAGGGAGTCGTCAGTGCGCCGGAGCAGCGGGTCTCGATGAGGTACTTCATGGCGTTGTAGTCGATGTCGAAGTCGTCGAACATAGAGACAGCGCCGCCCTTGTCTGCGCCCACGGTGTAGTCGCTGAGGTTCACGATAACGGCGGCCAGATCACCGCCCTTGGCGCCCTTGCGGCCGTCCATCTCAGGCACCGTGACGATCTTGCTCACGCGCAGCTTGCGGGCCAGAGCAGCCTCGTCAGCGTAGAGCGGGCGGCCCATGCCGTCCTCCAGCAGGAGCATCTCGGTCAGAGCGTCCTCGGTGGTGAACATGGCCGGGGTGCCGCTGCCGCGGTACTCCTTGCGGCTGCGGATGACCTGCTTGATGAAGGCCTTGTACTTGTCCTCCACCTTACTCAGGCTGGTCGTAGCCACCTGTACCTTGATGGTAAACAGGTCGGCATCGTTGAAGATAGGGCGGATGCAGTTCTCGTCGATCTTGTCCTCGCTTGCCGCCTGACGGCCATCGCCCAGGATATAGGCCAGCGCCAGCTCACGGTTCAGCTTGTAGCGCATCTCGTTGCGCAGCCAGGACACCACATCGAAGCTGGTGATGTCGCTCACGTCGTCACGGTCGAGCTTCTGTTTCTTGTATACGGTGGTCGGGCCGGTGGAGCGGCGCAGCAGGCCAAAGACCTCTTCGATTTTATAATTGCCCTTCACATAACCCTTGGCACGGGCATCTTCAGGGGTCAGGTCTGCGAACATGCTCTTGAAGCGGCTGAACGGGATGTGCTTCACGCCGCCCATCACTGCGCTCACCCAGTCGTCGGGCTTGTCGATGATGCTGGGCGTGGTATCCAGCAGGTGGTCTTCCGGGAACAGCCAGTCGATATTGTCGATGCCGTGGCTCAGCGCATCGATCTCGCCCTGCTCCACGCCGGCGTTGTCGAAGGCCGCCTTCAGGGTGCCGCTGGTCTTTGCGCCCTTGATGATGCTGTTGATGTCGTCGATGCTGTGCTTCAGCACGGTCTGCTTGCCCGCATCCTTGTCGAAAACATTGTGCTTCATGTCGCTTTCATCCTCCTCGTCTTCGCCGCCGTCACCGTCCTGCTCTTCCAGAGCGAGACCCACCAGTGCATGGCAGCATTCCTTCTGCTCGTCGGTCATGCTGTTGTAGACCTCTTCGAGCGTCTTACCGTTGGTTTCCTCGGCCATCTTGCCGTCCTCCTTGTTGTCGTCGGAGTGGGCCAGTACGGCCTCCTCCAGCGGGTTGCCCTCCGGGTCCATGCCATGTTCGAGGCTCAGACTGCCCGGGTCGTTAAAGATAAAGGCTTCGCAGCCCTCATCGTCCATATTGTCAGCGCTGTGCTTCACCACTTCCTGAATGAGCGCGCCGGGGTTGCAGCCTGCCAGTACGAGGCTCAGTTCCCGGATGACGCCGTGTTTCACCACCTGTCCGGCCTTCTGCAGACCGTTGGCCCAGATGGAAAAAGCGTTCAGGTCGCCGTTCTCCACGCACTTCTTGGCCGTCTGGCCGGTGGGCGTGTCGTTGAACTTGGCGTAGGCGTAGACCCCGCCCTTGCGGTTTTCCAGCAGTGCGTGGCCGATGACATTGTCAAGGCTCGAGTGGTCGTGGTTGTACACCATCGGCACAGTCTGGCCGCTGCAGCCCTTGAATGCGTCTTCGGCGATGGTCAGCCCGTCGTAACACTTCGTGTTCGCCTTCGTCGCCCAGCCGCTGCAGTCGTAGTCAAAATTCACCATTTTGATTTCTCCTTTCTTTTAAGATTCATTTGCCATCTGCTCCACAGCCTCTCGCCCTCTTGCGGCGCGGTCACTGCCAATCTGTGCCGCCTGTCCCGCGTTGGGAGAAAGATTCTTGTTCAGCAGCTTGTCTGCCTTGGGGTCTTTCGAGGGTTTCATTCCGATGACCTGACGGAACTCATTCGACGTCATGATCTCGTTACGGGTGAACTTGTCGGCCATCTCGGCCACCATCGAGACGGGTGCCAGCTTGAACGGGTCGCGGAAGTACATGATGCTCTGCTTAGCCATGAGGTCTTCGCGGCTCAGGAACCTCCGTTTCAGCTCGTCCACCACAGCCGCCACAAGGGGCTCGATGACTCGGTTCTCGTAATTGGTCATGACAGTGTCGTCCGCTGTGCCGTTCATGATTTCCGGCGTCAGCCCCAGCTGGCTGTAAGCCATGTTGGTCAGGTACTCGATGCTTTTCAGCAGGTTGTTCTCGAGGCTCCGGTTCAGCTGGGTGATATGCTCCGTGGCGTCGATGTAGCCGATGCCGTATCGGCTGCCCGCCAGCTGCTCTTCCAGTGTCTTCCGCCGCTCCTGCGCCTGTTCTTTCCGGGCAGGGCTTTTCACGGCGTAGGGCAGCTGGATGATGAGGTCGAGCTTTCCGCTTCCGGCCTGCTCGTCCACGGCGTCCATGATGTGCAGCTTGCTGATGAGCCGCTGGACGGTGCTGTTGGGCTCGTTCATGACAGAGTAGAAGGGGTTCTCCACGATAGCCACCTGCTCTTTCGGCAGGATAACTTCTTCCTTCTGCCCGGTCCTGTCGTTGTAAAGCTCCACCCGCACATCGTCCGGGTACCACTCCTTCACCTTGCCCACCCGCATCGACCGGATCTCTGTCTTCCCCGTCACCGGGTCCTCGTCGATGTCCACCGGCACGATGGCGATGACACCTTCGTCCAGCAGGGAGAGATAGATGTCGTACCGCAGAGCCCTGCCCGTCTGGTCCTTGTTGGCCGATAAGTTCAGACAAGAATTAAGGCCCGAGTCCAACACCGCATCAAAGCGGTCGTTTTCGTCGAGCCTTACGTGGTTTATGGTGATTGCTGTGGCGTCCTGCGCCATCCGGGCGTAAATTGCCGTCAGGATGGTGCGGTCGGTCGTCCGGTTCAGCCTTGGTCGGTCGGGCCGGTAGCTGTAGCCCCCTCCGTACATCCGGGGAGGGTCCCGGTTCAGAAATGCGTTCCAGGCGTGTTTCAGCCTGGAGCCAAAGGTATTAGGCATCTTTATCCTTTCTATCGCAGGTCGAGAAATTAAGGCAGCATACAAACAGCTATTTCTGGTCGTCTTTCTTCTGCTGGTCCTGCTTTGCGGCACTGCCGTTCACCACAGCATTCGCCAGTTCAGGGTTGCCCAGCACATCCGAAACGAATTTCTTCGCGCCGTAGCTCATCACGCCCGCTGTCGCCTTGGTCAGCACCTGCTTTCCGGCGTCCGACAT
>ERZ1673702.3996-NODE-3996-length-10914-cov-3.346257_pt1 | contig 10914 bp, 3 predicted proteins | sample MGYA00580232_ERZ1673702 | MGnify/ENA primary metagenome ERZ1673702 (study PRJEB41218, sample SAMN15661792) | gut metagenome | host: Homo sapiens | place: Canada: London | collected 2015-08-20/2019-03-30 | study: EMG produced TPA metagenomics assembly of... | reverse complement strand
GCAGATGATCAGTTCGAACCCGCAGTGAATCCCTTGAACCGCTATTCTACGATAGGAAAAGGACTTAGCTGGCAACAAGTAGGACCTGCATATGGATTTGCCAAGACGATGGCTACTAAAAAACATCCGGTAGGCTTAATCGTCAATGCACGGGGAGGATCTTCGATTCGTTCATGGGTTAAGAATGCCAAACAGTCCGGCGGATATTATGATGAAGCAATACGACGTGCAAAAGAAGCAATGAAGTATGGTACATTGAAAGCAATTATCTGGCATCAGGGAGAAGCCGATTGTCATCATCCGGAAGCATATAAAGAGAAGATTATTCAGCTGATGACAGACTTACGTAATGACCTGGGAATGCCTGATTTACCAGTTGTCGTAGGACAAATAGCACAATGGAACTGGACAAAGAAACCTTATATTCCCGAAGGTACAAAACCTTTTAATGACATGATAAAAGAGATCTCCACTTTTTTGCCCCATAGTGCTTGTGTGTCTTCCGAAGGACTTACTCCGTTGAAGGATGAAACGGATCCTCATTTTGATGCAGCAAGCCAGATTACTTTAGGCAAACGCTATGCTAAAGAAGTTAAGAAACTAATAAAGAAATAGCTGGTCGTTTCAGACTACACTCATTTCTGTTTAAACATATACATAGGAAATATTTATCCATTGTTATTGTCACTTGTCACTTTTCTGATTTAAGTGTTTTATAATAAAGAAGATAGGGGTGACAATAGAGGGTGATAATAAGGTGACAATAGAATGTATCTTTCATTCTTATTGTCACCTCTCCTTGATGAATCTTTTATTTAAAGTCTTGATTATCAGATGATAGATAGTCAGATTGAGGGTTTTGCCTGCATGTGTTAAAAACATCATTTTGGGCGTCAATGTACGCTGTTTACACCTTAATGTTTCCAAGGTATGCTGCTTACATTAAGAACAAAGCCCGGTAACCTTAATATGCAAGCAAGGTTTGATTAATCTGTTAAGTCGGTTTTATGTCTTCGTTCCATGTTCATGAACCGTTCGGCTCACGTACGTAAACCCAATGGCTCATGTACGTAGACTGATGGGACCACGTACATGAAACAATCTATTGTTACTGACCGGATACATTAATCTAGCCTGCATAATAGCTTACTGAACGGTTCATTGACGGTTGTTTCTCCGTACTAATCTTTTGTTCCTATGGGGCAATATGGTTTTTGTGACACCTTCTTTTACATATCTCCTTTATGGTGGGAGAAAATGTTTTATTCTATTTGATTGCTTCCAGAAACTCTATTTCAATAATTCTCAGATTAGCATTATTCTTGTTCGCTTTTGCTTCGAGTTCCATATCATTTGCTGCTTTTGCCGCAACTTCAGTGATCTGTCCGAAAGCATCCTGATCGCTGGTATTACCTTTCAGACGGATGGTAATTTGTTTGGAACGTACTGGCTTTTCCACATTAAGATGAACATACCCCAGGCTTTTATTCGTATCTCCACTCCAGATCATAGTATTGCCGGCAAACACTTCCAAAGGATAACTGCGTGAACGCCATCCATTCAATTTGATACAGATATCGTCTATTGCAGCTTCTTTTTCGAGCGTATATGTAATCCATGCGGTGCTGAGTTTTCCGTCATTCATCCATTCGCTTCTTTCATTATCGTCGAAGCTTTGGTTTACAGTTTCATTGTTGGCTCCGGCTTTAGCGGATACAATACGTATATCACGTTTTGTGTCTTTGTAAGATGGGGTAAGAGGTGTTTCACCTTTATCCAGATTTCCTTTCAGAGTCATCTGAGGCAAATAAGTACTCAATCCGTTGCTAACTTTGACGGGAAGGGTTTCTAATGTAATTGTAGCGCTGGGGAGCCCTTCTGCTTTAGCGGTCAGAGTGATCTTGCCGGCTTGGGTAGTGCTGCGGATAAGAGCACGGTTAATACCACATTCCACAGGGAGACTGGTATTAAGAATATAATTGTCTTTTCCTTGTGCGATGCCTCCGCGCCATTCGGCATTCCCTTTCAGGTCGAATTGAATGGTACGGTTGTCAAGCGGACAGCGTTTCCCATCCTTATCTACCACTTCTACCTGTATTAATGCCAGGTCAGCTCCGTCCGCATGGAATCCTTCCGGATTTTGTATCGTTGTCAGTTTCAGTCCGGCAGGTTCACCAACCGTGCTTACTGCGTAGCGGCTTATTTCCTTACCGGCCTTGTTGTAGCTGACAGCTTCCAGTTTACCGGCTTTAAAAGCCACATTGTCAAAAGTGAACAGGAAATTGTATTCGCGTTTGCCTTTTCCTAGTGACTGACCGTTCAGGAACAGTTCTACTTCTTCACCTGTAGAAACGACATAGACCGGTTTTACTGTATTTGCGGGATAGTTCCAATGACCGATGATATAGGTATTGTCTTCTTCTGTATCTACCCATCCGTTCCACATGACCTGATGTGCAAAGAAAGCATCTTTTTCGATGCGCATAGGGTCCGTTACTCCACTTCTGCGATAGTTTTCTTCACCACGGTGGTGTGTGTTGGTATCCGAGAAAATGATTTTGGCCCCTCCGGAACTGACTCTGCGACCTGTCCCTGGACGCTCACGCCAATAATCATACCAACAGCGGATCATTGCTATCGCCAGCATGTCCTGATTGTGATTGTAGTCTGTTGCAGGTTGGTTACGATGTAACGGTCCGTCTCCTTCTTTGTGGAAAGGATAGCTGTATTCATCCCAATATTTTCTCAAACCTTCGTCACGACAATATTCTGTAGCCCACATCGGGTGATGCACGCTCTTGTTGATATAAAGCATTTCTCCGCCATATTCAGCTTCACGAATGTCCAGCATTTCACGAGAACCAATAGCACGTCCGCCGAAAGGATCGTATTGGTCGCGGATAGCTTTCATTTCTATCATGTGCTCTCTGCTGATACCTTTGTTTCCACATTCATAAAATAAGATACTTGGATTATTACGGTTGTAGATGATTGCATCGCGCATCAGTTCTGTGCGTTGGTCCCATTGGCGTCCTGTACGGTCCTTTTCGGAGTCTCCTGCCGGCATTGCCTGAATCAGACCTACGCGGTCGCAGGATTCCACGTCTTGTTTCCATGGGCTAACATGCATCCAGCGTACCAGATTACCATTGCCTTTTACTACCAGGCCATTGGAGTAGTCACTAAGCCACGCCGGAACGGACAGGCCTACTGCCGGCCATTCATTACTGGTGCGCTGTGCATATCCTTTCATCTGGATCACACGATCATTCAACCAGATTTTGCCTTCTGCAAATCGTGTTTTGCGGAAACCTGTACGAGTACTTACTTCATCAAAGACTTGATTTTTATTGTCTTTTAGAATCGTCTGGACAGTATAAAGATACCCATATCCCCAACTCCAGAAATGGAGATTATTTACTTTGGAAGCAGCTTTCACTACCCTTGTTTCTCCACCTTGTAAGGTTACTTTCTCACCTTCGAAGCTTTTCACCTGTTTGCCGTCAGCATCCAGCAAGACCACTTGGTAGCTAAATTGGCGTGGTTCACGACTGTCGTTTTTTACTTCCGATTCTGCATGGATGGTGGCAGTGCGTCCTTTTACGTCGATGTCTTTAGCATAAATATAAACTCCGGTAGTTTTCAGATTACTGTATAAAGGAAGAGTCTGATACACTTCATCTGTAACGTACAAGAATACATTCTTGGGCAGACCACCGTAGTTTGCGTTGAAGTTACGGTCGTTCCACTGGAACTTGGAGTTAGTACTTTTTTCGCGATACATCCAGTCATTGTCCGTACGTACTGCCAGTACATTGTCACCTTCTTTAATATAAGGTGTCAGGTCGAAGCCTGCCGCCATTACTCCGTTTTCGTGCTTTCCCAGATATTGTCCGTTCAAATAGAAGTCACCGGCTTGGCGCACTCCTTCAAATTCGATGAATACTTTTTGTTTTTTACCGGAAGCCGGAATCCGAAAGTGTTTCCGATACCATACCACTGTGTCCGTCAGCTGTTCGATGGACACTTTGAAGGCTTCATCTTCATTAAAGGCATGCGGTAAAGTGACCGCTTTCCACCGGCTATCGTCGAATTGAGATTGTTTAGCTTCGGGAAAGTCTCCGATTTGCAGACGCCATTCACTGTTGAAATTGTATTTTTTGCGTTCGAAAGCGTGACTATCAACAATAGCCAGCACTGCAAACAGAAATACAAATAGAAAGAGTTTGTTTCTCATGATTTCTTAATGATTAATTTTTCATTGGCAAAGAAAGTACATCAATGAAAGAAACACCCCTTAAATTAGTACGGAAAACCTGTAAGATCATACGTCGGCATCATTTATGGGTTCATTTTCATCTTCAGACAGCTTTTTCCGATAGGCAGATGGAGATACCCCGAATTGGTTCTTGAAACATTTACTGAAGTAGAACGGATCGTTGATACCTACGCTATAGGCGACTTCGGCTATGGTGAGATCTTCTGTCAATAACATTTCAGCAGCCTTTTTCATCCGCATGACACGTAAATATTCGTAAGGAGAATAACCGGTCACTCCCCGTACTTTTTTATAGAATACAGTACGTCCTAGTCCCATTATTCCGGCAAAGTCATTGACCGAAAAATCGGTATCGGTCATGTGCTCATTCAATACTTCATTCAGCTTTACCGAGAACTTCTGATCCTTGTCATTGGTACAGATAATGGAATGAGCCAATCCCGGTTCGTTAGAATATTTTTGGCGCAGTTTATCCCGTAGCTCGATTAACTTGAAGATTCTTGCCAGTAGTAAAGAGACATTGAATGGCTTCGTGATATACGCATCAGCTCCGGATTCAATTCCTTCCTGATATTTCTCTTCTATATTGAGGGCAGTCAGTAATATGATGGGGATATGGCTGGTGGTAAATTCATTTTTAAGTTTGCGTGTCACTTCAAATCCATTCATTCCCGGCATCAGAACGTCACAAACAATTAAATCAGCATCATACGTACTTGCTTTTTCAAAACCGGATGTTCCGTCAGCAGCTACTTCAACTTCAAAGTAAACTCCTATTTCTTCTCTTAGGAATTCACGGATATCAGTATCATTTTCTATAATCAAAACTTTGCGTTTGTTCAAAGGATCGACAGGAGGCTGGAAAGTATCCTCTGACGTTTCATTTCTGAGAAAATCTTTGGAGTGCTGTTCCTCTTCTTCGGTTAATAACTGATTGGGAATCAGGAAATCTTTCTCCTGATAGATATCAGAATTAGTCGGCAATAGGACGGTAAAGACAGAACCGCCTCCCTCATTTTCATCATAACTGATATTACCTTTATGTACCTGTACCAGTTCGTGTGTCAAGTGGAGACCTACTCCGACACTGCTATGAGAGAAACTGCTTTGCATGAAACGCTTGAACAGTTCAGAACGTTTTTCTTTGGGTATGCCGATCCCGTTATCTATGACTTGTATACGAAGCTGTTGCTTGTCTTCCTGAATATCTATTTTGAATATAATCTTTCCGTTAGAAGGAGTATACTTGAAAGCATTGGATAGGAGGTTGTAGGTAACCTTGTCTAAATTGCCTTTATCAATAAACATTTTATAAGCAGGTTGTGACGGCTCAAAACTGAAATCGATGTTTTTGGACTCGCTTGTATCCTTGAAACTCAGGAAGATTTCATAAAGGAAAGCAATGACGTCCGTCTCTTCCAAAGATAAGGCCAGTTTGTTTTTCTGCATCTTTCTGAATTCAAGTAGCTGATTGATGAGGCGTAACATTCTCTGAGTACTTTTATCCATGGTTTTTAAAGGACGTTGCATCTCTTTGGGAGGATTCTCTATATTGATTAGCTTGTTGAGAGCACCTTGAATCAGAGTAAGCGGTGTACGGAATTCGTGGGATATATTGGTGAAGAATTCCAGCTTATATTCGGTCAATTGCTTCTCAACAGCGATGCGATTGCGTAATCTGTTGAATTTTCGTATGATATGGAAACTGAAATAACAGACGATTCCAATGAATACCAGATAAATCAGATAGGCCCAGGTCGTCTGCCAGAAAGGAGGAGCTATGACAATCTCCATAGTACTTTCTTCCCCCCATACGCCGGCTACATTGCAGACTTTCACTTGCAACTGGTATTTACCGGGAGGAAGATTACGGTACGTTGCCAAATTTTGTGCTGAAGGGATGCTCCATTCCGAATCATATGGAGGCATCCGATAAGAATATTTGGATGCTCCGCTTAAAAAGTTGAATGTTGAAAAGGCAATGACAAATGAATTTTGATAATGTTTCAAGTTTAACTGCCCTGTATAGGACATGGTTTCGTTGAGAGGGGAATCATCCATACCGGGCAACATATGCGCTCCATTGATGTGAAGCCCTGTGAATACGGTCGATGCAAGTTTTTCCATGTTTTCCACTTTATTGGCATCGAGAACTACCAGGCCGTAGTTCGTACCGAAAAGTAATCTTCCGTCAGCATTTATGCAAGCGGTATTTTCAGAGTATACATTCCCTAGTGTATGTGAAGAAAAATAATAATTCTCTATTTGCTTGGTGGCGAGGGTGAAGCGGGAAATGCCATATTCGGTCGCAATCCACATTTTGTTGTCCTGATCTTCAACAATCGACTGTATGACTCCGTTGGGCAATCCGTCTTTAATACTATAACAATCGAAAGTCAGATGTTGGTAGTCATTTCCCGGATAGCAGATGGCAAAGCCTGCTCCCGTTGTTCCAATCCACATATTTCCTTCATGATCATTCACCAGACAGCGGATTTCATTGCTGGGGAATGTTTCATTGACATGATTGTAAAGTACGTAATTCTTGGGGGAGTTGATCAGTGAGTCCGGATGGAAGATATAAATACCGTTGTTGGTACCCACCCACATCATGCCGTTGCGGTCTTCCTGTATGACGCGTACCCGTTTTTCTCCATAACTGTCTTGAAAGAAATGCTTGAATTGATAACCGTTGCCTGTTTTGACAGCCAGATTCAATCCTCCGCCAAATGTTCCTATCCACATCCGCCCTTTGCGGTCACGGTAGATTAAGTAGACATTGTCGTTTGATAAGGAGTTATTATCCTTACTGTTATATCGGTACCATTGGTCAGCCCCGATACGTAATCCTATACCACGCATACCCAACCATAACTGTCCTTCATTATCTTCGCACATACTGTATACGTTATGTGTAAACTTCTCTCTACGAAGTATATTTTTCAGGTCGGCATCATATTCATATAGGGTACCCATGCGGTTTGCCATATATACATTACCGTTTTTGCCACGTAAAAGCATACGTATCGTGTTGGAGCGGTCAGAAGCATCTTCGCCATTCGGATAGATACGTAACGTTCCTTTATTCAGAATCTCCAGATGAGATAATCCGGAGAATTCGGAACTCACCCAGATACCCCCGGAACGGTCTTCAATGATATATTGCAGATAATTGGAATTGATATGGCTGGAGTGACTGACTTCAAAAGTGAAGTGCTGCAGATCGCCGGTATTCAGATCGTAGGCAAAGAGTCCGTTTCCGTAAGTCGTAATCCAGATGATATCCCGTGAATCATGAATGATAGAGTAACGTTCTACATCGATATATCCCAAATGCTCGGATGAAAGAAACTGAAAATGTTTGATGTCGCCAGTGCTGGTATTGACATACCATACGTTGCCGGTATAGTTGTGTACCCATGCATTCCCTTTATTGTCTCTGGTGACGTTACCGTTTTTAATATTCAGGCGGGAGAACCGGCGCAGCTTTCCCGTAACGGGATCTAGGATGTAACTGCCAGTGGCGGTAAACATCACCCATTGATGTTGCAGGCGGAGGCTTCCGGTGATTACACCTGTATCTCCGAGTTCGGTTAATGAAGCGATTTTCTCCAGTCGGTTATTGGAAAGAGAGTGGCGGTAGATTTCTTTTTTTCCGGTAATGATGCAGGTATATTGGTCATAAGAAAAGATATGTTCCCAGCTTTCTCCCTGTGTATCCATTGCTTCCAGTTTGCCGTCATGGTATTTCCATAATCCTTGCTTGGTTCCTATCCATACATGTCCGGGGCTGTCATTGCTTTCGTAGACAAACAGTACCTTGTCAGAAGATAGGTTGCCTAATTCTTTTTTGTATGCCTGCGACGAGAACTGGCCATCCTGATAGACGACACGACGGCATCCGTTATTGTTATCCCACAACCAGATAGACTGGTCGGATGCAATGATTTTTTTCGAATAGCTCTGTTTGTATTCTCCGCAACCGGTGAAATCGACGAAGCGCCCATGTTTTAAATCGTAACAGCTATATAAAGAAGAGAGGGTGGCGATCCATAAAAAACCGTTAGAGTCTTCTTCCATATTCCGGATGCGTGGGTCGGCCAATGAAATCGGCAGATTAGGGTCCGGGTAGATACTGACAAAAGAGTTGCCGTCATAATAGCTTAATCCGTTGACGGTTCCCATCCACATAAATCCCTTGCTGTCCTGAAACATATATCGGATTGAATTATTCGCCAGTCCGTCACCGGTGGTCAGTTTGTTCGAACGTATCTCGACAGATGCATGTACTGAACTGAGATAGAAAGATAAGAATGCGAATATCAGCAGTGCATTTTTCATATTTGATTTCTACGATTCTACATTATTATTAATGGTTACAAAGTTAATTTTCTTTTTAGAATAGAGGATGTAATAGCGTACGGAAAAACAAAGAAACGATGTATTATCGTTCATTCTTGATGTAAATCTCAGGTGAAATACGATTTTCTAGGCTTTGTGTACGCATGTACATTCTAAACTATAAAGAAAGCTGTAATTTAGCGGCATGAAAACGGTAACTGGAAAAAACTTCCGGTTACAGAATATTTGTTTAGAGGTAGAAGATAAGAGTCAGGTAATAAAGAAGCACATTAACAACAGTAAAATGGAAATCAGTTTTCAATAGGTTTTAAAATATAAGCATAATGAAAAAGCATATAGGTATTAGTCTTTTTTTTATGGGGTGTTTCCTGTCTCTTTCGGCTACGAATTATTTTGTAGCTACCAATGGTGATGATTCAAATGCGGGCACGCTTGACAAACCTTTCGCTACTTTACAAAAAGCGCAGTCAAAAGTCGTTCCCGGAGATACGGTATATATTCGCGGAGGCGAGTATCGGATACGGGAAGAGCAGATGATGGGAGGAGATCATTTGCGCGCTTATGTTTTTGAAATGAATAAAAGTGGCACTCAGGCCAAGAGAATCTGCTATACAGGTTATCAGGATGAACGTCCGATATTCAATCTGGCTGAAGTAAAGCCGGAGGGTAAACGGGTATCTGTCTTTTATGTATCAGGCTCTTACCTCCATTTCCGCAATTTTGAGATTATCAAAACACAGGTTACTATCCGGGAGCATACTCAGTCGGAGTGTATATACAATCAAGGTGGAAATCATAATATTTACGAGAATCTGGCGATGCACGATGGCATGGCTATTGGTTTTTATTTGGTGCGGGGAAGTAATAATCTCGTACTGAACTGTGATGCTTATAATAATTATGACCCTGTATCTGAGAATGGTACCGGTGGAAATGTGGATGGCTTCGGTGGGCATCCGGCTTCTGCCTCCTATACGGGAAATGTGTTTAAAGGATGTCGGGCCTGGTACAACAGTGATGACGGTTTTGATTTGATAAAGGCACAAGCAGCTTATACGATTGAAGATTGCTGGGCGTTTTATAATGGATATAAGCCCGGAGGATTTGTGGGTGCGGGAGATGGTACAGGGTTTAAAGCGGGTGGCTATGGTATGCGCTCAAAAGTGAAGATGCCGAATGAGATTCCACACCATGTAGTGAAGAATTGTCTGGCATATAAAAACAAGAACAAAGGATTTTATGCCAATCACCATTTGGGAGGAATTTCCTGGTTCAATAATACCGGTTATCAGAATCCGTCTAATTTCTGTATGCTGAATCGTAAGTCTGCCGGAGAAATAGTGGACGTGGACGGATATGATCATATTATTCGGAATAATTTGTCATATAAGCCGAGGGCTGCAGGAAAACATATTGTCGATGTGAATCGGGAGGAATGTACGATTATCAATAATTCTTTTCTTCCTGTAGATATGACCGTAGGTGAGGATGATTTTGTGAGTTTGGATCCTGCTCAGTTAACATTGCCTCGCAAAGCGGATGGAAGTCTGCCGGATATTGATTTTCTGAAGTTAAAAAGAAATAGTAAATTATATGATGCGGGAATCGGTTTTCAATTCTCTGCGCAGAATCTTTAAAATATTGTTCTGTTATTGAAGAAAAATAGCTGCATGATAGATCTATGTTGATATAATCCGCATAGATCTATCGTACAGCTTGAAGAATGAGATCTTTCTGTAGATTCAGATATTAGAGAATAAGACGTTTGATCTCCTCAGCGGTATCTACAATATATTGAGGACTGAATTCTTCCAGTTCGGCACGTGGGCGGAATCCCCATGTTACTCCACAAACTGTCACTCCGGCATTAGCAGCCGTTTGCATATCCACGCCGGAATCACCCACGTACAGCACTTCTTCCTTGGTTACTTTGGCAACTTCCAGAATATCGAATACAACGGTTGGATCGGGTTTAACCTTTATCCCTTCACGTTGCCCGAACACAGCGGTAAAATGGATTTCCGGAAAATAATGGTCAATCAACTTTTGGGTGGCTGCCTGATATTTGTTGGAAGCCACAGTAATTTGAATACCTGCATCCTGTAAGTATGAGAGTAATTCCGGAATACCGGGATAAGGGCGGCTGTCATCGGCATTATGAATGTCATAGTAAGGGACGAATTCCTTGCGTACGCGCAGTACATTCTCTTTGGACTTTTCTCCTTCCGGCAAGGCACGCTCAAAAAGTTTGTCGATGCCGTTTCCTACCATGA
>ERZ1673702.3953-NODE-3953-length-11037-cov-3.740940_pt1 | contig 11037 bp, 9 predicted proteins | sample MGYA00580232_ERZ1673702 | MGnify/ENA primary metagenome ERZ1673702 (study PRJEB41218, sample SAMN15661792) | gut metagenome | host: Homo sapiens | place: Canada: London | collected 2015-08-20/2019-03-30 | study: EMG produced TPA metagenomics assembly of... | reverse complement strand
GTCTTATTATTCCATGAACGCAGTTCATCATGCAGTTCAAACGCACTCCGCACCGGTTTTTCGTCCGGGTCGCACGGATAATTTTCAAAGAACTGCTCCACATCGACGATTCTGCCCATGCAGTACGGACGAATCATTTCGCGGATATCGCCGTCATCCATTTCAAAGGCTATCGGCTCGCTGAAATACGTATTGCCACGGACTTCGTCAATCATGGATTCATGCGCACGGATATACTCCCACAAGCCTTGCTGTGCCTCACGGTTTAAATAAATCATTTCTTTTATGTGCATAATGTCGGACTTGATCAGATAAACCATGTAACCGCACGGCTTATCCGCTTCATTGTAATAGACTGCCACATTGGTGTCATCCTCGTCCCAGCGCCAGTATTCTTCCCATGCCAGCGCATTGCGGAACAGACAGCCGTGTGTCACGGATGCAAAAGTCGAATGAAGATTCATAAAATCGGCATTTTCCCAGTCCACGCGGCGCACATACCCCGGCGCAGTCGCTTTCGCCGGTATCTGGCGGTCTTTGACCGTATAGGAGATTTTATTGGATACGATTTCCCAGCCAAGCTTGTGATACAGCGGAATGGAATACGGATACAACAGTGCAAACGACTGGCCCTTATGCCGCATATTGGTCAGGCTCTTTACCATGAGTTTTTTCATAATGCCGTGTCCCGAATACTCCGGATAGGTGCAGACACTTGTTACAAATCCGATCTGAAAAACCGTGTCGTAAATATTCATTTTGAGCGGATAAACCGCAAACTGCGAAATGAGTGTCTTTCCGTCAAAACAGCCCAGCACGTCCGCACGGTCTAAGACCGGGAATTTTGACTGCTTGATTTCATCGTCCCGCCAGCCGGTTTCTGCCAGTTCCTGTTCTGTCACCTGAAAAGCATACCTAAGCAGTGCATTATACTGATTGACATCATCCGTTTCCGTTTTTAACGTTCGTATTTCGTATTTTGTTTTCCTAGCCATTTTATCCATACCCTTTTCTTCATTTTCATAGTAAAAGCCTATGATGCAAAACACCACAGGCTGTTATCATACCCTATATTACATTTTAAATCTGTATCCGACACCCCAGATGGTTTCAATATACTGAGGCTTTGACGTATCATACTCAATCTTTTCACGAATCTTTTTGATATGCACGGTAACGGTTGCAATATCACCGATAGAATCCATATCCCAGATTTCTTTAAACAGTTCGTCCTTTGTAAATACGTGGTTTGGGTGCTCTGCAAGGAATGTCAGCAGATCAAATTCCTTCGTCGTAAAAACTTTTTCCTCGCCGTTGACAAAAACACGCCTTGCCGTCTTGTCAATCTTAATGCCGCGGATTTCAATCACATCATTTTCCTGCTTTGCACTGCTGACCAAGCGCTCATATCTTGCCAGATGTGCTTTTACTCTTGCCACCAGTTCGCTCGGACTGAACGGCTTTGTCATATAATCATCTGCGCCGACACCCAGTCCGCGGATTTTATCAATGTCTTCTTTCTTTGCCGATACCATGATAATCGGTGTGTTTTTGACTTCACGGACCTGACGGCAGATTTCATAACCGTCCGTTCCCGGCAGCATGACATCTAAAATCATAATATCAAAATCTTCATTTAAAGCGGTTGCCAGTCCCTGTGTACCGTCTGACTTAATGACAACTTCAAAATCACTTAATTCCAGATAATCTTTTTCAATTTCTGCAATGGCTTCTTCATCTTCTACTATTAATACTCTGCTCATACCCCAATTTCCTTTCTGTTTTACATTTCTGTGTTACATTTTATCTGAGTCCCTTTGCACTCTTTTTTCCACTTTTATCTTCTATACAATAATGGGAATTATCTTTATATTTTAACAGATTGATATGCATGGCTGTTCCTTCGCCCTCCACACTTTCTGCCCAGATTTTTCCCTTGTGGTCTTCAATAATTTTTTTAACAATGGCAAGTCCGATACCGCTTCCGCCCTGCCTGCTGTTTCTTGATGAATCCGTTCTGTAAAAACGTTCAAAAATACGCGGCAGTTCTCTTGCCCCAATGCCTTTTCCGTTGTCTGCCAGCAGAATGTGTACATAATCACCCTCGTCATAAACGGCAATTGTAATTTTTTCCTTCCGGCTTTCATCGCGGTATTTTACGGAGTTGCTGACAATATTGTTGATGACACGCTTTAACTGTTCCGCATCTGCAACGATAAACACATCATCCCCCGCATAACAACGGTAATCCAGATCAATGCCCTGCGCTTCTAAGTCAATCTTAATCTCCTCACAGCAGTCATCAAAATATCCCTTAATCGGAATCTTGGCAAAAGAATACGGCACACGGTTGGTATCTAACTTGGAATAAATCGTCAGCTCATCAATCAGCTTGTCCATATCATTGACCTTATTGGCAATTGTACGCAGATACTTTTCCTGCTTCTGCGGTGTATCCGCAATACCGTCCTGAATCCCTTCCACATAACCTTTAATCGCCGTCAGCGGTGTCTTTAAATCATGTGAAATGTTACGGATCAGCTCTTTTTCTTCCATATCGGAACGAATCTTGTCTTCGGACGACTGCTTTAAAATGACACGCATTTCCTCAAAATCACGGCACACATCGCCAATTTCATTTTTCGGGACATTCGGCATTTCAAAATCAAAATTACCCGCCTGTATATTATGTGTCGCCAGCTTCAGCTTATTAAGCGGTGTCACAACGGAACGATATATCCACAGATTCAGTATCAGGCTTGTAATCACCAGTATCAGAAAAACTGCCGCAAACAGTTCGATTGCAAACATTTTCAGCTGCGGTACAATCTGATTTAATGATGTCAGAATGGATACACTGTATTCATTGCCCTGACTGTCGGAAAAATTAATCTGCTTTACCAGTGTCTGGTAGTCGCCGCCCTTATAAAGTGCCACATCACAAATGTTCTCATCTTCATCATATGCCGGAAGCAGCTCATCAATATTTTTTCCTTTAAGCACCTCTGACTGATATGTATAGACCCCGTTTTTACGGACAACCAGCTCTGAGAGCTTCTCTGACAGTCTGTAATCAATATGCTCCAGATAGCTTTCATCGTTAAACTTTTCCGGATTTTCCTCTGCAATTTCACGGATATCGTCATAAATATTTTCCGTAATCTTTCCCATCAGCTCCATCGGCGAGTAAAAATCAATCAGAAATGTCTGACTGTCTATCTCATAGGTCTGGTACATATTCTGTGCATGGATTTTATACATGCCGCAGATAACCAGTCCGCACAGAACCATCGGAAGAATACTCATAATGCAAAAAGTTAATATTAATTTATTTTTCAGTTTCATTGTCATCTTCATTTCTGCGCACGCCCTACGTCTATTTTAGCTATATTCTGCAGCCTATATGATTCCGGTCCGAATAATGAATTTGTGTTCTGTGCGCACGGACACAAAATGCGTGTGTGAAATAGATAAATACCAAATTTATCATATCACAAATTGTCTTATTTTTATCAAAACAAACAATAAATTTTATTAAATATTAGTAATAAAAGTTAAAAAGCTGGTACACACCCACGTTTCCGCATCAGTGTATACCAGTTTTCATCAGCCGATTTTTAATTTAAATTTCTGTACATCTCTTTCTGAATCGACACGTTCAATTAAAGCACCAAGACTTCTTAACTTTCCTTCAAAATCTTCGTACCCTCTCTGAATATATTCAATGTCCTCAATTTCGGAAATGCCTTCCGCTGCAAGTGCTGCAAGTACAAGTGCCGCACCCGCACGTAAATCCGGTGCTGCAAGCTGTGCGCCTGTAAATCCGGATACACCTTCGATATAAGCGGTGTTACCCTCTACCTTAATCTTGCTGCCCATGCGGTTTAATTCGTCTACATATTTAAAACGGTTTTCAAAAATGCTTTCCGTTACCATGCTTGAACCGTTGGCAAGTGCAAGAACAACTGCCATCTGTGGCTGCATATCCGTTGGAAATCCCGGATACGGGAGTGTCTTTACATTGGTAGATTTTAATTCTTCACTGCCAATAACACGTACGCTGTCATCACCTTCAATGACCTGACATCCGATTTCAAGCAGCTTTGCAGATAAAGATTCCAGATGCTTTGGAATGACATCTCTTACCGTAATATCACCTTTGGTTGCTGCTGCCGCAAACATAAATGTTCCCGCTTCAATCTGATCCGGAATAATCGAATACGTCGTACCGTGCAGACGGGAAACGCCTTTAATACGGATAACGTCTGTTCCGGCACCTTTGATATTCGCGCCCATTGCATTTAAGAAGTTCGCTACATCTACGATATGCGGCTCTTTTGCTGCATTTTCAAGAATCGTATCGCCTTCTGCCATGCAGGAAGCTAACATCAGGTTAATTGTTGCGCCGACTGTCACGACATCAAAATAAATGTGGCTGCCCACAAGCTTTTCTGCCTTTGTATGAATCTTTCCGTAGGAAATATCCACTTCCGCACCCAGAGCCTTAAAGCCCTTGATGTGCTGGTCAATCGGACGGCTTCCGATATTACATCCGCCCGGAAGAGCCACCTGGGATTCCTTGTACTTTCCAAGCAGTGCGCCCAGTAAATAATATGACGCCCTGATTTTCTTAATATATTCGTAATCTACATTAATATCACTGATAGAACCACCGTTAATCTGAACGGAATTATTGTATACATAAGTAACCTTTGCACCAATCCCCTCAATTGCCTGTAAAAGTACACGAATATCCCGTACATTCGGCACGTTTTCTATCGTTACCGTTTCATCTGTCATAATCGCAGCAGCGAGAATGCCGAGTGCTGCATTCTTTGCTCCACCTATGGAAACTTCTCCTTGAAGGCGTACTCCACCCTTAATCACATACTGTTCCATTGTTATGCACCTCTATCTTATCTATATCAATTTCATTATTATTTTCAACATATTCTGTTAAATTATAACATAAACATCACATTTGTAAAGAGCACAGCCAAAAAAACCTTGCGAAAATAGCTTTGTTTTGCAAAGGCGCATTTACAGTATATGCTTTATCTGATACATAAGAACTATCTTTTACTGAATAAAGCGCAGTGGATTTACGGTGCTGCCGTTTATCCACAGCTCAAAATACAGACACGGTTCATCGCAGTTTCCGGTACTGCCGCTGTTGGCAATCAGCTGTCCTGCTGTCACATTCTGCCCTTTTACCACACCAATTGCATCAAGGTGTCCATATCTTGTTACGGAGCCGTCTTTATGTGTAATGTCAATACAATATCCGTAATCTGCATACCATCCGGTACGTGTCACCGTACCCTCTGCCGCCGCATAAACAGATGTCCGCTCTTTTGCAAGCCAGATGACACCGTTATTTACATTTCCGCCAAACTGTCCGGAAACCGGTAACCCATACGCACTGTCTGACTTCGTACCCACTGAAATCACCTGTGGCTGCGATTCTGTCTGGACTTTTTCATCTATAATCTTCGTATCTGTCCGTCTTCCATTAATATAGGAAACCTCTGCCGTAACCTTTCTGGTTCCTGTGCTTCCTTCTTCCTCTATCGTATTCTTACCCTTCTGTGCTTCCTCATCCTGTATATACTGCGGTGTTGCACGATACGCCTCATCATATGTTTCACGCTTTGTCATCACAACAGACAGCAGGGTTTCCGGTACAGAAAGTGTTATCATCTCACCCTCTGCAAGCACCGAATCCGTATCCAGCTGCGTATTCCATTCGTAAATCTGTTCTTTATCAATTCTGTAATCGGAAGCGACGGATTCAACGGTTTCTCCCGCCTTTACTTCATATAACACACGGTTTTCTGATGATTTTGTCACTGCTTCGTAAGCCGTGTCCACATTGACAATCCCGGTCTTTGCAAGAAGCACTTCGCTGACAGTTACATTCTGCGCAAAATCAATGGATGTAATCCCGTCATGCACGACCGTTCCGTCTTCCTGTGTCGTGGATGCCTGTCCGCTTAGTACCGCAGATACGATGTCTTTGCTGGCATCCGTCTGGGTCTTTTCAAAGCTGACGGTATAATCTCCGCTGCTGCCTGTGGCATTTAACTGCACCGTATACTCTTTTTGGGTGTCATACTGCTGTTCCACACGGGAAAGCAGCGTATACACATCATCCAGACTTGCAAGTGTAACCGTTGCATCGTCCATTCTGACCATATAGGCAATCTGTGAATTCACATCTGTTATACTGGAAAATAATGCACTATAGATACTGTCTGAGAGTTCTTCCTCACTCATGCGTTCCGCCGTAAGATGGCTCTCTTTAATTACCGTATACTCCGGCTCCATATATATAACATCAGGATAAATACCGGAAAGCCGTCCTCTTGCATCTGCAAGCGCTTTTGCCGCATCTGCGCGGGAATTGGCAGCCCCGACTTCTGTTCCGTTTACTTCTATACGGTAATACGCTACCTGATTATTTAAAAGATTCTTTTCTACAAACGGTATTGCAAATAAGCATACCATACTGGCAACAAACATTGCTGTCAGCAGCATCAGTCTCATTCTTTTCCCATATTTGGTAAAATGTGACATGACTCTCTCCATTTCTGCCGTGTGACGGCATTTCTATCATAATCTATAACATAATCCATAAACTGTGTAGTTTACTGTTTTGTAACACTTTTGTAATATTTGTCATGTTACCATATCCGGAGCAATTTGTAAAGAGCGGGCATCTTTGATGTCCGCCCCTTTAAGCCTGTAGTGTTATTCTTCTTTTTTACGCGAATCAAAGTAGACAAACGCATCTATTTTTTCAAGAATATCCGCGAAAATTTCCCGCGGCGCAGCTTCAATGTATTTCGTCAGGATTTCATTTTCCTGCTTTTTATAACGACCGTAGAAAATGTCGTACAGGTTGTGACCGCGCACGTAAATCCGGATATTTTCAATGTTATCCACAATGTCCTGACGGGACTGTATCTTTATCCCCGTTTTTTTTAACATAGCTTTCACACTTGTTAATTTATAGAGATATTCCTGATATTTACTCCACAAAATGTCGTAAAACGCATCGACACTTTTTACAACACCAATCTGCGCCATGACTTCCGGAAACAGAAAATAATTCTCAAACGAATAATATTTTAAAATCAGCACATTTTTCTCCGTAACCCGTGGAAGATTGCCTTTATCTTCATGTGACCGGTCGCCGTAATATTTGCAGAGCTGCTGTCCTAACTGCATCCTGTTTTTGCCGTCGCTGTCCCGGATCATCATAAAACTGTCCTTTAAATAAACGGAATTAATGTATTTTAAATTGGCATACGTCTTGATATTCGTGCAGCTGTTGGTGGAAATAATCGCAATGCGCTTGAGCTGTCCGGACTCATCATAGACCTCGGAATAATATTTTTTAAGCAGCAGCGGCAGGCGGCTCTTATCCTGCTTACCCTCAACAATAAAGACAAAGCTCACATTCATCAAGTCATTTGCCGTGTAACCCAGATCATTTAAAATGGCATCCAAGTCGGTGTCTTCACGTACACACGTATTGTACCTGCTGTCGGAATACACCTGACGGATCTGTCCCGATGTAAAGTTAAACAGCATCTCCGGCTCGTGCGTGGAAAATATAACCTAATTCTTTTTGGACAGCCGGTAAAGGATTTCACTCGCAACCTTTTTTAACTGCGGGTGCAGATAAATTTCCGGTGTATCTACCATAATAATATACGGTGCTGTGTTTTTTGTATCCACATAGGTCTGAAGCAGGGATAAAATGTAAATGCTTTTTAAGCCTTCACCGAGCGCATCCAGTCCGCCCTCTTTTTTGCTGCCGCGCATACGCACAACAGTATCAATTTTAAACAGTTCGTCCGCATCAAATTTAATCTCATAATGAATTTCATGGGACTGCCCGCCGTTGCGGCTGAAATAGTAGTTTAAACGCTCTGACAACCGGTTTAAATTACACGTAAATAATTTGTACTGCAACAGGCGGCTCGTTTCCATCAGTGTCAGCTGTTCCGGCGTTTTTTTCTGGATTACGCCGATACATTCAAAGCACTGGTGGCATTTGCGTTTTTCATCAAAAATGCACCGGTCGTCCCGCAGTGCCTGCAGTCCGGTATCCTGCTGTAATAAAATCAAATCCTGACTGATATCTTCTTTGTCACGGTACTGGTCCACGAAATAGATTTTCGGAAAAATACTTTTGATATAACGGTTGTTTTTAAAATAACCGTCTTTATAGCGTACGATGCCGTTTCTGCCGTAAATGTATTCAAATTCAAGCGTGCCGCCATCCTCCGTTTCCTGATAGGACGGCAGCTTTTTACAAAAATTTTCTTTCCACAGTGAGAACTGCTTGAAATTACCGACAATGCCGTTCTGATGCAGATACTCTAAATCTTCATCTGTAATCAGAAGCTGTATGCCGATGGTAATATTGCCGTCCCGGTGGTGAAAATCCGCTTCGGATATGGCATAATCGCCGGATACCGCGCGGATTGCATCAAGCATGACAGATTTTCCGGCATTGTTTCTTCCGACTAAAATAAGTACGTCTTCAATATCGCGGATTACCAGTTCCTCTACGGATTTAAAATTTTTAATGGACAACTGTGTAATTTTCAACGAAAATGCCCCCTTTTTGTCTTACTTTTTTCCTTTTTCTTTTCGGGTATGTTTACCGCTTCTGCCTTTCGCTTTTACACCTTTTTTTGTGCTGCTTTTAGACTTGTGTTTCGGGTTGTTTCCGGCAATGCTTTGGGGTTTGTTTTTTGCTACGGAGTATCCGAATGTGCCAATCTTTTTACCCAGTGTAAAATATTCACCGTGGGAATATGTCACTAAATCTGCCGCATTTAAGTCAAATCTGCCTTTTTCATCCATATAATCATCATCAACCCGCACCGCCACGACTTCTGCCAGAAACATATCGTGTGTGCCCAGTTCAAGCACCTGTGTCACACGGCACTCTATATTGACCGGACTTTCCGCAATGCCCGGTGCTTTTACCTTTTCTGACGGCTGCGGTGTCAGGTGCATTTCCTGAAACTTATCAACATCCCTGCCGGAACGCACACCACAGTAATCGGTTGCACGGCATAACTGCTTTGTCGTCAGATTTACAACAAATTCTTTTGTTTCCTTTATAATGTCATAGGAATATCGGTTTTTCCTTACGGAAATTGAAAGCATTGCCGGATCTGAACAGATTGTTCCTGCCCATGCCACGGTAATAATATTCGGTTTTCCGCCCTCGCGCTGGCAGCTCACCATCACTGCCGGTACGGGATATAACATATTTCCCGGTTTCCACGTCTGTTTTGCCATTTTTAAATGTCCTTTCTGATTTTTGTATTCGGTTTCTGTGTTATATTTGCATTCTTTTATGGATACACTATCTTATGATGTCATCATCAATCCTTTGTATATGCCGTATTCCGGCGGATTGGAGTTTTATGAATACTGTCACCCAGAAACTTACGCGCTTAAAAATATTTACCGCAGTTTCTTTTATCCTTACTGCGGCGCTTGGCACTGCCTGTCACTTTGCCTTTGATTTTTTCGGTGAGAGCCGTCTGATTGCCCCTTTTGTTCCTGTCAATGAGTCTACATGGGAACATTTAAAGCTATTGTTTTTTCCGTTTCTTTTACTGCTTGTAATCGGCTGTTTTGCCGGTATTGCAGGCGGCAATGCACCTATTTCCAACCGCAGTCTGAAAAAAATGTTTTTATCCTGCTACTGGGACGGCGCGGCATTTGGCGAACTCTGCGGCATGGCGGCCGTTGTCGTCTTATTTTACGGCATCAACGGCATTTTAGGCTTTAATCTGGACTGGGTAAACATCGCTATTTATTTTATTGCTGTTTTATACGCCCACTATACCTTTTACCGGTATGCGTGTCTTCCATATTATAATACATTTTCCTACCACAAACCGCATCGTCCGGTTCCGCTGATTCTGCCTGTTTTTGTACTGGTATTTGTGACATTTTTATTCATGCTTTTTACCTTTTATCCACCGCACATCGGTCTTTTTTCCGACCCGCAAAATGGCAGCTACGGTCTGTCCGCCAGTCTTTTTACCAGATACTCATATCCTTCCAGAATGACGGCACTGTGGTCAGAAGCCAGCAGGGTCGTGTGTTCCATCGTATAGGTTTTATTTTCAAGTACCGCACCCGGACTCCACTCTACACGGACCTGGGATTCCGTGCGGACTGCCAGTTCCTTATTTTCAAGGCATAACCGATGCGTCGCGCAGACTGTACCGTCTGCGTTGTTTTTCCTTGAAATTTCGGTATCTTTTATTGTAAACCAGCCTGCATTTTTAGCATCATCGCCAGCTTTTTCATGCAGAAGTCCCTCCGGCACCAGCGCAATATAGGCAGTTGTGATAATCCGCGTACGCGGGTCCCTGTCATATGCACCATATGTTTTTAACTGTTCAAAGCTTAAATGCTCAATTCCTGTTTCTTCCTGTAATTCTCTTGCTGCCGCCGTTTCGAGATTTTCCCTGTACTCCACAAATCCGCCCGGCAGCGCCCACCATCCGATGCTTGGGTGGTTTCCCCGCTGAATCAGCAGTACTTTGGTCACTTTCTTTTCGGATTCATTGTAGGCAAATACCGCCATATCTACGGTATTGCACGGATTCTGGTATTTATGCGGGTCATATTTTTCCAAAAATGTGACTAAATCTTCTCCGGCTGCGTTTTTTTCTCCCGTTCCCATAAATGCTTTTACAGCTTTTTCTTTATCTAAATACATATTTCTCTCCATTTCTGCCGCCTTGTGCAAGCACGGCACTTCTTTCCGCTTTTAACCGGCACGGCTCATTGCTTACGCACATTTTACCACAAATGGGGGTTGTATTAAATCCCTGTGGTTACAATTGTTTTTATTTTCTGTCTTTTTTGAGTTTTTATTAAATTTTTATTTTTTTTAGTTCTATTTTATGCTACTTGTACATCTTATTTATTTATGCTACAATGCAATTATAAGAATTCGTGGAACATCATAGAAAAGATTACATATTTTCC
>ERZ1673702.3945-NODE-3945-length-11059-cov-6.265722_pt1 | contig 11059 bp, 12 predicted proteins | sample MGYA00580232_ERZ1673702 | MGnify/ENA primary metagenome ERZ1673702 (study PRJEB41218, sample SAMN15661792) | gut metagenome | host: Homo sapiens | place: Canada: London | collected 2015-08-20/2019-03-30 | study: EMG produced TPA metagenomics assembly of... | reverse complement strand
GGAATGCGTGAAAGTTGTTTGAAAGGAAACGCTGCGGGGGTAAAGCCAATTTTCGGGTATCGGTTGGTCAATAAAAAATATGTCATAGAGGAAAACGAGGCGGAAATCGTCCGAAAGCTGTTTTCGGATTATATGGACGGAAAAATAATTAAGGAGCTGGTGGAATGGCTGAAAAACAGCGGAGTACGGACACATCGAGGAAAGATATTTTCTTTCGGGAGAGTCTCGGAAATGTTGAGAAATCCGAAATATATCGGAAAATGCAGTTATGGCGGAACGATATATGAAAATATAGTCCCGCCGATTATCGAGGAAAACCTATTTTATCGTGTGCAGGAAAGATTGTCTGAAAACGCATTCAAATCGGGACGTGCGCGTGCTGGCGAGAAATTCATTTTGAGCGGGAAGTTGGTTTGTGCGGAATGTGGAAATCTGATGGTAGGAGAGAGCGGAACTTGCAGGAACGGAGAAATCCATTATTTTTACAAATGCACAAATAAGAAAAGGAATACAAAGAATTGCCCGTCGCACGCGGTGAAGAAAGAAGTGATGGAAAACAGCGTATACAGTGCAATCATATCAGCATTAAAAGATGAAAGATTTATAGAGCGCGTAGCGGAGCAGACGGTGGAAATACATAATGCGGAGTTGAAAGAATCAAGGGAATTAAAAATATTGTATAAGCAGCTTGAAGAAACGGAGAAGAAATTGGAAAATATAACGGAAGCAATTTGCGCCGGGATTTTCAATTCGTATACACAAGCGAAAATGGTAGAACTGACGAACACGAAAACAAAGTTGTCCGAGCAGATAGGGGGAGGAAGCAAAAACGATAAAACCGTTGCAAGTGAAGAAAGTAATATCATTTTTGAAGAATTACAAGCTTGCGATGAAATGTGCCGAGGGAGAAAAAACGCCTCTTTGATATATTCATCAAAGAGGTGATATTCGACGGGGAGAGAATGATGATAATCTTAAAAACGACAGACGAACCGGAGCCGCCCGAAAGGAAAGGATTTTCGGAAACGGAATCCCAAGCAGAGGGCGAAAGGAAAAAGAAGATAGAAAAATCGGGAGACAAAGAAAAATCCCGAGCCGCTTACGGATTATTCCGTAAACGGTTCGAGACACTTCCGTTTGGTGACCCCAACGGGACTTGAACCCATGTTACCACCGTGAAAGGGTGGTGTCTTAACCGCTTGACCATGGGGCCATATAAAAATGCGCTTGAAGCGCGGATGGACGCACTGCAACCGCATACGCGGTTTCTTCTGCGATTGTTTGCAATGGTAGCGGCGATGAGATTCGAACTTATGACCTATCGGGTATGAACCGATCGCTCTAACCAACTAAGCTACGCCGCCATTTGGTTGCGGGGGCAGGATTCGAACTTGCGACCTTCGGGTTATGAGCCCGACGAGCTACCTAGCTGCTCCACCCCGCGATAATGGCCTCTCGAACGTGCGCTTTTCAAAATAACGCACACTCAAAAGAGCTAATTAATAATACTAAAAATAAAAGGATTTGTCAACTGTTTTTTGTAAGTTTCCGAAAAAAATCTCAAAAATTTTTTCATCGGATATTTTCACGCAAAATCTTCCCGAAAAACGGCAAAAATAGGATATCGGACAGATTAATTCATTCTGTTTTCCAAAAATTTTTTTGCATCGTACCCCTGTTTGTAGAGGAGATAGGTCATTACCTGCGGCGCGGAAAAATCTTTTAAGGGGACTTCTTCCAAAAGTCCGCTTTCCAATTCCGACTTAATCATCTTATAGGGCAGAAAGCTGTATCCCAGTCCGTTTTCGAGGTAATGGAAAAGTTTTGACGAATTGTCCACCTCCAAACGAAATACGTAATTTTTCGGGAATAAGGAACGAATAAAGGCTCCGACCTCGCTCAGGGCGAAATTGCACATCAGATAGGGAATATGCGTGAGTTCTTCCTGCGTTACGCCGTTGGGGTATCGGTTTAAACCCTTTCCCGCGACCAAAACGAGTCTGTCAGAATCGAATACCTCACAGACGTATCCCGTGCGCTTTAAGGGAATTGAAGAGAATACAAGGTCTAAAACGTTATCTTGTAAAAGCTGTATAAGGTCCAAGGAATGTCCTAAGACCACCTTTACGGAGGTGAAGGTATTATTTTTCAGACATTCGTCGACGAGCGGGCGCACATAGGTTTCGTAAGTCGCGTTGATTGCTCCGATTGAAAATTTTCTGGTATAGGCAGAGACAGCGTTTATTTCTTCGAGGGAGGTCTCCTGCAATTCGATGATTCTCTCCGCATATTTCAAAAAAATCTTGCCTTCTTCCGTTAAGGCCACCGTTTTGGAGCCGCGCGTAAAAAGTCTTTTTCCGACCTCTTTTTCCAACTCACTGATGCGGTTCGTGACGGTGGATTGAGCGATAAACATCTGCTCTGCGGCCAAGGTGAAATTTTTTACCTTGGATAGAAATATAAATGTTTTAAGTTCCTCGGTATTCATTGAAAAAGATGATTATCCTTATCAGTTTTATCTATTACATTAATTATTATAACACTCAAAGCGCAGAAAAGCAAGCAAAAACGGAGTGCTGAAAAGGATTTCTTGGGTTGTTGAGGATCATTGACAAACAGGCGGGGAAGGAGTATAATAAATAGAAGAAAAGAGGAGTAGGCCAATGGAAATTACAGCAATAGAAGAAAAAGTGCGGCAGATAAAGGCGGAGCTTTCGTCGGGGAACGTTTTTGGTGAACGGGTGTTTCTCGTGGCGGCGACGAAGACGCAAAGCGCGGAATGCATCAATGCGGCGATCCGCGGCGGAGCGGACGCCGTAGCGGAGAATAAGGTTCAGGAATTCAGAGAAAAGACGGAATTTCTGCTTCCCTGCCCTCAGCATTTTATCGGGCATTTGCAGACGAATAAGGTAAAGTATCTGGTAGGAAAAATTTCTCTGTTTCATTCCTGTGACCGCGACGAACTCGCAGAGGAAATTTCCCGTATTTCCGTAAAAAAGAATGTTCGTTCCGAGGTTTTGATACAGGTAAATATCGGCAGAGAAATCACAAAGGGCGGTTATGCTCCCGAAGAGACGCGAGCGGCATGGGAACGATTACGGGAAAAGGAAGGATTGATCGTCAGGGGATTTATGGCCATGCTGCCCGATTCGGACGACCAAGAGCTTTTGGCCGATCTTGCGGATGAAATGCGCGCTTTGTATGATACCGTAAGGAGAAAGGATGAAAATATTTCCTTTCTTTCTATGGGCATGAGCGGAGATTATAAACTTTGTATCGCGCACGGCAGCAATATGATTCGCCTCGGTTCCACGCTTTTCGGGGCGAGAAACTATCAAAAAAGCCCGATGTAAACAAAAGTTGACGGAAAGTAAATCGCTGTTTTTGGACAACATTCCGTAAAATGTAGTATACTGGAAATAAAAAAGGAGTGACCATCATTATGCAATTTTATCAAAAACTTTCCGAGCTAAGAAAAAGCGCGGGACTTTCTCAGGAAGAACTTGCGACAAAGGTAGGGGTTTCCCGACAGACGGTATTCAAATGGGAATCGGGGCTGAGTTCGCCCTCCATGGACAATATTCTCGTACTCTGCCGCTTGTTTTCCGTATCCGCCGACGAGCTTATCGGGAATGTTTCCCCCGAAGAAACCAAAGAAGAAATACAAGCAGCGCCCGTTTTTCCCGTTTGCAGATTCAGATACGAGTATAAGAGCAAGCGAACGCTTTGGGGGCTTCCGCTCGTACATATCCATATCGGCTTCGGTTTTTGTAAGGCGAAGGGAATTATTGCAATCGGCAATATTGCCTGCGGACTCATTTCTGTCGGAGGTCTCGCTTTGGGGTTGTTATCCATAGGCGGCTTTGCCTTGGGACTTTTTGTTCTCGCGGGGCTTGCTGCGGGAGGACTTGCGGTCGGCGGATTGGCGCTGGGTGCTTTTGCAGTCGGCGGTTTAGCTGTCGGATTCGTCGCCGTGGGCGGAGCAGCGATCGGAGTATACTCCTTGGGGGGAGCGGCCATAGCTGTCAATATTGCCGCGAGTTCGGGAAACGGTTATGCGCATGCGCCGCTGGTCGTTTCGGACGGCGTTCCGTCGGGGAGCTACACTCGTCTCGTTTCCGATTTCGGGGAATTATTGCAGGCTGCTAAGGAACTGTTTCCGTCAGCGCCGCATTGGATTTTAGAGCTGATGTCCTCGATTGTGTGATGTTTTAAGGCCGAAAACGGTCGAAATTGCGCATGTAACGCGAAATGATACAGGATTTTTTTCAAATGCAACCGTAAAGCGCTTGAAATTGCGCTTATGCCGCGGTATAATCGAGACATAAAAACAGGAGCGAGGAAAACGAAAAATGAGCTTTGGCACAAACGTTCTTTTTTATCGGAAAAAGTTTGGGATCACGCAGGAGGAACTTGCGGAAAAATTAGACGTCACGCGGCAGACGGTATCGAGATGGGAAACGGACAGCGCCTTTCCGGACATGGAAAAACTTTTGGCGCTTTGTACGATCTTTGATTGTAATATGGAAGTTCTCGTCAGAGGCAATGCGGAAGCAGAGAATACAAAGCAATATAAAGCGAATTTAGACGCTTATAATAAGCACATGAATATGTATTCGGCTTTGATTACGGCGGGGGTATGTATCATTCTGGCGGGCGTGACGGCCATGCTGTTTCTCTATTCTGCGGGAGTGCGTGAAGTGTTGGGAGTAGTGACGCTTCTTTCGTGTATCGCGATCGCCGTGGCGATTTTTATTTCCGGCGGAGTGTCACACGGAAATTTCATGCGGGAAAACCCGGGAATGGAGAAATATCCTTTGGAGCGCCTGCGCGCGTTCCGCCGAAAAGAGCCCTTTTTATATGCCGGAGCGACGGTGCTCATTCTCATCGGAATCATTTTAATGGTTGCGATGTGCTATGAGGACGGATATTCTCCCTCAGGTTTTACTGTGGAGGAATGGGAATATTTTGCGGGAGGAATATTTTTACTTCTTGTGACCGTAGCCGTGGGCATGTATGTGTCCACCGGCATGACGGCGGCAAAATACGACGTGAAGAGCTATAATCGGGAATGTCGCATGCGCGAGTGCGACGAAGCGTTTGAAGAAGATCTCTCCGCAATTACGGAAGAGAAGTTGAAGGAGAAATGTTCCGAGGCTTTGTCGAAAAAAGGGGAGCGCATCAGCGGAGCGATCTGCGGAAGCATCATGTTGACGGCGACGGCCCTTTACTTGGTTTTCGGATTTCTCAAAAATTGGTGGCACCCCGGCTGGATAGTCTTTGTGGTGGGCGGGATTCTCTGCGGTATTGTCTCCCTGATTGTTGAGGCGGTTTGCGGAAAAAAATAGATATTTGAAATTTTTTGGAAAAACGGTGAAAGCCCCGCTCAAAATAAGCGGGGCTTTTCGATATTCGGGCAGTTGACAAAACATTCGGATTTATGATACAATAATTTGCGGGCAGCCGCGCGGCTGTTTTTCATAGTATACCCCCGTATACTATGAAAAAGGCTTTTTGTAAAGGACGTCGGGATATGGAAAAAGAGAAACGGAAGAAAAAAAACGTAAAAAAACGTGTCGCCATCACCTTGGCGTGTATCGTATTCTTTGTGGGAAGCGTTCTTTTGGGCTTGCAAATCGGCGTGATTTATACCGACCGCACTTGGGTACATTGGTGGCCCGACTATGAAAAGAAGGATATTACTGCAACGCTGGAAAAAAGTACTTTGACCGCGGCGGATTATGAGCTTTTGTACGAGCAGACGGGCCTGACGAAGCTCGGCGTAGACGGCCTTTGGGGAAGCGGAAATTCCCGACAGATTTTGAAAATACAGGATTTCTATTTTGAGGAACATACGGTCACTTGCAGTCGTTTCAATCCTTACACTTACAGCGAGACGATTGAAAAACATGCCCCCATAGCGAAATTGGAGGACGGGGACATTGTCGTTTCGGCGACGACGCACGTATCTGGCTGGCGGTTAGGCCATGCCGCTTTGGTGGTGGACGGGGATACAGGGACGCTTGCGGAAGCGTTCGGGCCGGGCGAAGTGAGCAAGCTCAGCAGCGTCAGTTCCTTTACGGATCTCGCCAATCTGATGATTTTGCGCCCGAAATTCCCGAAAGAATTTCGCGAACAGGTCGCAGAGTATGCGAAAGAAAATCTTCTCGGCGTAAAATATAGTTTTGCGGTGGGGATACTCTCCAAGAAATATAATGAGGACTCCTTTACCCGTACTCAATGCGCTCATCTGGTCTGGTATGCTTATCGTCATTTCGGCGTCGATTTGGATTCTAACGGCGGGCTCGTGGTGACGCCTCCCGAAATAGCAAACTCTCCGTATGTAGAGGTGGTGCAGATTTACGGCTTTGATCCCGTGAAATTATGGACTTAATTAAAATTTTTGCGGGGAAATCGCAGGGCGAATAAAAGCGAAGGAAAAAGGAGGCAGGAAACTTGAAAAAATGTAGAATTACTGTTTTGAAATGTGGTTTTGACGAGGAGCTTGCCCGCGAATACGGGGCCGAGGGGTTGGGCAGATGTCCTATGCTGAAAGAAGGACAGGTATTCTATGCGGACTACGCGAAACCGAAAGGCTTTTGCGATGAGGCTTGGAAAGCGATTTATCAATATGTATTCGCCTTGTCGCACGGAGTGGACGATCTGTTTTATTACGGTGACTGGATCGGAAAACCCGGAGTGGCGATTTGCAGTTGCAACGACGGCCTGCGCCCTGTCATTTTCAAAATCGAGCGGACGGAGGAAGATTCCGTCATCGACTATATACCGAATAAGGAGTGAAATTGCCTTTCAGAGCGGAATTTTTATAAAAGCGGGAAACGATATGAAGTCGGACGAAACGGAAAAAGAATATGCGTTAACGCCGAAAGAGGTTTATACGATGATTACGGGCGCGACGGGCGGGCTCGGAGAAGCGTTCGTCCGTATAGCGGCGAAGAACGGGGAAAATTTAATTTTGACGGGCCGATACGAAGGAAAACTTCGCCTGCTCAAAGAGAAGATACTCGCGGAGCATACGGGAATCGACGTGCGTATATATGCGGCCGATTTGTCGGACGCGGCGGGCAGAACTTCAATGATGCGGGCGATCGCGGAAGCGCATTTGAAGATAGCCCGCCTTATCAACGTCGCGGGAGCGGATATTCAAAAGCCCTTTTCCGATTATACGCAGGAAAAGATCGCTTTTCAATGTCGGGTGAATTTCGAGGCGGCCGCGGCGCTTTGTCGCTTTGCGCTCGGGGTACGGGCAAAAGAGCTGGAAATTATCAATATTTCCAGCGTTTCGGGACTCTGTCCAATGCCCTATTTTGCCGTTTACAGCGCGATGAAAGGGGCGCTCACTTCCTTTTCCGTTTCTCTTCGGGAGGAGATGAAGGGGAAAGGCGTAAAAGTAACGGCGGTATTGCCCGGTGCGATGCCTACCCGCGCGGACGTCCGCGAGCAAATCGAAGGTCAGGGAGCGTGGGGAAGGCTCGCGGCCAAAAATCCCGCTTTTGTCGCGGAATATAGCTTAAAAGCGGTAAAAAAGAACCGCCGGAAAGTCATTCCGGGGTTTTGGAACAAAGTCATGAACATAATCTTGAAAATTTTGCCTCTGCCTTGGAAGCTCAAATTTATCGCGCGGCGTTGGAGCAAAATTTCCAAGGACGCTTTTTGATTTTAGCCCTCGTTTTCTCTCGGAAACTTTGTTGCAGCTTCGGAAATGTATTTGATTGTTAGGAAACACAAGGAGTTAAAGCAGCAATAAATGCGCATACTTCGGATATGAAAAGAATGGTATCCGTATTTGCGTCATTATTGCTGTTTTTTGTTTTCTTCTGTGCAATCGAATTTTTCGCCGCACCTTTATTGGCTGTTTCTCCGTCGGCGTGCGTCTCTTCAAAAAGCGAAACGCTTTCTGTCGCCGCAGACCAGCCCCGTCTCTCTGCCGAGGAGAAAACGGGTGACTCCGTGTCGGAAAAACGAGAAATCGTTTCCGTCCTCACGGCAAAAATCGACGGAAAAACGTGGACTTTTCGTTTGAGCGGCACGGGCGGTCCGTTCATGAAGGAGCTCCGTATCGAAGTGTTAGAGGGGAAAAAACGAGTGTGTCTCATTACTCCGCCAAAGGATTACGGATTTTCTCCCGTCATTCAGATTTATAATTTTTCGGAAAACGAGCCGTTTCTCTTTTATTCCGCGCAATCGGGCGGGAGCGGCGGATATGGCTTTTACAACGTCTATCGCTTGAAGGCTGAGAAATGTACTCTCGTATACGATGAGGCGTGCGATTCCCGTGCCAACGTCTTTTCGGCGCATTTTGCAGAAGGCTGTAAAATGTGCGTCCGAAACGAATCGACGAACGGCGAACTTATGGTAGATGTCTCGTATATGCCGCCCGAATTTCGGGAAAAAATCTTTTCTTCCGATTGCCGCCCTAAGGGAGAGAAAGTAAATATCAATCCCATCTCCGTCGTATTTCCCTATTATAATTCGTCGAACGGGCTCTATCAACTGATGACTTTTCGCTCGGTCACGGCAGTGGCGGAAGTCAATCGACTCGGCTATATCGTACAGAATTTGGAATTTTCGGAAGGAGCTTTCCGTCCGTACTTTACGGAGTTTTCTATCGATTTTTGAAAGTTCAGACGTTTACTTCTATGAAGCGTACCGAAGCGTTTTCCCAATATTTTTTATAAGTTTCGTCTCTGTCAGTGTTCAGATTGAGCTGATACATGCGAAAAATTACGGGGAAATTTTTCGGCTGCCATTGTTCTTCATAGGAATAGCGGTAGGTCATGCCCAATCGTTTCATGACGGCTCCGCTTCGGAAATTTTTTCTGTCATGGGTAGCGGTGACATAGGGAATACCGTCCGCTTTTGCCTGTTTGAGAAGCGTGTTTCCCGCTTCCGTCATAATGCCTCTTCCCCAAAATTCTTTTTTTAATCCGTAGCCGAAATCGTAGCTGTCGCCCGTTTCGATCTTGATATAGCCTATCGGTTTGTCATCCGTTTTCAGACAAACCGCATAGGCATAACCGCGGGGGTGTTCATAGACGCATTCATAATGCGTCTTGAAAAACAGTTCCGCATCTTCCAAAGTCTTTGCGGGAAACCAAGGCAGGTATGTGTTGACTTCCTCATCTTGAAGAATCTCAAACAGCGCGCCGATGTCCTGTTTCGTAAATTTTCTTAAAATCAGCCTCTCCGTTTCCAACGTAGGGGTATTTTTATTGCAGTTCTTCATCGGTTTTATTATATCATAAAAGTGTCGGAATTGCAAGGGAAAAGATTTACTTATGTTTGTTTCTATGATATAATACGGACAAAACGGGGAATTTTTTAAGGAGGAGCTCTGTGCAAATTGACAGACTTTTCGATATTGTGTATACACTTTTACGGAAAAAGAGCGCGACGGCCGCCGAGCTCGCCGAACGCTTCGGCGTTTCCAAGCGTACAATATTGAGGGATATAGAGACATTGTCCGTTGCGGGAATCCCGATTTTAACTTCGCCCGGCAAGGGCGGAGGCGTCTCCATTTCGAGTTCTTTTGTACTCGATAAAGCCCCCTTATCGGAAGAGGAGCGGAATCAGCTTGTGATCGGCCTGCAAAGCCTTTCTTCGACAAAGTATATAAACCAGGCGGCGATTTTATCAAAGCTCGGAATTTTGTTTACGGACAGGCAGTGGATAGAGGTAGACTTTTCCCGCTGGGGGAATTCCGAACAAGATAAAGAAAAGTTTGAATTGTTGAAACGCGCGGTCGTTGGCGAATCGGCTCTTTCTTTTGTCTATGCGGGGGCGGCGGGAAGGACGGAAGAGCGGACGGTTTATCCCTTAAAATTAATTTTTAAGTCGGGCTCCTGGTATTTACAGGCATATTGCTTGTCGAGGAAGGATTATCGGATTTTCAAAATCCGTCGTATGATAAACCTTTGTATCCTTTCGGAAAAATTCGACGCCCGACATTTTTCTCCTCCTTCCGTCGAGCAGGAGACTTCTTCGTCGGCCTCGGTAGAACTCAGCCTTCGTTTTTCCGCATCGGCCGCTTACCGAGTTTATGACGAATTTTCCCCCGAAAATATTTCAAAAAACAGAGACGGTTCTCGTACGGTTTCGATTTGCCTGCCGGAAGATAATTGGCTTTACGGCTACCTGCTTTCCTATGGCGCGGAAGTATATGTGGAAAGTCCCGTCTCCGTCAGAAATCGCCTGTTGGAGCAAGTGGAAAAAATAAAACAAATTTATAAAAAGTGACACGCTGTTGTCACTTTTTCTTTGCTATAATGAAAAAAACGAAGGAGAGAAAAATTATGCCCAGACCGACAACTAAACAGTCGCTGCTGGAAGCGGCGGAGGAAGGATTCAAAGAACTTTTTGACTTTGCGGAAGCCATGTCGGAAGAAGAGCGTTGCGCTGAATTTTTGTTTGAAGACAGAGACAAAAATATTCGAGACGTATTCGTTCATCTTTACGAATGGCATCGATTGTTGCTGAACTTTGTGGAAAATAACCGAAGGGGAGTAACCGCGGCCTTTTTGCCTGTCCCTTATAATTGGAAAACGTATCCGAAAATGAATGTGGAGATTTGGAAAAAGCATCAATCGACTTCCTGTCAAACGGCAGAACAAATTCTCAAAGACAGTCATCGGGCCGTTATGAATTTGATTCATTCGTTTACGGACGAGGAACTGTTTTTGAAAAAGTATTTTTCTTGGACGGGAACCACCTCTTTAGGCAGCTATTGTATTTCCGTAACGTCGAGTCATTACGATTGGGCATTAAAGAAGCTCAAAAAGCAGGATCGATTATATAAAGAAAATCTTGTCGATAAACGGGCAAAAACGAAACAGTGAACGGGAGAAGAAACGCATGGCTTTCGATTACAAAAAAGAATATAAAAAATTTTATTTTCCGCCTCGGCTTCCCGAGATTGCGGATATACCTAAAATGAATTTCCTTGCTGTGCGGGGGAAGGGAGATCCGAACGAAGAATCGGGAGAATATAAGACGGCGGTCGGACTGTTATATGCGGTTGCTTATACGATTAAAATGAGCC
>ERZ1673702.3942-NODE-3942-length-11067-cov-27.210498_pt1 | contig 11067 bp, 8 predicted proteins | sample MGYA00580232_ERZ1673702 | MGnify/ENA primary metagenome ERZ1673702 (study PRJEB41218, sample SAMN15661792) | gut metagenome | host: Homo sapiens | place: Canada: London | collected 2015-08-20/2019-03-30 | study: EMG produced TPA metagenomics assembly of... | reverse complement strand
CCACACCCGCCGTTCGCTCTTTTTCAGCTTATGCGGGATAGTTTCCTGATATGACTTTTTACAGTGCTCTTACGTACTCCTTAAACAGCTCACCGCGCTGCTCATAGCTCTTAAACTGATCCCAGCTTGCGCAGGCCGGGGAAAGAAGAACCGCATCCCCTGCATTTGCCTTGTCGTGGCAGATCTGTACGGCTTCTTTTAAGTTGTCTGCCATGATAATGTCGTTGAATCCGACGTTTCTTGCCGCTTTTGCGATCTTCTCTTTCGTATCTCCGATCAAAACCAGGAAACGTACCTTTCCATCGAATGCCTGAATCCACTCTTCGTAGGTGGACTGCTTGTCGTAGCCGCCGCCGATCAGCAGAGTCGGGCGGTTCATCGCCTGGATGCCTTTGATGGCCGCATCCGGATTCGTTCCCTTGGAATCGTTGTAATATGCCACGCCGTCCTTCTCGCAGACATACTCGATGCGGTGCTCTACCCCTGCAAACTCCTGAATGACTTTGCGGACAGTTTCCATCGGCACGCCTGCATGAAGTGCCATCGCAGAAGCAACCATGACGTTTTCAAAATTATGTAGGCCGAGCAGTTTTAAGTCGTCGGTTCTGGTCAGAAGCTCCGTCTCGCCGTTCTTTGCAATGCGGATTTCGCCGTCCTGATAATAGATGCCGTCCTTTAACGCACGCAGACTCGAGAAGTACATCACCTGTACTTTCTTCTCTGCCATCAGTTTCTCGCCGAACGGGCGCAGGATTTCGTCCTCATAATTCAGCACACAGAGATCATCCATCGTCTGATTTTCGGTGATACACTCTTTCACGCGGATATACTCTTCCATCGTGTGATGGCGGTTCAGATGATCCTCGGTAATGTTTGTGATCGCACTTGCCGCCGGATGGAACTCTTTGATGGTTTCCAGCTGGAAGCTGCTGATCTCGGCAACCGTTACGGTATCATCTGTCGTGTCGAGTGCCGCGGATGTGTACGGGGTTCCGATGTTTCCGACCACTTTTACTTCCGGCTGATATGCTTTCATGATCTCGCCGAGCAGCGATGTTGTGGTGGTCTTTCCGTTAGTACCGGTAATCGCAAGCACTTTTCCGCGGCTTACCTGATACGCCAGCTCCACTTCACCGATGACCGGAATCTCTTTTTCTTTCATTTTAAGGACAACCGGCAGATCCGTCGGAACGCCCGGGCTTAAAACGACAAGATCAAGGCTGTCGAGCATCTCCTCCGGGAGCTCGCCTAAGACAACTTCCACGCTGTCACGGCTCTCTAATTTTTTTAAGATTTCTTCTTTTTCGAGTTTGTCATTTCCATCGTAAAGAACGACAGAAGCACCTTTCTTGTGCAGCAGCTCCTCCGCTGCAATTCCACTCTTTCCGGTTCCGAAAACCAGTACTTTTTTTCCTGCGAAAATCATGTTTGATTACCTCCATATTTTAAAGCCCCATCAATGCGATCAGGCATAGTATCGCTGTGATTGTAGCAAACACCGTCACAATCTGTGTCTCCGACCAGCCCATCAGCTCGAAATGGTGATGGATCGGCGTCATCTTGAAGATCCGTTTTCCCTTCGTCAGTTTGAAGAATGACACCTGCAGGATCACAGAGAGAATCTCCATCATATAAATGAATCCCACAAGCGGCAGAAATAAGGGGAGACGTAAGAAACACGCCATTCCCGAGACGAAACCGCCGAGTGCCAGACTTCCTGTATCGCCCATAAAGACGCGGGCAGGAAATACATTGAATACCAGAAACCCCAGCAGACTCCCGATAACCGCAAGCGGAGACGGGGAAACACCGTTTCCGAGGCCGATCGATGCCACGGAAAAGAAAACAGCATTTAAAATCGTCACACTCGCCGCCAGTCCGTCAAGGCCGTCGGTAAAGTTGACACCGTTGACCGTTCCAAGAATCACAAAGGCGAGAAACGGAATCGTAAAAATCCCTGCGTCCAGCTCTTTGCCTGGAAGGAACGGAATGCGCATCCGGAGGGAAATTCCGGAAAAACGCGCCAAATACCACAGAAAGACTGCTGTAATCACTGCCTGCAGTGCCATTTTCTGCTTCGGGTACAGCCCGTCGCTGCGGTGCAGCACGACTTTCAGATAGTCATCGAGAAAGCCGATCAGGCCAAAACCAAGCGTCAGAAACAGCACCGGAACCACTTCCGCTCCCTCTTTCCGGAAAAGGAGGGAAACTGCGGTAAACGCCGCCAGAAACATCACGCCGCCCATCGTCGGGGTTCCCGCTTTTTTCTGGTGGCTCGGCACACCCTCTTCCCGCTCCTTCTGCCCCGCTTTGACTTTTCGCAGAAACGGGATCAGAACCGGCCCCAGCGCCAGGCTGATGCCAAAGGAAAGAAGAACCGGCAGGATCATTTCTCTTTTCATAGACGCACCTCTTCCTTTTTGTACGGATTGTGTACGGAACAGGCATGTCAAAATATTTTCTCCAGCCTATTCAGTATATAGCTTTTTGTTCTGTTTCGCAACCTTCTTTTATAATCCAAGTTACGGTTCGCTCAGCAGTGAAACACTTGCTGTTTCGCTGCGTAAGAAAGTGATTCAGGTGTGAGCAGCCCTCCTTTTGCGAAGCAAAACTTTAAATGAGGGCTGCGAAGGACACAATTCTCAGGTTTCCTAAGAATTGTGTCCAATACCGAGATACGGAAGTACATTGGAAAAGATATCGCGGATCACCGGCGCGCAGATCGTTCCGCCGTAGTAGACGCCCTGCGGATTGCGGATAATGCAAAGCCCCAGCACCGTCGGATGCTCCGCCGGGGTGAAGCCGAGGAATGAGGAAATATAGCGGTTGGCGCTCCGCGGAAGTGTCTGCGAGGTTGCCGTCTTTCCGCCGATGGAATATCCCTCGAGGTACGCATTCTTTCCAGACCCTTCTGAAACGACGCTTTCCAGAATTTCGCGCACCGTCCTGGAAGTTTCTTCCGAAAGAACCCCTTCTTTTTCCGGAAATTTCAGATGCTTTACGACATTTCCTTCTTCATCAAGCACATCCGTTGCGACATGCGGCGTCACCATTTTTCCACCGTTGACGAGCGCAGAGACCGTCGCCGCCAGGCGGATCGGCGTGATCTGGAAGGACTGGCCGAATGCCATCGTCGCAAGCTCAACCTCTCCGATGTTTTCCTCCTTGTGCATAATCGTCGATGCCTCGCCCGGCAGATCGATCCCCGTCTTTTCCATCAGACCGAAATTCCGGAAGTAATCACAGAACTTTTCCACACCGAGCCGCAGCCCCACTTCAATGAACACCGGGTTGCACGAGTTCTGCGCGCCCTGCACGAAGTTTTCGGCTCCGTGTCCCGTCCGCTTGTGGCAGTGGATCCGGCGGTCCTCCACGATTTTGTAGCCGGGACAGAAAAACGAATCGTTCGGCGACACAACGCCCTCCGAAAGTCCCGCCGACATCGTGATGATCTTAAAGGTAGATCCCGGCTCGTACGTATCGTTGATGCAGGCATTCCGCCACATCTGGTTCAGCAGATCCTGAATTTCTTTTTCCGAAAGTCCCGTTGTATCCTGCTGCAGCATGAACGGATCGTTGAGGTCGAACTCCGGCACATTGACACAGGCATAGATTTCTCCGTTCTGCGGATTCATAAGAAGAATCGAGACGCTGTCCGCCTGTTTTTCTGCCATCGCCTTTTCCGCTGCCTGCTGACAGTACGCCTGGATATTGACATCCAGACTGACCTTTAAGTCCCTTCCCGCCACCGGCTCCTGGCGGCTCTCCCCGATGCCGTTCTGCTCAATCCCGCGCGCATCCGTTGTCGTCAGGATTTTTCCGTTGATTCCTTTTAAAATTTCCTCATATTCCACCTCCAGTCCGATGATGCCCTGATTATCGCCTCCGGTGAAGCCGATAACGCGCGACGCCAGCTTCCCTTTGGGGTAATACCGCTTGAAATCCTCATCCACTTTTACCCCCGCGTATCCGTACGACCGGATGGTATCACCCGTCTCCTTGTCCACATTCGTCTTGACACGCTCGATTGAAGACCGCTTCTCCACGCGTTTCCGCGCCGTCTCCTCCGAAATTCCAAGCTCTTTTACCAGCATCGCAATCACCGCCTCCGGCTCCTCGATCTGGCTGTGGATCACGGAAATCGTACAGACCGTGCGGTTTGCCGCGAGAACTTCCCCGTTTGCATCAAGAATCCGGCCGCGCGCCGCCTTGATCCCGCGCTCCCGCTCGTGCAGATCATCCGCCTTCTCGGAATAATAGACGGACCGGAACACACACAGATACACCAGCCGCCCGGCAAGTCCGACCATCATTCCCATGCAGAGTACCCACAGAAGAACCGTCTTTTTCCGGTGATACGTTTTGTTTTTACGCATAGAATACCCCATAGCCGAATCCATTATGATAACACTATATGGAAACTGCTATGGGGTTATGTCTTTTGTTTTTTATGTTTTTTTACTCTTCATTGATGAGATCCAGCTCGGCGTTTGTCAGACCGCCGTTCTCGATATTGCTGTTTTCAGCACTGTTTTCCGTATCGTCTTCCTGTACCGGTGCCGCTACGTTTGGATCATCCGTTCCGGTCTCGGAGCCTTCGCCCGTCACACCGTCCGTATCATCCGGGAATACGTTCAAATACGGCAGCAGTTCTGTGTAGATCTCTTTTACGATCTCCTGTGCCAGCACACTGTTCGCCTGATTTTCTACATCCGGCTCGTCCACAATCGCGTAAACAACAGCTTTCGGGTTTTCTACCGGTGCAAATCCGATAAAGGAAACGAGATATTTTCCATTGCCTCGCGGATACTTCTGTGCAGTACCTGTTTTTCCTCCCATCGTGTAACCGGCAACCTTTGCACTCTGGCCGCTTCCATCGGTCACGACTCCCTGGAGGAAACTTCTCATTTTATCGCTGATTTCCGCGGAAACCGTCTGACGCACCAGATTCGGCTCATTGCTCTCAACAACAGCTCCTGTGCTGTCCGTGATCGTCTCCATCACATGCGGCTGGTAATAATTGCCTCCGTTGATCAGAGAGGAAAACGCAGCTGCCTGCTGTACCATCGTCACGGTATAGCCCTGTCCGAATGTACTCGTTGCAAGCTCGGTCGGTCCCATGGTATCCTCCGTGTGAACCAGGCCGTACGCCTCACCCGGCAGGTCAATTCCTGTCAGACTGCCGAAACCGAAAATATCCTGATAGCGGAGAAATTCCGCTGCTCCCATCTTCTGTCCGATCTGCATCATACCAGCGTTGCAGGAGTTTTTCAGTACATCGGCCGGTGTCTGTACGCCATGTGTTCCCGGATAAGCTCCGCAGCGGATCATCTGCCCTGCAATCGTCTCAAACCCCTCACAGTCAAACAGGGTATCATCATCGATTACATCGAGGGAATATGCCGCCGCCACGTTCATCGGTTTTGCCGTGGAACCTGGCTCATATGCATCGGAAATACAGTAGTTTTTCCAGATGGCACTCAAAGCCTCCATTGTCTCGTTATCGTTCATCGCATCAATTTCTTCCTTCGAATAGAACGGTGTCAGATCTCTTGGATTGTTCAGGTCATACCAGTCGGAAGAATCCATACCAAGAATCTCTCCATTGTTCGGATCCATCACGACAACGCCGATATTCTTTGCCGCTTTTGTCTGACGGTTCGTCTCAGTGTCCGATTCGTCCGCGCCGTTCTGGACATGAATCCGCTCATTGTAATTCTCGATCGCCGTGCGGATGATCTTCTGAATATTTACATCAATCGTCGTAACCACGTTTTTGCCCGGCTGCGCCTCGATGATCGTCTGTTCCATATCCGCATCTTCGTTGTAATAGCCGAACTGGCGGCCATTCACGCCATTTAAGATACTGGAATAATACCCTTCGATTCCCCAGTCTGCCGTGTCTCCTGAATACGTAAAGCCGATCAGATCGCAGGCAAGTGAATTTAACGGATACGTTCTGTGGTAGGATTCCTCGAACCAGACGCCGCGGATGTTGGCACGGTATGCTTTTTCCGCCTGCTCGTTCTCATCGAGCTCCTTGTTCTTTTTGTCCGCGTACTCGTCCACATAGGCCTCAAACGCTTTTTTCGCGTCCATCGAGACCTCTCTGGCGAGAACCTGGTACTGGCTTTCTTTTGTCGTTTCGCCGGTCAGACGATCCCGGATATCCGTCTCGTCGAGTCCGAAGTATTCAACCAGTGCTGCTACGGTCGGATCGACGTACGGATGGGTATCGTTCTTTTCTTCATCTTTTACCGTCGTATTGGCAAGTTTACAGTCGAGAATAACGTTGTAAACCTTCTCACTCGTTGCCAGAATCGTTCCGTTCCGGTCGGTGATACTTCCCCGCTGGAATGGAATTGTCCTGCTGTCGTAGGACTGCTGCGTCTGGCTTAAAACCTGTCTTTCGTATTTTTCTCCCTTTGTGGCATTCACATACGTAATGTCAATCGCTAAAGCAACAAAAACCAGCATCACTCCCAAAAAGAGTGCTACCAGTTTTCTGCTCATACGCCCACTTGTCTTCCGTCTCCGGAATGCCCCGCTTCGTTTTTTATTTTTTTTCTGTTTACTCACGTTTTCACCTATTTCGCATCCGGAACATCCTGATACTGTCTCACATAGCTGTTTTCTGAATCATCGAAATAAATTACCTGGGACTCATCTGCATATTTCATGCCGAGCCGGTTCTGTGCTGCTTCTTTGACTGCCTCAAGATCTTCGGAGGCAACCGTTGTATTGTAATAGGCGTCATTGTCCGCCTTCAGATCGCTCAATTCTTTTTCTTTGCTGGTAATGTCTTCCGCCTGCGTGGTAACCACGGTCTGCAACTTGACATACGCAACACACGCCGCGATACACAGTGTGCAGACAATGGCAAGAAAAACAGCGTAGCCCGCGCTGATCTGTGTCGCCCGTGCCCGGTTTCTTCTTGTCTGGCTGCTCACACCCGATTTCAGAGGCCGTGCTTCTTTTGGTGCTTCCTGCGGCTGTGCTGCAAGACGCCGTACCGCACTTCCGTCCTCAAACGTATCTGGCGTATAACGTTTCGTTCTATCTGTCGAATTTACCCTTCCATCTGCCCGTCTGGCCATAACTTCTCTGTCTCCTTCGTGCCGAGCCGTCACACTTTTCGTTCAAAGACGCGCAGTTTTGCGCTCTTGGAACGGGGATTTGTTTCCATTTCCTCTTCTCCCGGCAAGATCGGTTTCCGAGTTACTACGGTTCCCTTGGACTTCTTTCCGCATACACAGACCGGAAATTCCGGCGGACACGTACATGGATGCTCGTTTTTTCTGAAAATGTTTTTTACGATACGGTCTTCCAGAGAATGAAAGGTGATGACACAAAGTCTTCCACCGTCATTTAAGAGATCAATCATGCCGTCCAGTGACTCCGACAGAACGGTAAGTTCCTGGTTCACTTCGATACGGATTGCCTGAAAGGTTCTCTTGGCCGGATGGCCGCCCGTCGCCCTTATTTTTGCCGGAATCGAGCGCTTGATGATTTCGATTAACTCCCCAGTTGTTCGAATCGGCGCCTGCTGCCGGCTTACGCATATATTGTGTGCAATTTTTCTTGCAAAACGCTCTTCTCCATATTCATGGAGAATACGCGAAAGATTCTCTTCACTGTAATCGTTCACGACTTCGTACGCGGAAAGAGCATTTCTCTGATCCATCCGCATATCCAGCGGAACATCCTCACGGTATGTGAATCCACGCTCTGCATTATCCAGCTGATAGGATGAAACTCCAAGATCCAGCAGGATTCCGTCTACCCCGGTGACTCCGATTTCGGCAAGACGCGGAACCATATCGCAATAATTGCTGCGGATAATCGTGACCTGGTTCTGATATGGTTCCAGGCGTTTACCCGCAACAGCTATCGCAGCTTCGTCCTGATCTATGCCTATTAATCTCCCCGTGGCAGATAAGCGCTCACATATATGACTGGAATGTCCAGCGCCTCCCAACGTCCCGTCCACGTAGATTCCGTCCGGTTTTATCTTAAGGTTTTCAATGGTTTCCTTCAGTAATACTGATGTATGCGAAAATTCCATGGTCATCTCCTGTATCCCAACGAAACAGATCAGATCACAATGCCCATCTCTTCCATTGATTCGGCGATGGCATCCATATCATCATAATTGCTGTTTTCGTTCCATTTTTCCTTGCTCCAGATTTCAATCCGGTTGATATTTCCGGTAAGGACTACATCTTTTTCCAGACCAGCAAATTCCCGCAGCGTTGCCGGTACGAGAATCCTCCCCTGCTTGTCCAGTTCACATGACGTAGCACCTGCTACAAAGAAACGGGAAAAAGTTCTGGCGTTTTTGTTTGTAAGTGGTAAGGCTCTCAGCTTCTCTTCAAAGGCAGCCCATTCGTCGTTTGGGTAAATGGAAAGGCATCCGTCCAATCCCTTCGTCAGTACAAACTCTTCTCCCAGCTGTTCTCTGAACTTGGACGGTATGATCAATCTTCCCTTCGCGTCAATCGTATGACTGTACTCTCCCATGAACATAATGAAAACCCTCTTATCACCTGAAATGGCGGTCTCCCCACGCACCACTTCATGTATCGCGCCGCAGCCAGACTGCCACATCCGCTCCACAACGCACCACTTTTCACCACTTTCTACCACTTATATTTTTATTCTATATCAACTCAGGGAAAATAGCAAGGTCTTTTTTCTATTTCATTTTTAAGATTTTTCCCAAAATGCAACATTTTTATGCGCATTTTCCGCCTTTTTTATACCAATTTTGTATCAAAAAAGAGAAAACCTTTTTTGCCGGTTTTCCCCTTTTCTGTATTTTTATTCTGTTTTTTTCACTGGTTTTATCCTTAAGAATGGGCTGTCTCCCCACCGGATGATAATTTTTTTCGTTTCCATACCACCAGGATGGTACATCCCACCACAAGGCACCCCGAAAGGAGCTGGGAAACCGGAAGTCCCACCACCGGAAGCAGAAGCTGGTCGGTGCGGAGTCCCTCGATCCAGATTCTTCCAAGGCCATATCCTATCAGATACATCAGGAACACTTCGCCGTTAAATTTTTTTCTTTTCCGAAACCAGAAAAGAAAAAGCAGGACACCCACATTCCATAAACTTTCATATAAAAAGGTGGGATGCACCTGAATATACTCGACGCCGTTTACCGTCACCACATGATCCCACATTTTCTGTGTGATTTCATTGGCACGGACCGCGGAAACCGGAAGCTGCATCGCAAACAGGTTGTTAGTGTAGTCACCGAATGCCTCACGGTTAAAGAAGTTTCCCCACCGTCCCATAATCTGACCGAACACGATGCTCATGCTCGCGGTATCCATCAGAAGGCTGAAGTTCTGTTTCTTCTTTCTGCTGTAAATCACCACCGCAATGCAGGCACCGATGATGCCGCCGTAGATGGCAAGTCCGCCCTGGCGGATGTTGAAAATACTCAAAAGATCATCCTTATAATAGTCCCAGGCAAATATAACGTAGTAAATCCGTGCCCCGAGAATACCGGCTGCGATGCCGATCATCGCAAGATCGAGGTACTGCTCCGGGTTCTGCCCTGTCCGCTTTGCCTCTCTTTGGGCAATCCAGATCGCAATCATCATACCGGTTACGATCACGATGCCGTAATAGGCAATGGAAAATCCGAAAATACTGATGTTTTTTCCCACATGGTCGAGATAAATCCCGAGATTGGGAAAATTAATTTCCATATCCATAGATTTTATTCTCTCTGATTTTCAGTTCATTGTTTCAACTCACAGTCGGTATTTTCACGGAGTCTGACATGTCGAAAATAGTTCGACTGTGACTTGCCTCATGTCAGTGGAGGATACCGATTTCTCTCCGCCCGCCACTGCCGTTATGTTTCTTTTAACAATTCATCCCACCGCTTTAGAAGCGGGGGACTTCTTGTCTACTGGTGTTAAACGTTGAAACGGAACAGGATGACATCGCCGTCGCGGACAATGTAATCTTTTCCTTCCATACGCACAAGGCCTTTCTCTCTTGCTCCTGCGTAGGAACCGCAGTCGAGCAGATCCTGATAATTGACAACCTCAGCTTTGATGAATCCGCGCTCGAAATCGGTGTGGATTTTTCCGGCTGCCTGCGGTGCTTTTGTTCCGACTTTGATGGTCCATGCACGGGTCTCATCCTCTCCTGCTGTAAGGAAGCTCATGAGGCCGAGCAGACGGTAGCTTGCTGCGATCAGTTTTTCCAGGCCGGACTCGGTAAGACCAAGATCCTCGAGGAACATTTTTTTCTCATCCTCTTCGAGTTCGGAGATTTCTGCCTCGATCTCGGCGCAGATGACGAATACTTCGCTGTTGTGCTCTTTTGCATATTCGCGGACGGACTGTACATAGGAGTTGTTTGCACCGTCGTCAGCGAGATCATCCTCTGCTACGTTTGCTGCGTAGATGACCGGTTTGCTGGTCAGCAGGTTGTACTCTGCGATCCATTTCTCCTCGTCCTCGTTCTGCAGCTCCATCAGGATGGCATCTTTTCCGTCCTCGAGCAGTTTTTTCAGACGCTCCTGGAATTCGAGCTCTTTTGCTGCCTCTTTGTCCATTCTTGCAGATTTTGCAGTTTTGGAAATACGGCGCTCGAGTACCTCAAGGTCGGCGAAGATCAGCTCAAGGTCGATGGTCTCGATATCACGGAGCGGATCAATGCTGCCGTCTACGTGGATAACGTTCGGATCCTCGAAGCATCTGACAACGTGAACGATAGCGTCTACCTCACGGATATTGGCAAGGAACTGGTTTCCAAGTCCCTCTCCTTTGGATGCACCTTTTACAAGACCTGCGATGTCAACGAACTCGATGACAGCCGGTGTTACTTTCTTGGACTGATAGAAATCTCCGAGCTGCTGCAGACGCTTGTCCGGAACCGGCACGATGCCGACATTCGGGTCAATGGTACAGAACGGATAGTTTGCGCTCTCTGCTCCTGCTTTGGTCAGGGAATTGAAAAGTGTACTTTTTCCGACGTTCGGAAGGCCCACGATACCTAATTTCATAGTAATCTATATCTCCTTTGTTTTTATTTTTCGCTTCT
>ERZ1673702.3901-NODE-3901-length-11159-cov-5.516571_pt1 | contig 11159 bp, 7 predicted proteins | sample MGYA00580232_ERZ1673702 | MGnify/ENA primary metagenome ERZ1673702 (study PRJEB41218, sample SAMN15661792) | gut metagenome | host: Homo sapiens | place: Canada: London | collected 2015-08-20/2019-03-30 | study: EMG produced TPA metagenomics assembly of... | reverse complement strand
TGCCTTGTGCTGAGCTGGCAGTGCGTAGCACTGACTGAGGGGTTTCCACTTATGCAAAAAACGTCATAAAAAGATTTTACGAAAGAACCTCTCCACCGCCTAACGGCGGTCCCCCTCCCCTTTCAGGGGAGGCTATCATGAAAAAATTGATTTCCGTGCAAAAAAGCGGGACAGAGAAGCTTCCCTTTCCCGCCTGTATCTATTCTTTCGAATGACTTAATAAATGGTTTTCTTTGCGGTTTCTACCACAATATCCGCACAGAGTTCCAGCCCCAGTGCTCCGCTGTTCAGGCAGAGGTGGTAGTTGTCCTTGTCGTACCAGTTTCCGCCGGTGTTGATGCTGTAGAATGTTTCACGACGCTTGTCGATCTTCCGCAGCATTGCCTCTACCCGCCGTTCGTCCACGTGATACTCCTGAACGGCACGTTCCGAACGGGACTTGGTGTCCGCGTAGATGAACACGTTGAACAGGTTTTCCAGATCCCGCAGGATATAGCTTGCACAGCGTCCCACGATCACACAGTCGCCTTTTTCCGCCAGTTCCCGAATGATGTTGGTTTCGATGATGTAGACCTTATCAGACAGCGGCAGGTTTTCCTCAATGGTGCGTGTAGGGCTGGAGGTCAGCATCAGAGTGTACAAAAAACTCTTGGGGGCAGCTTCCTCTGCGGTTTCCAGATAATCCATGGAAACATTGCAGCGTTCAGATGCCATTTGTAAAATTTCTCGATTATAACACGGAATGCCCAGCCGTTCTGCGATCATTTCGCCGATCTCACGGCCGCCGCTTGCATATTCTCTTTCAATGGTAATGATTCGATGACTCATAGTAAAATGCCTCCTCTTGTTTGAAAAGCGGGCGTACCCGTTTTCCAGTGCTTTCTCTTATTATAGCATACTTTGCAGTTTTTTGCACGTTTCACACGGAATTTTTTCTGGCTTTTATAAAAATTCTACATTTTGCACATCTATATGGGGAATGATTTATGCATTATGACAATATCCGTTTACTTGGTAGCATTCTGAATGGCTTCGATGATTTCCGGATAATACCATGTGCAGTCCTTGCGGTTCAGCAGACCGAAACCGTTCTTCGTTTCGTTGTTGTCCCAGATAAAGCACTTGATGCCGTGCTTCTTGGCTGTGCTGAGATAATAGCTGAACCATGCTACTCTTGCGGAGGTGTTTTCGTTCTTGTTCACGCAGCCGGTTTCGTCAATGATGACCGGAATGCCCTTGCTGACAAAGGTGTCGTCCAGATACTGGAACATGGTGTCCAGTTCCTGCTTGTCGGCATCGCTGCCCCAGTCGGCACGGGTGTCGTCCGGACCGCAGAAATTCCACGGGGCGTAGATGTGCAGGGATACGATCACATGGTCGTCTTTCGGAACCACCAGACCGCCGACAGCGTTCTTCTCCACGGACTGGGCATAGGTGCTGACAACCAGCGTTCTATCCTTGTTGGAGCCACCGGAAGAACGGACTGTGTCCACAAATGCCTGATACAGGGCGTTGATAACGTCATAGGATTCCTGTGTGCCGCCGGTCCATTCCTCTGCGGAACCGATCATACGCGGTTCGTTCATGCCCTCGAAGATCAGGCGGTGGTCGTAGTTCTGGAATGTGGCACAGATCTGCTTCCAGATGTTTGTCAGGGTGGACTTATTGCTTTCCAGTTTTTCACTGGAGGGTGTCAGCCATGTGTAGTCATCGTGGTGTACATTCACAATGACATACAGCCCGTCGTTATAGGCGTAGTCTACAACTTCCTTGACGCGGTTCATCCACGCCGCATCGATGGTGCCGTCGGCGGACATGTGCTCGCTCCACGTTACCGGCACACGAATGGCATTGAAGCCGGCAGCCTTTACAGTGTCGATCATCTGCTGGGTGGTTTTCGGGTTGCCCCAGCCGGTTTCCGTATCGCTGGAGCTGGTGTTGTAGCTGTCCAGTGAGTTGCCCAGATTCCAGCCCACCTTGATGTTCTCCACGATCTGCTTGCTGGTCATCGCGTTGACCTGCTCCGCAGTAGGTGTTTCACCGGAAACTGCTGCCACTTCCCCGCCCTTGGAGGACTCGTCCGACTTCGGCTCGGTCTTGGTGGTCGTTCCGGTGCTGTTGCTGTAGCGGACGCTGATGTTGTTCAGGGTAATGCTGGGCTGGTCGCTCCACCAGTACCCCAGCATCACATCGCCGCTGGGGTCAATGCTCTCCTTGACATCGTCCGGCACGATCCACGTCAGGGAAAGGCTGGAGGAATCTGTGAACACGCAGACGTTCTTGGTCTGATACCAGCCAGCATCGGTGGCACAGTCTGCGTTCTTGTCCACAGACACGCCGAACGCACCGGTGAACTTGCCCAGTGCACCAGTGCTGCTGATGTCAAAGGTGACTGTCTGAAGCGTATCCTCTGCCCCGATCAGGTCGGACAGAGCGATCTTCGCTGTCTTGGCTGCCTCATCGTTGAAACTCAAAGTTGCAGCCGGACTGGCGGAATTGGTACCGTCTACCGGCACTTCCTTGGTACGGGTGTAGGTGCACACAATGCTGGACAGCTTCACCTGCTGCACGTTGCTCCACCAGTGTCCGAACAGGACTTCGCCGCTGGGGTCGATCTCCGTCTGGATCTCTGCGGGAACATTCCATGTGAATTCCGCATAGGCACTGTTCTGGGACTGCTCAAAGTCTGCCGCCTGATACCAGCCGGCATCGGTGGCACTGGCACAGCCGTCCTTGACGGAAACGCCGTAGCCGCCCTTGAAGTCGCCCAGACTGGACGAACCGTCGGCGGAGTACACGATAAAGGTAAAGGACTGTACCACGTCGCCCTCCTGAATAAAGTTATCCAGCTTGGCTTTGTAATTGTTGGTGGTATCGCTGCCCTTGTCCAGCATGGCATTGATGTCGGTCAGTTCCGTGCCCAACGTGGTGGAAACCGTTTCTGTGGGGCTGACGTGAACTGTGGTAGTTTCCGCGGTGGTGGTTTTTTCCGCGGCGGTAGTGGTTTCCTTTTCAGAGGATTCCTCGGCAGCAGAAGACTCCGGCTGGCTGCTGTCGCTGCTCTGCTTGCCGCAGCCGGTAAATGCCGAGCCAGCCAGCACACCGGCGAGAAGCAGTGCCGTCAATTTTTTCCATGATCTCATATAGTTGTTCCTTTCTAAAAAAACAACGGATGCCAAAAGGATTTCAGCATCCGCCGTTTGTCTTTCAGGCAACACTGCACATGCTTAGTACAGGATTGCCTTTCCATCAAAATGTGATCAGTCTACTGTGACGATCTCGCCCATCTGGTTGCGGCCTGCACCAATGGCATTGGATTCGTCCGTGTCGATGTGCATTGCAGTTGCATAGTTCGGGGAAACACGGCAAACCACGTCACCCAGGATTGCCTTTCTGCCGTCTGTTTCAACACGTACCCAAACGATGTCCTTATCCTTTACGCCTGCCTTTGCTGCGTCTTCCGGAGTGAAGTGAATGTGACGCTTTGCCACGATCACACCCTCAGAAATTTCCAGCTGACCTGCCGGTCCCACAATGGTACATGCACCGGAACCTGCAACATCACCGGATTCGCGAACCGGAGCAGCGATGCCGATCGAACGTGCGTCTGTTGCAGACAGTTCTACCTGATTGGCACTCCGGAACGGACCCAGAATGGAAACGTTCGGCAGTTCCTTCTTCGGTCCAACGATCGTTACGCGTTCTTCACTGGCAAACTGACCCGGCTGCGACAGCATCTTCTTGACAGTCAGTTCCTTTCCCTCACCGAACAGCACTGCGAATGCTTCCGCAGTCAGATGTACGTGTCTTGCAGATGTTTCAACAATAAACTTTTCAGACATGGTGTAATACCTCCCATAAATGCTAACCGGCAATGCACCGGCTTCTTACAATATTGTACTACTTTTTGCCGCTTTCGTCAAGGGTATAGTCCGATTTTCGTGAAAATCACACAGCCGCCCGGTTGTACACGCAATTTCCATATTTCTTGACATCTTTTTCAAAATGTGATACAATAGGACAAGAAAAAAGAGAGGAATTTGCCCTATGTATTACGTCTGTTATGTACTGCTGTACTGCATCATTTTTGCTTTTGGTGCGGCGATTGGCAGCTTTCTGAACGTCTGTATCTACCGTCTGCCCAAAGAGGAATCTCTCTGGCGGAACAACTCCCACTGCATGACCTGCGGTACACCCATTCGCAAGCGGGATCTGATCCCGATCTTCAGCTGGTGCCGTCTGCGGGGAAAATGCCACAACTGCGGGGCAAAAATCCCCTTTCGCTACACGCTGGTGGAGAGCCTGAATGCGATCTTATACGTGTTGATCTTTGCCTATTTCGGCATCTTTGAACAGCCGTTCTATGCGGCTCTGGTATGTCTGTTCTGTTCGGCTCTAATCGTGGTCTTTTTCATGGACTTGGACACCCAGCTGATCAGTCTGTATGTGATCGGATTCATCGGGCTGCTGGGCGTTGCGGTTACGGTTTACGATGTCTGCACCGGAAACGGCACGCTGCTCTCCCACCTGATCGGAGCCGCAGCGGCATCGGTTCCGCTGTTCCTGCTGGTAATTCTGTCCGGCGAACGTGCCATGGGACGGGGCGACGCAGAACTGATGCTGGCAGGCGGCTTGTTCCTCGGTGTCAAAGGTGTTGTGGTAGGGCTGTTTCTGGGACTGATTCTCGGCTGCATCTTCGGCATGATCCACAAGGCAAAAACCGGCGATTCCAAATTTGCCTTTGGGCCGTACCTCTCCGCCGGCATGGCAATGGCTCTGGTGGTCGGTGAACCCATTGCAAATCTGTACTTACAGCTCTGCGGTCTGAAATGACCGCCCGAACACAGAAAGGCTCATCTCCGGTACGCTCCGGAAATGAGCCTTTTCTTTTTGGATTATTTCGAGCGTTACGCCGCCGGAGAAACACCCTCCACATGAATGGTGTAGTCCGTCATGATCTTATTGCTCCAGAAGAACCACTGCCCCGTCTTGGCGTTGTAGTTGTTCTTGGCAGACAGCACCTCCGTGCCAACCTTTACGGTATAGCTGTCAGAGAGCGTGTAGCCCGCCTTGGGGGTAATGGTGAAGTAGCACACGCCGCTGTCGTTGAACAGCGGGTCGCTGAACGTGATGTTGCAGCCCGCCGCACTGGATTCGTCCAGACCTACGTTTTTGCCGTTTTCGCTGGCAGCAATGGGCGGTGCAGTGGTGGTTGTTGTTGTAGTTGTGGTGGTGGTTTGAGGGACGGTGGTTGTTGTGGTTGTAGTAACAACTTCAACAGATTTAGGAAGGCAAGCAGCGATACTGTTTTCTCGATATACAGTGTTTACCATTTGAGCAAGTGGTGTGTCAGGATTAGCCTTATAAACAACTCCGTTTTTAATCCAGAGTTCGTGAAGACCATTTACAACATCATCATAGTCAACGTGATACCCACCCCAACTGCATACATTATATGATTGCAAAATATTAGGTATTGTTGCATCATATGTAGCATCACTCCATGACAATTTTGGATAAATCGCAATAGCACCATTATTTTCAAGTGTTGCAACAATAAACGAGGTTTTCCCATTTTCCGGATTCAAGTTGTAACAACTATTATTTGAAATTAAACTGCCATCTTCCTTTTTCATTATGACGTTCATATTGTATTGTGTTCCATTTTCAGTACAATATGAAGGTTTAATTTCTGCATAACAACCATTTTTAGTTGAATCATAAATATGATATATTATCAATTGATTTTTTTCTGTTGTAACATCGGTACTAGCTGTCGTAATAAGTGTTGTTTCCGTCGCAGAAGTACTGGTCGTTGCAGTTGTTGCAGTGGTGCTTATAGTCGTGCTGGTTGTGGCGGAGGTTGTAGTCGTTGCAGCCGTAGTTTCTGTCGCGGAGGTAGTCGCCGTTGCGGTACTGCTTGCAGTGGTTTCCGCGGTGGTCGTTGCGGCAGTCGCAGTGGTTGCAGTTGTTGCAGCCGTGCTTGTGGTTGCGGCGGTCGTTGTGGTAGTTGTCGTGGTAGTCGTTGTTGTGGTGGTTGCTGTAGTCGTCGTTGTTGTAGTTGTTGTTGTGGTAGTCGTTGTTGTGGTGGTTGTAGCCGCAGTCGTCGTGCTGGTAGTCGTTTTGGCTGTGGTTTCGGTTTCAGGCGGCGGAGGTGTGGTAGTCGTGGTAGTCGTTGTCGTTGCCGTATTTTTCGGAGCAACGATCTCGCACTGAATCTCCTCCGGACTGACACCCTTACAATAGAGGTGCACGATCTTATCCGCCAAAGCAGCCGATGTCACAGCATTGTTTGAATTCATCATAAAGGTTTTCAGGTTCTGATCCGGAGCCAGCAGGGTGTAATCCTTGCTGTACACATCATAATTCAGCGTGGACGGATACTTGACAAACTTCACGCCCACTTCGCCCGCATTGGTGATATAGTCGCACTTCGTCCAGTCGAGGGTGATGTTGGTGTAGGTGCTGTCGCCGTTGAGGGTGAGCATGGGGGTGTAACTGTCGATCGTACTTTCAGACGAGTTTCCGCCGGAGTAATCCATTTTCAGGCTAATGTCTACATCTGTACTGGTTGCACCAGATGTCCAAAAGCTGCTAAGAAATACTAATTTCAAATAAGGGTAGCGGCTGTATGTCATGACAATAACAATTCTAGCTGTAGAATTGTCTGATGCATCTGGCTTTTCTGCCCAGTAATTCCCGCCGTTTTCCGGTTTTCCGTAAATAAATGAACTTTGTTGAATACTGCCATATTTTACGCCGTCATATCCATCATAGGACTTGTTCTGTCCAACGCTTACATCTCCCGTTCTTCCATTTTCCATGGAATCGATCAGTTTATCGGCATCAACATTGCGAATTGTAATGCTCAACTGATTTCCCACAGAGTATCCGCATTTCGAAACGTCCATATAAATGGAAGTATTCCAACTCTGCTTATCCACTTCATATCGATCTGAAAAGTCATTCAGTTGAGAACCATTATTTGCATACACCAGAAAATTTTTCTTTTCCGGAGAACACTTTTTTCCGATTCCGGCATATGTTCCTTCTACATAGAGCCAGCCACGGCTGGATTCCTCACCGCTGTTAGTTCGTAAAAGTACACGGTATTTTATCTTTGTGTTATTTACAAATGTACTGTCCGGATTTACAGTAATGGAAGAATCGTACTTATTTTGAAAAGCACTGATATAATCCGGATTTCCGTCGGTTCGAAAATTACCCCGCTCGTTTGCAAAAATATCACTGTATTTTACCCAGCCATGATCGTACATTGCAGCACTGTCGTAGATCTCATTTCCGTCAGCATCTTTATCAATGAATTTCAGATCTTCTGTGTTATTGTCATCGCCTATGTAAATATAGATTTTTTCCCATGTACTTTCGGAACCGTCACTATAACTGGTAACTGCATACTGTGCACCGTCGCCTGCACCATTCAGACTGTACATAGACGGAAAGGCATAGCTTCCTGCATATTCGACAGGATTCAAATTGGTTTGATGATAACCGCAAAAATAGGGCATGTCAAACTGCACGAACTTACAGCTGTTGGAAACATAGTCTGTCAAATTGACGATCGTGGTGTCCGGTGTCCACCAGCCACTCCAAGTTGCATCTTTTGTAAAGTCATTCTCGGGATGTGTTTTTCCCCATTCTTCCCAGTACGATTTGGTATTGACTCTATCGTCCAGATTCCCCCAGCCTTTGGTTTCTGTTGTGGTGATCGTGGTGCTGCTCATCGGATACGCACTCGCATCTGTATAATTCGTCTTCAACACCAAATTACACTCCTGCACCGACTGCACCGCAGCGTACCCGTCGCAGGAAACCGCAATATCCACTTTCTGACTAGTTTTCACCGCATCATGATAGGTCAGCGTCACCGTAAACACCGCATTGGCATCGCTGCTGGCACCGGTGATCTGATACACCTTTTGATTATCGGTGCTTTTTTCTGTATCCAGTGTCACGTATCTTCCGGCATCTGCACACAGAATGCCATACGCATTCCGCTGCACCTCGTCCCAGTTCCAGTACCGGCTCTGGGGCAGCTGAGTCTGTAATTCGTCTGCCAGATTATTCGCCACAGTCTGATAATTCTGAACCTTTGCCGCCTGCACATAGGCAGAGATATTCGGGGCACAGAGTGCCGCAATGATCGCCATGATCACCAGCACTACGATCAATTCCACAAGAGAAAAGCCTTTTCGATTTCGTTTCATCTCTCTCACCTCTCCGAAAATATACAGACGGACACGCCGAAGCGAATCTTAACTTAACAGATCCAGAATCTCATTCTTGTTGTTGGATACCCGAATGGCATCATCCCGCCGGATCGTGCCGGCTCTTACCAGCCGTGCCAGATCGGCATTCAGGGTGTGCATGCCCAGTGCCGCACTGGACTGCATGACCGTTGCCAGCTGGAAGCACTTATTGTCACGGATCAGGCTGCCTACCGCATCGGTTCCCACCAGAATTTCTGTAGCAGCCACACGGCCGCCGCCCATTGCCAGCGGGATCAGAGCCTGTGTGATAACGCCCTTCAGAATCGTGGACAGCTGTGTCCGGATCTGGTTCTGGGCGTGGGGCGGACAGCTGTCAATGATACGATCCAGCGTCTGTGCCGCACCGGTGGTGTGCAGAGTGGACATGACCAAGTGTCCGGTTTCTGCGGCGGTGACAGCGGCGGAAATCGTTTCGTAGTCACGCATTTCTCCCACGAGAATGACATCAGGGTCTTCACGGAGAGCAGAACGCAGGGACGCTGCAAAGCTCTTGGTATCCACGCCGATTTCACGCTGGTGAATGACCGACATGCCCGACTCGTAAACATATTCCACAGGGTCCTCAATGGTGATGATATGCTCCGAACGATTCTTGTTGATATAGTCGATCATGGCGGACAGGGTGGTAGATTTACCGCTTCCCGTCGGACCTGTCACCAGAATCAGTCCTCTTGGCTGGTCTGCCAACTCCCGCAGCACTTTCGGCATTTGCAGCTGTTCCAGTGTGGGAATGGTGTTGTTCAGCAGACGAATCGTGGCTGCCACCTTTTTCATCTGCCGGAAAACGTTGACACGCTGGCGGCAATAGTCCGGCGTTTCAATGGCAAAGTCCACGTCGTCGCCGTTTTCCAGCTGTTCCCGCTGTTCATCACTCAGCATGGACAGGATCATTTCCCGTGTTTCTGCCGCCGGAAATGAAAAGCCGCTGTCCAGCAGCTGCCCGTGGATACGGAACGAAACCGGCATGCCCTCGCTGATGTGAATATCAGAGCATTTCTTCTCCCGTGCTTTCATAATAAGTTCATTCATGGTCATGGCGGTATACCGTCCTTTCTGCAATCATTAGTCGGAATAATATGCGATCTTCATAACTTCTTCCGGCGTGGTCACGCCCTCTTTTACCAAGTCAATGGCACTGTCCAGCAGACTCCGCATGCCCTGTGTTTTCTTGGCATACTCCAGCATTTCCTGACTGTCTGCACTTTTGGCGATCATACGTTTCAGCGTTTTGTCTATATATACCATTTCGTGAATGGAAATACGCCCTTTATAGCCCGTGTTGTTGCAGACCTTACAGCCCTTGCCGCGGGTAATCATGGGAATGCCGTCCCCGACAATGGCGATGTCATCTGCTGTCGCCGGTTCTTCGTATTTACAGAACTGGCAGACCTTACGCACCAGACGCTGTGCCACGATACCTACCACAGAGTTGGAGATCAGATACGGTGCCACGCCCATATCCGCCAGACGGACAATGGACGAAATGGCATCGTTGGTATGCAGGGTGGAAACTACCAGGTGTCCGGTGATTGCAGAACGCACGGAAATTTCAGCCGTTTCTGCGTCACGGGTTTCACCGATCATGATAATATCCGGATCCTGTCGCAGCAGGGCACGCAGTCCCACTGCAAAGGTCATGCCGGCAGTCACATTAACGGAAGTTTGCGTGATATTGGGCAGGTCTTTTTCCACAGGGTCCTCAATGGTAGAAATATTTACCGGTCGCTGGGACAGATGCTGCAATACCATATACAGCGTGGTCGTTTTACCGGAACCGGTCGGCCCCGTAATATAGATGATGCCGTTGGGGGCGGACATCATCTTCATCAGCATGTTATAGGAATACTCGTTCATGCCGAAGTGACCGGCGTGGTCGATCTTGGTATCCGACACCAGATAACGCATAACGATCTTCTCGCCGTGTGTCGTCGGCAGAACGGAAATACGCATACTGATGTCGATTCCCTCCAGCACAGCGTGGAAGTTGCCGTCCTGCGGGATACGTTTTTCCGCAATGTTCAGGTTGCTCATGATCTTGATACGGGCAACAATGGAGTTGTGCAGTGCCTTTTCCAGTGTCAGATAGCTGACCATCTGACCGTCGATACGCATACGCACCTGTGTGAAATCCTTAAACGGTTCAATGTGAATATCGCTGGCGTTGGTGCTGTATCCCCGTACCAGCAGCGAGTTGATCAGCTTGATGATCGGCACATCGTCGTCCGCATCGTCTGCCGTCAGCTGGGGCACCTCAATATCTTCTGCGGAAATATTCGCCTTTTTGGCTGCCTGCTTGGTACTGATCTCGGCATAGTAATACTCGATCGCCTTTTTGATTTTCGGACTTTCACTGAGCAGCACTTCCAGCGGCATATCCACGATCTGCCGAATATCTTCCTGTGCGTAGAAATTCAGCGGGTCAGACATGGCGAGCTGTAGACGGCTGTCGTTTTCCGACAGGGCAATGACATTGTATTTTTCCGCAAGCTGCTTGGGCACCTTGGCAACCACGTCTACATTGACCTCATACTCCTCCAGATTGACCATCTGGAGATCCAGTTTTTTCCCCAGTGCCTCCAGAACCTGTGTTTCTGTGACAAATCCCATTTCCTGCAGCAGTGTGCCGAAACGCACCTTCTTGCCGCTTTGTGTCTTCTGGAATTGCAGTGCCTGATCGATCTGTTCCTGTGTGATATAGCCATATTCTTTCAGCACTTCACCAATGGGTAAATTCTGCAATGTTCTCACCTTTTTCTATTGTTTCTATAGCGACACCGTACAAAGCCGTCAGGCGGGCTTTGTGCGGTGCTGCCCTATGGCAATACCGCACAAAGAGCATCTGGCGACTTTGCACGCCATCTGCTTGCA
>ERZ1673702.3891-NODE-3891-length-11186-cov-11.942413_pt1 | contig 11186 bp, 8 predicted proteins | sample MGYA00580232_ERZ1673702 | MGnify/ENA primary metagenome ERZ1673702 (study PRJEB41218, sample SAMN15661792) | gut metagenome | host: Homo sapiens | place: Canada: London | collected 2015-08-20/2019-03-30 | study: EMG produced TPA metagenomics assembly of... | reverse complement strand
CCCACGGATAAAGACCTTGTGTTCCATACTGCCCTTGCCGCCCTGTTCCCTGTCTTCCTGCTGGTTGTCCTGCTGTTTCATATCCGGCAGATTGCCGGAACCAACTGGCAGGAAGTGTCCCTTTCCCAGATAGCACAGGACATAAATATCCCTTACCTGTTATTCAGCATGGGCGTGGCAGGGCTGGTGTGTCTTACAGCAGTTCTTCTGTTCTGGCGATACCGCAGGGACGAAGTAAAGCAGCTCATCCACCGCCAAAAGCTGGCAAGGATGGTGTTGGAAAACAAGTGGTATGAATCGGAACAGAGAAAGGAAGACGCTTTTTTCAAGGACTTGTCTTCCAGCCGTTCCAAAGAAACCATCACTTATTTTCCCAAAATCTACTACCGGATGAAACAGGGCTTGCTCCATATCCGTGTGGAAATCACCTTGGGGAAATATCAGGAGCAGCTCTTACACTTGGAGAAAAAGCTGGAAAGCGGCTTGTACTGTGAGCTGACGGATAAGGAATTAAAGGATTCCTATGTGGAGTACACCCTGCTTTATGATACCATTGCCAACCGTATTTCCATTGAGGATGTACAGGCAAAGGACGGCAGGCTCCGGCTTATGGAAAATGTCTGGTGGGAGTATGACAAGCTCCCCCATATGCTCATTGCCGGAGGAACCGGCGGCGGAAAGACCTACTTTATCCTGACCCTCATTGAAGCCCTGCTCCGCACCAACGCCGTCCTGTTCGTATTAGACCCGAAGAACGCCGACCTTGCAGATTTACAGGCGGTTATGCCGGATGTGTACTACAAAAAGGAAGATATGCTCGCCTGCATTGACCGTTTCTATGAAGAAATGATGAAACGCAGCGAAGACATGAAGCTCATGGAGAATTACCTGACAGGGGAAAACTACGCTTACTTGGGGCTTCCGGCAAATTTCCTTATCTTTGATGAATATGTGGCATTTATGGAAATGCTCGGCACAAAAGAAAATGCCGCTGTCCTCAACAAATTAAAACAAATCGTTATGCTTGGGCGGCAGGCTGGCTTCTTCCTGATTCTCGCCTGCCAGCGTCCGGACGCAAAGTATCTGGGGGACGGAATCCGTGACCAGTTCAATTTCCGTGTGGCTCTGGGGCGGATGTCGGAAATGGGCTATGGAATGATGTTCGGGGAAACCACAAAGGATTTCTTCCTAAAGCAGATAAAAGGGCGTGGCTATGTGGATGTGGGAACCAGTGTTATCTCAGAGTTTTACACGCCCCTTGTGCCAAAAGGACACGATTTCCTCAAAGAAATAAAAAAGCTCATAGACAGCAGGCAGGGAGTGCAGGCGGCGTGCGAAGCGAAAGCCGCAGAAACGGACTGACCTGCTGTGGCTGGTGTGCCGCAAGGCACGCCAGCATGAACCCCTCGTATCTAACAGAGGGGTACAAATCGACAGGCAATAACCAAACAACAGGGCAGAATCCCACGGTACACAAGGGATTTTCCCATATCCGGCGTATGTCAACAAGGCTCTGAAAGTTGACATACGCTTTTTTAGACAGGAGGGATTTTCACTGAATGAAGAAACATGGGTACGGAACATCAAAGAGAAACGGGAAAGTTACGGTATCTCACAACAGAAACTTGCCCTAGCTGCCGGAATCACCCGTCCGTACCTGAGCGATATTGAAACGGGCAAGGCTCACCCATCCGAAGCATTACAGGAAGCCATCACGGAAGCTCTGGAACGCTTTAACCCAGACGCTCCCCTTGAAATGCTCTTTGACTATGTGCGGATTCGCTTTCCCACTACAGATGTGAAGCATATCGTGGAAGACGTGCTGCGGCTAAAGCTGCCTTACTTTATCCATGAAGACTACGGCTTCTACTCTTACACGGAGCATTACTATCTTGGGGATATTTTCGTTTTGGTATCGCCGGAACTGGAAAAAGGGGTGCTGCTGGAACTGAAAGGGCGTGGCTGCCGCCAGTTTGAAAGCTATCTGCTGGCACAGGAACGGAGCTGGTATGAATTTTTCATGGACGTTCTCATGGAGGACGGCGTGATGAAGCGGCTTGACCTCGCTATCAATGACAAAACGGGAATCCTGAACATTCCCCATCTGACAGAGAAGTGCCGGAATGAGGAATGTATCTCGGTCTTCCGCAGCTTCAAAAGCTACCGCAGCGGCGAACTGGTACGGCGTGAGGAAAAAGAATGTATGGGGAACACCCTGTATATCGGTTCCCTCCAAAGTGAGGTGTACTTCTGCATTTACGAAAAGGACTATGAGCAGTACAAAAAGCATGATATTCCCATTGCGGACGCAGAGGTAAAGAACCGCTTTGAAATCCGGCTGAAAAATGAGCGTGCCTTTTACGCCATCCGTGACCTGTTAGAACATGACAATCCAGAACGGACAGCTTTTCAAATCATCAACCGCTATATCCGGTTCGTGGACAGGGACGATACGAAGCCCCGTTCTGACTGGCGTATCAATGAGGAATGGGCGTGGTTTATGGGGGAACACAGGGGAAGTCTGAAACTGACAACGAAACCGGAACCCTATTCCTTTGAACGCACCCTGCACTGGCTCTCCCATCAGGTAGCCCCCACGTTAAAGCTGGCTCTCCGTCTGGATAAGATGAACCACACCCAGATTGTCCATGACATCATCACCCATGCAAAGCTGACGGAGAAGCACGAAAAAATCCTGAAGCAGCAAGCCGCCGCTGCAAAGGAGGTGGTGCTTTAACGGTGGCAATTTTGGAACCTAAGAACTCTTACAGGAAAGAAAGGAGCTTTTATGAATTTCGGACAGAATCTTTACAACTGGTTTTTATCCAACGCCCAGTCCCTTGTGCTGCTGGCAATCGTGGTGATTGGACTGTACCTCGGATTTAAGAGGGAATTTTCCAAACTTATCGGCTTTTTAGTAGTGTCCCTTGTAGCGGTTGGTCTGGTCTTCAATGCGGACGGTGTAAAGGACATCTTACTGGAACTGTTTAATAAGATTATCGGTGCATAGGAAAAAACATATTACACTTCCGTTATGGAGCAAGCTCTGATTGCTTCATGGCGGAAGTCCACTAGGGGCTTGGGGAGCGTAACTCCCCAAACAACCTGACAGAGAAAGGACGTGATACTGATTGAGGAAATGAAAATCTACATCCTGAACACCACAAGGTTTTACCATGAGGATTTTGAGGAATATCCGGGGGCATGGTTTTCCTGCCCCGTGGATTTTGAAGAAATCAGGGAACGTCTTGGGGTTCAGAGTGAGGAAGAAATCGAAATTGAAGACTATGAGCTGCCGTTTCCATTGGAGGGCAACACAAGGCTCTGGGAAATCAACGCCCTTTGCCGGATGGTACAGGAAATGCAGGGAACGCCTCTCTATTATGAAATGGATGTGGTACAAAAGCGGTGGTTTTCCAGCTTTACGGAATTTATCGACCACAAAGACCAGATACGCTGCTATCCGGTGCAGGACGGAGAATCCCTCGCCCATTATCTGGTGCAGGAGATTCAGGTATTCGGAGAAATACACCCAGACTTAATGAACCATATCGACTACGCTGCCATTGGTCGGGAGCTGGAAACCAGCGAAAACTACCTGTTTACGGACAATGGTATCTTTTATTACCGCTAAAAGGAGGTGAAGGAACTTGGAAGAAATGCGGATTTACATTGCCAACTTAGGAAAATACAATGAGGGCGAACTGGTAGGGGCATGGTTCACGCCGCCTGTGGATTTTGAGGAAGTCACGGAACGTATCGGCTTGAATGATGAATATGAGGAATATGCCATCCATGATTATGAGCTGCCCTTTGCGATTGACGAATATACCCCCATTGAGGAAGTCAACCGCCTGTGTGAAATGGTGGAGGACTTACCGGAATATATTCAGGAGGAACTATCAGAGCTGCAATCCTACTTTGGCAGTATCGAAGAACTCTGTGAGCATGAAGACGATATTATCTGCCATTCCGGCTGTGACGATATGGCGGATGTGGCTCGCTACTATCTGGAAGAAACCGGACAGCTTGGGGAACTTCCGGCACACTTACAAAACTATATCGACTATGCCGCCTATGGGCGTGACATGGAATTGGAGGGAACCTTTGTTGTCACGAACCACGGCGTATATGAAATCATACGGTAGACCCGTCTGTATCTCTTTCAGGAAATGCAGGCGGATTTTTTGATTCAGGGGCGGCTTTTGCTGCCCCCATCTTTTAGAAAGGACGGACAACATGAAGAAAATACGAAGCTATACCAGTATCTGGTCGGTGGAAAAGGTACTCTATTCCATCAATGATTTTAAGCTGCCATTCCCCATCACGTTCACACAGATGGCGTGGTTCGTGGTGTCGGTGTTTGCGGTTATGCTCTTGGGGAACCTCCCTCCCCTTTCGTTCATTGACGGGGCATTTTTGAAATATTTCGGCGTACCCTTTGCCCTTACTTGGTTCATGTGCCAGAAGACCTTTGACGGGAAGAAGCCTTACGGCTTCCTGAAATCCGTACTGGCATATCTGGTACGCCCGAAACTGACGTATGCAGGAAAGCCCGTGAAGCTGGAAAAGGAATATCCGGCACAGCCCATCACGGCAGTTAGGAGTGATATTTATGGCATATCCGATTAAGTATATCGAAAATAACCTTGTGTTCAACCATGACGGGGAGTGCTTCGCTTACTATGAGCTGCTTCCCTACAACTATTCTTTTTTAAGCCCTGAACAGAAATATCAGGTACACGATTCGTTCCGGCAGCTTATCGCCCAGAACAGGGACGGGAAGATTCACGCCCTGCAAATCAGCACCGAATCCAGCATACGGGCGGCACAGGAACGCTCCAAACAGGAAGTAACAGGCAAGCTAAAGGACGTTGCCTGTGCAAAGATTGACGCACAGACCGAAGCCCTCATTTCCATGATAGGGGAAAATCAGGTGGACTACCGCTTTTTTATCGGCCTTAAGCTGCTTGTCAATGAGCAGGAAGTCACCATGAAGCAGTTTCGCAGGGAAGCAAAGACCGCTGTTTCCGACTTCCTCCATGAAGTCAACCACAAGCTCATGGGGGATTTTGTTTCCATGAGCAATGAGGAAATCTGGCGGTTTCAGAAGATGGAAAAACTGTTGGAGAGTAAAATCTCACGCCGCTTCAAAGTCCGGCGGCTTAACAAGGACGATTTTGGCTATCTGATTGAGCATTTATACGGGCAGACCGGAACCGCCTACGAAGATTATGAGTATTATCTTCCGAAGAAACGGTTTCAGGAGGAAACGCTGGTGAAATACTATGACCTCATCAAACCTACCCGTTGTCTGATAGAGGAAAACCAGCGGTATCTGAAAATCGAACAGGAAGACGGGACAGTTTATGCCGCCTACTTTACCATCAACAGCATTGTAGGGGAACTGGACTTCCCATCCTCGGAAATCTTTTACTATCAGCAGCAGCAATTCACTTTTCCCATTGATACCTCTATGAATGTGGAGATTGTGACAAACCGGAAAGCCCTCTCCACGGTGCGGAACAAGAAAAAAGAGCTGAAAGATTTGGACAACCACGCATGGCAGAATGACAGCGAAACCAGTACAAACGTGGTGGACGCTTTAGACAGCGTGAATGAGCTGGAATCCACCTTAGACCAGAGCAAGGAATCCATGTATAAGCTGTCCTATGTGGTGCGTGTGACGGCTCCCGACTTGGAAGAACTGAAACGCCGCTGCAATGAGGTGAAAGATTTTTATGACGATTTGAACGTGAAGCTGGTTCGCCCCTTTGGGGATATGCTGGGGCTGCATGGGGAATTTCTCCCTGCCAGCAAACGGTATCTGAACGATTATATCCAGTATGTCACCAGTGACTTCCTTGCTGGTCTTGGCTTCGGGGCAACCCAGATGTTAGGGGAACCGGAGGGCATTTATATCGGGTACAGCCTTGATACAGGAAGAAACGTGTACTTAAAGCCTGCCCTTGCCAGTCAAGGGGTAAAAGGCTCCGTCACCAACGCCCTTGCTGCCGCTTTTGTCGGCTCCCTCGGCGGTGGAAAATCATTCAGCAACAATATGATTGTCTACTACTGTGTATTATTTGGGGCACAGGCACTCATTGTTGACCCGAAAGCGGAACGGGGACGCTGGAAAGAAACCCTGCCGGAAATCGCCCATGAAATCAATATCGTAAACCTGACTTCGGAGGAACAGAACAGGGGCTTACTCGACCCGTATGTGATTATGGAGAACCCAAAGGATTCTGAATCACTGGCAATCGACATCCTGACCTTTTTAACAGGCATTTCCAGCCGTGACGGGGAGAAATTCCCTGTTCTTCGGAAAGCCATCCGTGCGGTGACAAACAGTGAGGAACGGGGGCTTTTCAAAGTGATTGAGGAACTTCGGGCGGAGGGAACCACCATCAGCACCAGCATAGCCGACCATATCGAATCCTTTACGGACTATGACTTTGCACACCTGCTCTTTTCGGATGGGGATGTCACACAGTCCATCAGCCTTGAAAAGCAGCTCAACATCATTCAGGTGGCGGATTTGGTGCTGCCGGATAAGGAAACCTCGTTTGAAGAATACACCACAATGGAGCTGCTTTCCGTGGCAATGCTCATTGTAATCAGCACCTTTGCCCTCGACTTCATCCATACTGACCGCAGCGTGTTTAAGATTGTGGATTTGGATGAAGCATGGAGCTTCTTACAGGTGGCACAGGGCAAGACCCTCTCTATGAAGCTGGTTCGTGCCGGACGTGCCATGAACGCAGGCGTTTACTTTGTCACCCAGAACACGGACGATTTGCTGGATGAAAAGCTGAAAAACAATCTGGGCTTGAAATTTGCGTTCCGTTCTACGGACATCAACGAAATCAGGAAGACCCTCGCCTTTTTCGGGGTGGATTCCGAAGATGAAAACAACCAGAAACGGCTCCGTGACTTGGAAAACGGACAGTGCCTTATCAGTGATTTGTACGGGCGTGTGGGAGTGATACAGTTCCATCCTATCTTTGAAGACCTGTTCCATGCCTTTGATACCAGACCGCCCGTGAGAAAAGAGGTGGAATGATGGTGATACATAGAACTTCCAACGGGCAGCAGCTCCCTGTTCCCTATTCAGCAAAAAAGGGCTTGTCTTGGAAAATAGCAGGAAAAGTGATTGGCAGGGTGCTTCTGGCACTCCTGCTCATCCTCCTGCTGCTTGCAGTCTTCGGAACAGCCGCCCACGCTGCCGGACTGGTGGATGATACGGTGGACGCTGCCAACGAATACAGCAAATATCCTCTGGACAACTACCAGCTTGATTTTTATGTGGACAGCGGATGGGACTGGCTCCCGTGGAACTGGCTGGACGGTATCGGAAAACAGGTGATGTACGGGCTGTATGCCATCACAAATTTTATCTGGACAATCAGCCTGTACCTTTCCAACGCTACGGGGTATCTGATTCAGGAAGCCTACTCGCTGGACTTCATTTCCTCTACAGCGGATTCCATTGGGAAAAATATGCAGACCCTTGCAGGCGTTACCACAGGCGGCTTGTCCTCGGAGGGATTTTATATCGGGTTCCTGCTGATTCTCATTCTGGTGGTGGGGCTTTACGTTGCCTACACAGGGCTTATCAAACGGGAAACCACAAAAGCCATCCATGCCGTTGTCAATTTCGTGGTGGTGTTCGTGCTGTCCGCTGCCTTTATCGCCTATGCCCCTGATTATATCGGGAAAATCAATGAATTTTCCGCAGACATCAGCAATGCCAGCCTGACCCTTGGCACAAAGATTGTGCTGCCGAACTCGGAAAGTCAAGGAAAAGACAGCGTGGATTTGATACGGGACAGCCTGTTTTCCATTCAGGTCAAGCAGCCGTGGCTCCTGCTGCAATACGGCAACTCGGATGTGGAAAGCATTGGGGCTGACCGTGTGGAAAGTCTGCTCTCAACCAGTCCAAACGAAAACAACGGGCAGGACAGGGAAGAAATCGTGGTGGAGGAAATCGAAGACAGGGAAAATACCAACCTTACCATCACAAAGACCATCAACCGATTGGGAACCGTCTTCTTCCTGTTCATGTTCAATATCGGTATCTCCATTTTTGTATTCCTGCTCACAGGGATAATGATTTTCTCACAGGTGCTTTTTATCATCTACGCCATGTTCCTGCCTGTGAGCTTTCTCCTTAGCATGGTTCCCTCTTTTGAGGGGATGTCAAAACGTGCCATTACAAAACTGTTCAACACCATCCTTACCAGAGCCGGAATCACCCTGATTATCACGGTAGCGTTCAGTATTTCCACCATGCTCTACAACCTGTCTGGGGAATATCCGTTCTTCCTGACGGCGTTCTTGCAGATAGTGACCTTTGCCGGAATTTATTTCAAGCTGGGGGATTTGATGGGGATGTTCTCCTTACAGAGTGGGGATTCCCAAAGCATGGGGAGCCGTATCATGCGAAGACCCCGTATGCTCATGCACGCCCATATGCACCGTTTACAGCATAAGTTGGGACGTTCTGTGGCAGCTCTTGGGGCTGGAACGGCTGCCTACCATGCAGGAAAACAGGCTGGCTCAGACCAGAGAACTACTTCAACATCTGGTTCTTCCAAACGGACGCAGGCAGACCACAGCAGACCAGATGGACAGGCAGCACCGGAAAAGGAATCCGCATGGAAACAGGCTGGCTCTGCGGTGGGTACGGTGGCAGATACCAAAGATAAGATAGTTGATACTGCCGGACAGCTTCGGGAGCAGGCAAAGGATTTGCCTGTCAATGCAAAGTACGCCCTTTATCACGGGAAAACACAGGTATCAGAGGGAGTACGGGATTTTACTTCCAGCGTGACCCAGACCCGAACTGCCAGAGCCGAACAGCGGAACGCACAGGCAGAAAGCCGCAGACAGACCATTGCAGAACGCAGGGCGGAACTGGAACAGGAAAAACAGCCGCAAAAGACAGCTTCCGAAGCCCCCAAAGGGGCGGCTCCCGTCCATGAACGCCCTGTTACTGCAAAGCAGCCGGAAGATTTCCGAAACCATGCAGATACCATTCATGCAGGAAAACCAGCCATGCAGCCTGTTTCCCCATCCATCAGGGAACGGGGACAGGTTCCTTATGGGGGAACTGTGGCAGAACGGGCTTCGGTTCCGGTGGTAAAAGCGGCTTCCATCCACCATGAACAGACACCGCCTGTAAGGACAGAACGCCAGATAGCCCCTCCGGCTCCCCCAGACAAACCAGAGGAAAGACAAAAGACAACTACTACACCTGCTGCTCCCCGTCCGGCAAGACCTGTCCAGAATGATACGGCTCCTGTGATACCGGAAAGAAAACGGGCTGCCCCTGTGGTAAAAGAATCGAACTTTACCATCCGGCGTACCACCGCCAGAAAGGAGTGGACAAAAACGGAAAAAACGGCTTCCAAACAGAAGAAAGGGGAGAAACCATGAAGTTAAGACACCTTTTCTTCGCCTGTTCCGGCGTGTTCGTGATGATGTTCTCCCTACTCCTTTTGGTGGTGATTGTCTTCTCGGATGAGGAAGACGGAGGAAGCGGCGGAAACCTTATCTATGGGGGCGTGAGCGTATCACAGGAAGTCCTCGCCCATAAACCTATGCTGGAAAAGTATGCAAGGGAATATGGCATAGAGGAATACTTAAATGTGCTGCTCGCCATCATTCAGGTGGAATCCGGCGGCACACTGGAAGACGTTATGCAGTCCTCGGAATCTCTGGGGCTTCCCCCGAACTCCCTTAGTACAGAGGAATCCATCAAACAGGGCTGCAAGTATTTCTCGGAACTGCTCGCAGCGGCAGAAACAAAGGGCTGTGACTTAAACAGTGTGATTCAATCCTATAATTACGGCGGCGGTTTCCTAGACTATGTGGCAGGACACGGAAAAAAATACACCTTTGAACTGGCAGAGAGCTTCGCAAGGGACAAATCCGGCGGAAAGAAAGTCACCTACACCAACCCTGTTGCGGTAGAGAAAAATGGGGGCTGGCGGTATTCCTACGGAAATATGTTCTATGTCCTCTTGGTATCGCAATACCTGACCGTGGCACAGTTTGATGATGAAACGGTACAGGCTATCATGGAGGAAGCCTTAAAGTATGAGGGATGGACATATGTGTATGGGGGCGATTCCCCCTCCACTTCCTTTGACTGTTCGGGACTGGTGCAGTGGTGCTATGGCAAGGCAGGAATCGCCCTGCCACGGACAGCACAGGAACAGTACAATGTGACGCAGCACATCCCCCTGTCCGAAGCAAAAGCAGGGGATTTGGTCTTTTTCCACTCCACCTACAACGCCGGAACCTACATCACCCATGTGGGGCTGTATGTGGGAAATAACCGGATGTACCATGCCGGAAATCCCATTGGTTACGCAGACCTGACAGGCTCCTACTGGCAACAGCACCTTGCCGGAGCCGGACGAATCAAACAATAAGAAAGGATGAACCGATATGATTCAGATTAGAAAAGAGGATAACCAGAAAAAGCAGAAAGAAAAGAAACTGAAAGTTTACAAAGTCAATACCCACAAAAAAACCGTGATTGCCCTGTGGGTGCTGCTGGCAATGAGCTTCCTGTTTGCCGTCTATAAGAATTTCACGGCGATAGACATTCATACTGTCCATGAAACCAAAGTGATTGAGGAAACCATCCTCGACACTCACAAGATAGAAAACTTTGTGGAGAATTTCGCAGAAGTCTACTATTCATGGGAACAGTCTGCCGCTTCCATTGATAACCGGACAAACGCTTTAAAAGGGTATCTCACCGGAGAACTGCAAGCCGTGAATGTAGATACTGTCCGAAAGGACATCCCCGTATCGTCTGCCCTCACCGACTTCCAGATATGGGAAATCACAGAAGAAAAGGAGCAGCATTATCAAGTAACCTATACGGTGGAACAGCGTATCACAGAGGGAGAATCCAGTAAAACCGTCCGTTCCGCCTATCAGGTGACCGTCTATGTGGACAGTTCTGGGAACCTGACGATTATCCAGAACCCAACCATTACCAGCGTTCCCGTAAAATCCGGCTACACTCCAAAAGCGGTACAAAGTGACGGTACGGTGGATTCCATCACCACGGAGGAAATCAACGAATTTCTCACTACCTTTTTCAAGCTGTACCCTACGGCAACCGCAAAGGAGCTGACCTATTATGTGAATGAGGGCGTGCTGAA
>ERZ1673702.3864-NODE-3864-length-11233-cov-9.969225_pt1 | contig 11233 bp, 8 predicted proteins | sample MGYA00580232_ERZ1673702 | MGnify/ENA primary metagenome ERZ1673702 (study PRJEB41218, sample SAMN15661792) | gut metagenome | host: Homo sapiens | place: Canada: London | collected 2015-08-20/2019-03-30 | study: EMG produced TPA metagenomics assembly of... | reverse complement strand
AGACCAACTACTCCAAGGACAAGAACCTGTGGCACCTGAGCCATGAGGGCCTTGACCTCGAGAAGCCGTCCCTGGAGCCGCAGTACAATAAGCCGGGCTTCCTGGAGCTGGGCGTTTCCCCCGAGCAGGCCCCCGACACCCCGACCTACGTCACCATCCACTTTGAGAAGGGCATCCCCACCGCTGTGGACGGCAAGGAGATGGAGAGCGTCGAGCTGGTCGAGTACCTGAACAAGCTGGGCGGCGCCAACGGCATCGGCCTGCTGGACATCGTCGAGAACCGTCTGGTCGGCATGAAGAGCCGCGGCGTCTATGAGACCCCCGGCGGTGCCATCCTGTACAAGGCGCACGATGTTCTGGAAACCATCACGCTGGACAAGGAGTCTATGCACTTCAAGGCACAACTGGCCCAGAAGATGGGCGAGCTGGTCTACAACGGCCAGTGGTTCACCCCGCTGCGTGAGGCCATCAGCGCCTTCACCGACGACCTGCAGAAAACCGTCACCGGCGACGTCAAGCTGAAGCTCTACAAGGGCAACATGATCAACGCCGGTGTCACCAGCCCGTACACCCTGTACGATGAGCAGACCGCGTCCTTCGGTGAGGATGAGGATTACAATCAGGCAGACGCCAACGGCTTTATCAACCTGTTCGGCCTGCCCATTGCCGAGCGCGCCAAGCTGGCCAAGAGCTGGCCCGCACAGGACTAATAAGCGAACGAACGCCGAATAAGCAACCGCCAAGGGGCGTGGAAACCCTTTGGCGGTTTTGGCATTACTATTAAAAGATAAAAGATAATAGATAAAAGATAATAAAAAATGTGGAGTTTTGGCCCGGGGCCAAAACAAAAAACGTAGGGGCGGATTCCATATCCGCCCGTCAACAGGCAGACGACCTGCGGGCGCATATAGAATGCGCCCCTACGGAGGCAGAGAATTTTTGAGCGGTGCGTCGGCACCGCGAACCACCAACTTTATTATCTATTATCTAATTCAGGAGGTAAAACCTATGCCCCAACTTTGGCAGGGCCGGGCCAGCAAGGCCGTTGACAGCCGCGTAAACGATTTTAACTCCTCCATCCGCTTCGATGCGCGGATGATCGAGCAGGATATTCAGGGCAGCCTTGTCCACTCGGCCATGCTGGGCAGACAGGGCATCATCTCCCGGCAGGATGTGGACGATATTCACAAGGGTCTGCACTCCATTTTGGACGATTTGCACAGCGGCGCACTGGAAATCGACCCCAACGCCGAGGACGTCCACACCTTCGTCGAGCAGACGCTGACCGCCCGCGTCGGTGACGCCGGTAAGCGTTTGCACACCGGGCGCAGCCGCAACGACCAGGTCGCGCTGGACATCCGCCTGAACCTGCGCGCCGCCAGCGAGCATATTCAGGGCCAGATAAAAGAACTTATCACCGTACTTTGCGACCAGGCCGAGAAGGGCGCAGGGTACGTCATGCCCGGCTACACCCACCTGCAGCGTGCCCAGCCCGTGACCTTCGGCCACCAACTGATGGCCTACGCCTGGATGCTGCTGCGCGACTTGGGGAGATTGCAGGACGCGACCCGCCGCATGGACGCCGAGTGCCCGCTGGGCAGCGGCGCACTGGCGGGCACGACCTACCCGCTGGACCGCTTCTACACCGCCGAACAGCTCGGCTTTGCCGCGCCGTGCGGCAACTCCATCGACGGCGTGTCGGACCGCGACTTCTGCATTGAGCTGTGCAGCGCCATGGCGACCTGCATGATGCACCTTTCCCGCTTGAGCGAGGAAATTATTTTGTGGTGCAGCTGGGAGTTCAAGTTCATCGAGCTGGACGACGCCTTTACGACAGGCTCGTCCATCATGCCGCAGAAGAAAAACCCCGATGTAACGGAGCTGATCCGCGGCAAAACAGGCCGCGTCTACGGCGATTTGAACACGCTGCTCGTCATGATGAAGGGCATCCCGCTCGCCTATGACAAGGATATGCAGGAGGACAAGGAGGCCATTTTTGACGCCGTGGACACGCTGGAGCTCTGCCTGCGCACCGTCACGCCGATGCTGGCCACGATGACCCCGCTGCCCGCCAACATGCGCCGCGCCGCCGCGAAGGGCTTTATCAACGCGACGGACTGCGCCGACTACCTGACGAAGAAGGGGATGCCCTTCCGCGATGCCTACAAGTGTACCGGCACGATGGTGGCCGCCTGCATCCGCGAGGGCAAGACGCTGGAGGAGCTGACGCTGGACGAATTCAAGCAGTACAGCGACCTGTTTGAGGATGACGTTTATACGGCCATCGACCTGACGACCTGCTGCGAGGGCCGCACCAGCTACGGCGGCCCGACGAAGGCAAGCGTGATGAAGCAGGTTGCGGATGTGAAGGGGAAGCTGGCATAAAAGCCTTCCCCATCGGGGGAAGGTGGCCGAGCCTGCGAGGCCGGATGAGGGCCGAACCTGCTGCGGCTGCCCGTTTACAGGGCGGCGGCGGAGGCTTTGCCCTCATCAGCCGCCTGCGGGCGGCAGCTTCCCCCGAAGGGGAAGCCTTTGGAAGTAAGGGGTGTAACAATGGGAAAGTACAAAATCTTCGTGGACGGTTCCTCCGGGACCACCGGTCTGCGCATTGCGGACCGGCTGGCGGAACGGGACGAATTTGAAATTCTGAAAATCTCCGAGGCGGACCGCAAGGATGTCCGCGCACGGGCGGCGATCATCAATGAGAGCGACCTCTCGTTCCTCTGCCTGCCGGACGACGCCGCGCGTGAGGTCGTGCCGCTGCTGCGGGACGATGTGCGCATTCTCGACACGAGCACGGCGCACCGCACCGCGCCCGGCTGGGTCTACGGCCTGCCCGAGCTGCACGGCACCCGCGAGGCGCTGAAAACCGCGACCCGCGTCGCCGTGCCGGGCTGCCACGCCACCGGCTTTATCGCGCCCGTCGCGCCGCTGGTGGAGCTGGGGATCATCCCTAAGGCCGCGCACCTGAACGTGACGAGCCTGACCGGCTACAGCGGCGGCGGCAAAAAGATGATCGCCGAGTACGAGGCCGAGCGCACCAACAAGGCGCTGAACGCCCCGCGCCCCTACGGCCTGGCGCTGCACCACAAGCACCTGCCCGAGATGGCCGCCGTCACGGGGCTGGACACCGCACCGAATTTCGTCCCCGTTGTGGCCGACTACTACGCGGGCATGGAGACGATGATCCCGCTGGATGTAACGGCGCTGGGTGTTTCCGCGCCGCAGGTCGCGTCCGCGCTGGCGGGATATTACGCCGGTCAGCCGATGGTGAAGGTGCATCCACTGTGCGAGGGCACGGACGGCGGCTTTTTGGCCGCCAACAAGCTGGCGGGTAAGGACACGCTGGAAATTTACTGCCTGGCCAACCCGGACGGCACCCAGATGCAGCTTATCAGCCTGTTTGACAACCTCGGCAAGGGCAGCTCGGGCGCGGCAGTGCAGTGCATGAATCTGATGCTGGGGCTGGAGGAAACGCGCGGCTTAGCGCGGTGAATGGCTTCCCCCCTTGGGGGAAGCTGTCAGCGGCCCCGACCGCTGACTGATGAGGGGCGGCCTTGCCGGAACAACCCGTTTACGGGCGGCAATGGCGGACTTTGCCCTCATCCGGCCTGCGGCCACCTTCCCCCGAAGGGGAAGGCTTTTGAAGTTTGATATAAAATAGCAAGAGGGGTACATACAATGTCTGATTTCAAATCAATTTCCGGCGGCATCTGTGCGCCGAAGGGCTTTTCCGCGGCGGGCGTGCATTGCGGCATCCGCCATAACCATTCCAAACTCGACCTGGCGCTGATCAAGGCGGACGTCCGCTGCGCGGGCGCGGGCTGCTATACCACCAACAAGGTCTACGGCGCACCCATCACGGTGGACCGCGAGCACCTGAAGGACGGCTATGCACAGGCCATCGTTGTGAACAGCGGCAACGCCAACACCTGCGCGCCCAACGGCGTGCAGCTGGCTAAGGACACCTGCGACATCGTCGCCAAGGAGCTGGGTATCCGCGCGGACGACGTGCTGCCGTCCTCCACCGGCGTCATCGGCCAGGCCATGAGCATCGAGCCGTTCGCCAGGGGCATCCCGGAGGCCGCCGCCAAGCTGGCCGCCGACGAGGCCGGCAGCCACGACGCGGCTACCGCGATCATGACTACCGACACCCACCCGAAGGAAATTGCGCTGGAATTTGCCGTCGGCGGCAAGGCCGTGCGCATCGGCGCTATCGCCAAGGGCAGCGGCATGATCCACCCGAACATGGCCACGATGCTGCTCTTTATGACCACCGACGCCAAGGTCGCGCCCGCCGCGCTGCAGAAGGCGCTGTCCACCGTCGTGCCCGCCACCTTCAACCAGATTTCGGTTGACGGCGATACCTCCACGAACGACACCGTGCTGCTGCTGGCCAGCGGCCTGTCCGGCGCAGAAATTGCCGAGGGCACGCCCGATTACGATACGTTTGTCGCGGCGCTGACCGAGGTCGCCGAGCATCTGAGCCGCGAGCTGGCCGGTGACGGCGAGGGCGCAACGAAGCTGCTGGAATGCACCGTGACCGGTGCGCCCGACCTGGCGACGGCCCGCGCGGTGTCCAAGAGCGTCATCCACTCCACCCTGTTCAAGGCCGCCATGTTCGGCGCGGACGCCAACTGGGGCCGCGTGCTCTGCGCCATCGGCTACACGCCGGGCGATTTTGACATCAGCAAGACGTCGGTGCGCCTCAAGAGCAAGGCCGGTGAGGTCTTTGTCTGCGAGAACGCCGCCTACCACCCCTACAGCGAGGACGAGGCCGCCGTGGTGCTCAAGGAGGACGAGATCGACATCCTCGTGGACCTTGGCAGCGGCGATGCCACCGCCAAGGCCTGGGGCTGCGATCTGACGTATGATTATGTGAAGATCAATGGGGATTATCGGACTTGATATAAAGATAAAAGATAATAGATAAAAGATAATAAAAAGTGTGGAGTTTTGGCCCGAAGGCCAAAACAAAAACGTAGGGGCGGATTCCATATCCGCCCGCGGCACCTGCCGTAAGCTGCACGGGCGCATATAGAATGCGCCCCTACGGCGGCAGAGGAATTTTGAGCGGTGTGTCAACACCGCGAACCACCAATTTTATTATCTATTATCTATTATCTATAAAGCTATACATGGGTGGAAAAGCAATGAAAAACGAACAAATGGCCCTGCTGTTCAGCGAGGCTACACCTTATATCCAGAAATACCACGGTAAAACGCTGGTTATAAAGTACGGCGGCAACGCGATGGTCAACGATGACCTCAAGCTGGCCGTCATGAACGACCTGGTCACGCTGACGCTGCTCGGCGTGCGTGTCGTGCTGGTGCACGGCGGCGGCCCGGCAATTAACAGTATGCTGAAAAAGGTGGGCAAGGAGTCCAAATTTGTGGGCGGCCTGCGCTACACCGATGAGGAGACCATGGGCATCGTCCAGCAGGTGCTGGCCGGGCAGGTCAACAAGGATCTGGTCGCGCTGCTCAAAGGCCGCGGCGTCGGCCTGTGCGGCATGGACGGCCACATGATCATGTGCAAGCGCAAGTCGGACGTTGACCTCGGCTACGTCGGTGAGATCGAGAAGGTCAGCACGACGCTGATCGACCACCTGCTGGCCGACAGCTTTATCCCGGTCATTGCCACCGTCGGCATGGACGACAACGGCGTCCCCTACAACATCAACGCCGACACTGCCGCAGCGGAGATCGCCATTGCCCTGCACGCCGAAAAGCTCGTCAGCATGACGGATATTGTCGGCCTGCTCTACGATAAGAACGACGAGTCTACGCTCATCCCCGAGGTCGAGGTCTCCGAGATCGAGGGTTACAAGGCCGCGGGCGTCATTGCGGGCGGTATGCTGCCCAAGATCGAGGGTATGGCCGACGCCATCTATCAGGGCGTCCACGAGGCCGTCATCATTGATGGCCGCGTCCCGCACTCGATCCTGCTCGAGATGTTCAGCGACAGAGGCGCAGGCACGATGTTTTACCGGAGAGGAAACCGGTAAATGGCTTCCCCCTCGGGGGAAGCTGTCAGCGGCCCCGCCCGCTGACTGATGAGGGCGAAGTGTTTGGCGAGGTCCCGCAAACGGGCAGCCGCAGGACACTTGCCCCTCATCCGGCCTGCGGCCACCTTCCCCCAAGGGGGAAGGCTCCAAAGCGGGCTGCCTTCCCTCGAAGGGAAGGCTTTTGCGTATGATAAAAAGGGGGTCACCCAATTGAATACCGAAAAAGTTATTTCCCGTGATAACGACTACATCCTCCACACCTATGGCCGCAGCCAGGTCGTGCTGGCGGAGGGCGAGGGCATGACGGCCAGGGACGCCGACGGCAAGAGCTACCTTGACTTCACGTCGGGCATCGGCGTCAACTCGCTGGGCTACTGCCACCCCGCGTGGGTCAGGGCTGTGGCCGACCAGGCCGCAACGCTGCAGCACACGTCGAACCTGTATTACACCGCCCCCGACGGCAAGCTGGCGAAAAAGCTCTGCCGCCGCACCGGGCTGGACGCCGTGTTCTTCGGCAACTCGGGCGCCGAGGCCAACGAGGGCGCGATCAAGTGCGCCCGCAAATACAGCGTAGATACCTATGGCGAGAGCCGGAATAAGGTCATCACGCTGGTCAACTCCTTCCATGGCCGCACACTGGCGACCCTGACCGCCACCGGCCAGGACGTGTTCCACCACGACTTCGGCCCCTTCCCGGGAAATTTTGACTACGTGCCCGCGGGCGACTTTGCCGCGCTGGAAAAGGCCGCCGACAAGGACACCTGCGCCGTCATGATGGAGCTGGTGCAGGGCGAGGGCGGCGTCGTCGCGCTGGATGCGGACTACGTCGCCAGGGTCGCGGCGTTCTGCAGGGAAAAAGACATCCTCGTCATTGTGGACGAGGTGCAGACCGGCGTGGGCCGCACCGGCAAGTTCCTGGCGTGCGAGCATTTTGATCTGCACCCCGACATCGTCACGCTGGCGAAGGGGCTCGGCGGCGGCCTGCCCATCGGCGCGGTGCTGATGAACAAAAAGGTCGCCGACCACATGAAGCCCGGCTCCCACGGCTCGACGTTCGGCGGCAACCCGGTCTGCTGCGCCGGTGCGCTGGCCGTGCTGGACGAGATGGACGACGACTTCCTCGCCAACGTCAACGAGCGCGCGGCCCAGCTGCGCGCCGGGCTGGCAAAGCTGCCCCATGTCAGGGAGGTCAGCGGCCTCGGCCTGATGGTGGGCATCGCGTTTGACGACGGCATCAAGGCCGCCGACGTCCGCGCCGCCTGCGAGAAGGCGGGTCTGCTGGTGCTGACCGCCAAGACCCGCCTGCGTCTGCTGCCGCCGCTGATCCTGACGGCGGACGAAGTGGACGACGCGCTGGCGATTTTGCGCAGCGTACTGGAGAAATGCGTATGAAACATCTGCTGAAGCTGGGCGGCATGACGCCCGAGGAAATTCTGCACATTCTGGATGTGGCCGACGAGTACAAGCGGCTGCACAAGGACGGCGTGGACCCGAAGGATCTGCAGGGCAAGGCGGTGGCGCTGGTTTTCGCCAAAAACTCCACCCGCACCCGCACAAGCCTGGCGGTCGGTATCTACCAGATGGGCGGCCTGGGCACCTACCTGAGCGCCGGCGACCTGCAGACCGCCCGCGGTGAGCCTGTGCAGGACACGGCCCGCGTGCTGGGGCGGTACTATGACGCCATCGTCTGCCGCACCTACAAGCAGACGACGCTGGACATGCTGGCAAAATACAGCGGTATACCGGTGGTTTCCGGCATGACCGACTATGCGCACCCCCTGCAGGTGCTGACGGACCTGATGACCGTGCGCGAGCGCAAGGGCACGCTGGCCGGGCTGAAGGCCGGGTTTGTCGGTGACGGCTACAACATGGCAAACAGCGTCATTGTGGGCTGTCTGGCCGTGGGCATGACGGTGACGATTGCTTGCCCGAAGGGCTACCGCCCCGCCGCCGACGTGCTGATGCTGGCGAAGCAGTATGGGGATAAGTTTACGCTGACGAACGACCCGGACGAGGCCGCGCGGGACGCGGATGTGCTGTTCACCGACGTGTGGGTCAGCATGGGCATGGAGCGCGAGGCCGAGCAGCGCCGCCGCGACTTTACCGGCTTTACGCTGGACGCCGCCCGCATGGCGCTGGCAAAGCCGGACTGCATGGTGCAGCACCCGCTGCCCGCCCACCGCGGCGAGGAGATCGCCCCCGATGTGCTGGAAGCCCACGCCGACGAAATTTTCGACGAGGCGGAGAACCGCATCTACGTGGAAAAGGCCGTGCTGGCGGTGCTGCTGGCGGGGAAATAAGAGTATTGCAGTAAGAGGAACGGCAGGGGAGCGCGAGCGTGCGAACCCCTGCTTTTTGTGCGGGATAACCCGAAAACGGGCGGCAATGGCAAGGCCGCGGGCCGGGCATGCCCGGCCCCTACGGACTGTGGAAAAGTGGGATGTAGGGCGGCCTGCCCCAGGCCGCCGTGCCCGTTTGCGGCAATGAGAAGCCTTGCCAGATCATTGTAGGGGGCGGCGTCCCCGACGCTCCGCGGAGGGGTCAAGACCCCTCCCTACGATGCAAAAGATAAACGGGCGGCAATGGCAAGGCCGCGGGCCGGGCATGCCCGGCCCCTACGGGGGCTGTTTCCGGCCACTTGACGCGATGTGGTATACTGGGTATATCACTGTCAAGAGGTACACTATGCCAAAACAAACGCTCCAACAAAAAATCCGCCGCGCGCTGGGCCGGTTCACCGCCAAACGGATCGCTATGATCCTGCTGGGCACGGCCATCCTGTCGTTCGGCATCCATAATATCCACCGGCGCACCGCTATCACCGAGGGCGGCGTCATCGGCCTGGTGCTGCTCATCAACCATTGGTTCGGCGTGCCCGCGTCGGTGGCGTCGCCCCTGCTCGACGCGGCCAGCTACGCGCTGGCGTTCAAATTTCTTGGGTGGGACTTTTTGCTCTCGGCAGGGGTGGCCAGCGTGAGCCTGGCCGGGTTCTATAGAATCTGGGAGCGCCTGCCCCCGATGCTGCCCGACCTGACGCCCTGGCCGCTGGCGGCGGCGCTGCTGGGCGGCGTGTTCGTCGGCGTCGGCGTGGGGCTCATCGTGCGGCAGGGCGGGTCCAGCGGCGGCGACGACGCCCTCGCCCTTGTCATCCATAAGCTGACCGGGTGGCGGCTCTCCCGCGCCTACCTGTTCACCGATCTGACCGTCCTGTTCGCGTCGCTGTCCTACATCCCGTTCCGGCGCATCGCGTTTTCCCTCGTTACAGTCACGGTGTCGTCGCTGCTCATCGACTTTATCAAGGAATGGCAGCCGAAAACAAATGTGTAAAAACGCGCGGAACGCTTGTACATAGCGGAAAATTGCGGTATAATAGGCTGTGTATTTTTGCAATGACACCCACGGAGGTCTGCGATATGAAACTTTCCCGCAAGCTCGCGGCACTGGCAATGGCCGTGCTGCTGGCAGTCAGCCTGACCGCCTGCTCCCCGAAGCAGGTCGCCCAGGATATGGTCGTGCATCTGGTCCACAAGCTGGGCCTGGTCGAGGAATCCGACGAGGATGACACCGACACCACCACAAAAGCGCCCGCCGGCGGCAGCGTGGAGTTCCCTGCCGAGATGGACACCACCGCGGCCCGCGTTGTGACCTACCCGGTAGAGGACACGCTGTATGTCTCTTTTAACGGCATTGCCAACCGCTCCACCGAGTATTTCGTGGCGGGCGGTGACAGCATGACCGTGACCGGCTACGCCACCACCGAGGCCAGCAACGAGAAATATATGTACTTCAAGATCGCGTTCTGGGAGCTGTCTGACGACAAGACGATGACCAGCTACGTGCCGGACTCGACGATCTACTACTGCGCCGACGGTGCCGATTACCAGTACAACGTGACCGGCCTGACTGCGGGCAAGCAGTACAAAATCACGATCAGCTATGACAACGGCAACAAGTATTATGTCACCGGAGGCCTGAAGGTCGAGGGTCTGGGCAGCACCGAGCTGAACACCTACGGCGACGATACGACGACCGGCTGATAACGGCAGCAATGCCGCCCGTGCTGCTTGCGGCAGGGCGGCTTTTTGGTTTGTATTGCAGGGACCGCACAACACAGAGGGAAATTGGAACATGGATAAAAAACAGCTGCGCAACACGCTGATGCTTATGGCCTGCGCATTCATCTGGGGCACGGCCTTTGTCGCGCAGAGCGTCGGCAGCGATTATATGGGCCCGTACACGTTTCTGGCCAGCCGCAGCTGGCTGGCCTGTGCGTTTCTGCTGGGCCTGATGGCCGTGCTGCGCAAGATGGGCAAAACGAACCCCGCCGCGGAGCCGGGCTTCTGGCAGAACAAAAAAGTGCTGCTGCGCGGCGGTATTTTCTGCGGTGTGGCGCTGTTTGCGGCGTCCGCCGCGCAGCAGATGGGCATTGGCACGACCAGCACGGCCAAGGCGGGCTTTATGACGGCGCTCTACGTTGTGCTGGTGCCGGTGGCGGGGGTTTTCCTGGGCAGCCGCCCCGGCGTCAAGCTGTGGGGCTGTGTCGCGGCCAGCGTCGCGGGGCTGTATCTGCTCTGTCTGGCCGGGCGCGACACGCTGAGCCTGACCGGCGGCGAGTGGCAGCTTTTGGTCTGCGCGATCCTGTTCACGGCGCAGATCATGCTGGTCAACCATTTCAGCCCGCAGCTCGACGGCATCCAGCTGAGCTTTGTGCAGTTCTTTGTGGTCTCGGTTTTGTCCACGATCTTCGCGTTTGTCTTTGAGGCCCCGTCGCCCGACCAGTTCCGCGCCGCGGCGGTCTCGATTGCCTATTGCGGCATCATGTCCAGCGGCGTGGCCTACACGCTGCAGATCGTCGGCCAGAAGGAGCTGGACCCGACGATTGCCAGTCTGGCGATGTGTCTCGAGAGTGTGTTCAGCGCCCTGGCCGGTTGGCTGATCCTGGGCGAGACGCTCTCTGCCACCGAGCTGTGCGGCTGCGCGCTGATGTTCGGCGCGATTGTGGCGAGTCAGCTGCCGGAGAGAAAGAGAGGCTGAACCGGGAACGGCAGCCTCCCGGGAACTCGCTTTCTTTTGGCAGCAAAAGAAAGCTTGGCAAAGAAAACTGCCGCTGTTTCGACGCAGCGGACCCGCGACTTAGGGGCTGCACGCCCCTAAGAACCCCAAAGAGGAGGTCGGAAGGGGCGGGGGCTAAACGAAAGCAGTATTACTTTTCGTTCTTAACGCCC
>ERZ1673702.3859-NODE-3859-length-11236-cov-7.290851_pt1 | contig 11236 bp, 4 predicted proteins | sample MGYA00580232_ERZ1673702 | MGnify/ENA primary metagenome ERZ1673702 (study PRJEB41218, sample SAMN15661792) | gut metagenome | host: Homo sapiens | place: Canada: London | collected 2015-08-20/2019-03-30 | study: EMG produced TPA metagenomics assembly of... | reverse complement strand
GTCTTGCTGCTGCCATCCTCCATGGCGGCGGTGTAGGTCACGGCATTGGTGAAGTTCACCGTCTCGCCGTTACCGGGCGTCAGGGACTTGACGCCGTTTGTGGCGATAACCGGGGTCAGCTTCGTTACATCTGTGCCGCGGGGCAGTGTGATGGTAATGGTATTGGTGGTGTTGTTCACCGCACCGACCACACCGCTGATGGAGAAGCTGGTGATGCCCTTGGCCGTCGTTGTGGCCGTCTCCCACTTGCAGGTGATAGACACATCGCCCGCAGGCATGGTAAAGCGTCCGTTGGTGATGGTTTTGGTTTCGCCGCCCGCTATTGCCAGCGTATAGGTCAGAGAACCAGACACCATCTGATAACCGCTGTCGGGCGTTACGGTAACGATAATTTCGTCGCCCGCGTTGGCCTTGGTGCGGTTAGTGGTGATCGTACCACCCTTGGGTGCGCTTATCGAGATCTTATACGCGCCGGTATCCGGCGTATCGGTGCCACTGCCATAGGCGGGGATCTCCACCTTCAGGGCAGTGCTCTCGCCTCCGGCTGCACCCACAACAACGATGTAGATGTCACGGGCGCCCTCGGTCAGATTGCTGAGGGTGATGGTCGTCTCGCCTGCGCTGGCTGTACCATGGGTGGTGGATTTCATGATTTCATCCGCAGTGGGAGCTGTCGCGCCGTGATCCACCACCTTGTAGAAGTAGTTGCCTGCCTCGCTGGAGGTGAACTTCACGGTTGCACCGGTCTTGCTGGTGCGGGTAGCGGAGCCGTTGGACAGGGTGGGAGCGTTGGGGGCGGTGTACTTGATCTCAATCGTGTACTCCTTCGTACTGTCATCCTCGGCGGTAACGGTGAACTTGACCGGCGAGTTTATGGACATATTGCACATTACGTCGCCGTTGCTCCACCTGTACCCGCCATTCGTCGCATCATCATAACCATCCTTCATCTTCACGGTAGCCGATTCCGGATAAGTCAGCTTCAGGTATTTCATACCGATGCTGTTCAACACGGCCTTATCCGTATCAGAAGGCAGGGTAAAGGTGATTTCGGTTTCACTGATTTCCGCTCTTGCAAACGGCGTGGTGTCACCGGTCTGGTTCAGCAGAACAGCGGCGGTAATATCCTTCTCACTGCTCTTGGCCTTGGTAATGATGATCGTGTACGCCTGGGTGTTGCCCTTTTCCGCTGTTACCGTAAAGGTCGCAGCCTTATCCAGCTCCATACCGCAGGCGGCGCCTGCCGTCCAATCCTTGTCCGGGTCGCCTTCCTTGGTGACTGTGGCTAAATCGGAGATCGTCAGCTTCAGGATCTTCTCACTCAGCTTGCTGGTGTTTGTGCCAGCGGGCAGGGTAATGGTGAACGTGCTGCCCGACCGGGATACCGCAGCGCCGGGAACATCCAGTTCTACTGCGGTCAGGGCATTTTCCGTGCTGGCCTGCTCGGGATCGACCTTGAAGAATGCCTTGGCGGTGATGCTCTTGCCGGTGTCAGGCATGATGAAGGTGGCAACGTTGTTGACATCCTCTGCAACGGTGTATGTCACATCCTTGTTATCGGCATCCTTGACCTCCCAGCGCTCCAGCATATAGCGTGAGCCGGGGGCAGCAGTGAGAATGACGCTCTGGCCCTCGTAAACGGGATATTGAGAGGCGCCGGTGTTCTCACCCACGGTGACTGTAGCTCTGCCCATAATCGAGTCATTTACATCGGCGGTCACTTTGGCGAACTTTTTCCCGCGCAGGACTGCGGTAAACACATAGTCGCCGCCCGCCTCCAGTGTAAGCTCCGCACTGCCATCCTCGTTGCGCGTGATTTTGCTCTCGTCAACGGGAGTGCCGTTGCTGGTGATTTCCCATTTATCCAGTACATAACCGCCTGCAATTGAGTAGGCTCTAAGCGTTACGCTGGCACCAGCAACGAGGCAGTCGCGCTTATCACTGTAATAGCAGGCGCTGCCGCTGCCGCTGCCAAGCTGGACATCGCACCTGAGTGTGGCCTGCACACTAGAGTCACTTGATTTAAGCTGGATCGGTATACCAGAAAGTTCAGTCTCCGCTTGGATGGTAACGTCGTTTTCCGGCATGGTGAAAGTAAAACTTCTCTCTGTCGTTGTAAATTCGCCCAATCCTGAAATGTTCCATTTTTTCAGGACATGCTGTCGTATACCTATTGAGTCAGTAATGACACCAGCGCCCTTATCATAATGGACGCTGCCCAGAGGTGTAACTTCGTCAATAGCAAATACGCCAAAATTCACAGTGACCTGCTCTCCAGCAACAGCCTTTGTGATCGTCTTGCCGGAGGCATCCGTGAATTTCTCTGTATACAGCCAGCCATTTGTTATGTTGCCGCTTCCGTCAAGAGTTGTAAAACCACGAAGTCCTTGCTTATCATGCTTGAGTTCAAAAGGAATACCCGGAATCATGATTTCCAGCGGAGCACTGGCTGTTCCAGATGCATCAACACCCACAATATACAGATACTTGGTTTTACAATCCGTCATACCGCTGACAGTGATCGTGTTGGTCGTAGCCATCGTACCCGTATTTGTGTTAGCCGAAGTGGTGTCTACCACAGGTGCGGTTTGCTGCTCGTCATACAAGGCATAGTAGTAATTGCCTGCTGCGGAAGCGTTGAACTTCACACTGGCCTCTTCTTTACTGGTACGCGTTGCGGAACCGGAGCTGAGTGTCAATTCCTCACCAGTCTCGCCGGTGTACTGTAGGACTTGCACATTATAATGATAGCGTACTTTATCGGCTGTCTGTATGTAATAGTAAGCCTTGTTATGAAACTCAAAATTATTTGCTACAGACAGATTAACCAGATTGAAAAACTGCACCTTATCGGTATCAGCAGCACCCTTCACTGTTACAAGGTCGTTGCTTGTTTGGAAAGTAAACCCATAATCTGTACCACCATAGCTTTCAAGCTTATCGTTCTCTGTAGGAAGATTGTCCACATAGAACGTGATGGTTCCGGCATCATAGGTTGTATAAGTTTTTGAATTACTTACAGCACACTTCGTCAAGCTTTCAGCATGCTCAATTTTAACATCTTTTAGTGTGAAGGCAAAATCTTCGCGAAGGCCTATGGGAACAAAGTACGGCTTCGTTGCTTCGTCGTTTGTCGGCGTTCCTACACTGGTTAGATGCGGCCATTCTGGTTCTGCTTCACCGCTGTCCTCATACTTTAGGACTTGTACATTATAGTGATAACGTACTTTATCGGCTGTCTGTATGTAATAGTAAGCCTTGTTATGAAACTCAAAATTATTTGCTACAGACAGATTAACCAGATTGAAAAACTGCACCTTATCGGTATCAGCAGCACCCTTCACTGTTACAAGGTCGTTGCTTGTTTGGAAAGTAAACCCATAATCTGTACCACCATAGCTTTCAAGCTTATCGTTCTCTGTAGGAAGATTGTCCACATAGAACGTGATGGTTCCGGCATCATAGGTTGTATAAGTTTTTGAATTACTTACAGCACACTTCGTCAAGCTTTCAGCATGCTCAATTTTAACATCTTTTAGTGTGAAGGCAAAATCTTCGCGAAGGCCTATGGGAACAAAGTACGGCTTCGTTGCTTCGTCGTTTGTCGGCGTTCCTACACTGGTTAGATGTGGCCATTCCGGTTCTGCCGCATATGCTTCTGGCGCAGTTATTACAAAGAAGCTCATGGCCATGAGCAGGCAAAGGAGCAGGGATACCGCTCTTTGCCATCTTGTTGTATTCATGGCTCTCTCCTTTCTGCTTTAATTGAATTTGTGTCCGTAGCTGGTCTGATGATCCGCTACGTCGCTGTTTTCTGCCACCGCACCCCAAAGCTGCTGGGAAATACTTCGCTCAAAGATAACGGTGACGGTATAACTTGTGCTTTCCGCGCCCAGCGTTACGGTATAGGTCAGCGGACTGGTAAGGTTCACGACTTCACCGGACACCGGACTGACCACGGCTCCCGCAGGGACGGTAACGACCGGCGCTACCGCCGTGACGTTCGTTCCCGCCGGCAGTGTGACGGTAATAATGCCGGCACTTTGGTCGATCACACCATCCACACCCAAAACGGAGAAGCCTGTGATCTTCGCTGTGCTGGTCGAGGGCGTATCATCATCGCCTCCGCTGCTCTTTGCAGAGATCGGCTGACCGCTCTTGTTCAGCACAGTAACGGTGTAGGTGCGGCTTGCCAGATCATTGTCGCCACCAAGCGTGAACGTGGCTGCATTGGCAAAGTCCACCGCGATACCGGAGGTCGGCGAGCAGCTTCTGCCGGTAAATTCGATGTCCGTGACCAGCTTGGTGCTGGTCAGCTTGGAATCGTCCACATCGGTGACAGTGATGGTGCTTTTGGCGTTGTCAATGACGCCATTGTACCATTCACCGACCGCCTGAACACGGAAACTGGTGATCTCCGCCTGCGCCTTGGACACGACCTTAATACGGTAGGTATTCTGTACCGTCTTATCGCCGGAGGTCATGGTGAAGGTCTTCCAGTCAGAGAAGTCCATCACCTTCTTTCCGTCCAAAGACGGGTCGGAGGTCGCTTTGTAAGAGAGGCTGGCACTGAGATACATCTTCGAGGTATCCACACCGGCGTTCACCGTAAGCAGAATCTCCGTTGCCCCATCGGATGCCTTGGTGACTTTCTTCTCCAGTATGTCCGTTGCGTTCAGCACGCTGTTTTGCAGCTTGATGCTGTTGACATCCAGCTCGGCGCCGGAAGCACCCACATCGCCGTGGGTAACGGTGACATTATAGGTCTTGGTGGTCTTTCCGTCCTCAGCCATCACGGTAAAGGGTTGCTTGATGCCCTCTACGAAAGTTACGGGAAGGCTCGGCGCAAGCAGCGTCGCACCTTCTGCCATCGTCACGGTGGGGGTCAGGTTCGTCAAGGGCATACCGTTGGGAACTGTAACAGTGATGGTATTCTCGCCGCCTTCACCGCCCTCGGTGATAACGCCTGGCTTGCCCTCGATCTCAAAGCCGGTGATGGAAGCATCCGTAGACAGCTGCCGGGCAAAGTCAAAGCGCCGGTTATACAGCGAATACGGATGTCCAGTACCTCCCGCCGCCAGGAAGTTCAGATACCATTGGCTGGCATAGCACCCCTGATAGGTCGCCATGGCGTTATTTATGACGCCGGTGGTGTGGTGGAAGTAACCGCTGGGATTTACAAAGCTGTCCACCCAGTTTTGGATCACACTCTTCCCCTGTCCGTCGGAGAAGCGGGGATCGGTATGGCAGTCGATGCCCATAGCGGAAAGCGCACAAATGACCTGAGCTGCCGTTTCACTGTTGATAGCACCCCATGCCTTGAAGGAGTAGTCTGCACTCATTCTGGTGATGATAATGCTTACGCCTTCCTCCAGCTTCGCGCGCACCCGTTCACCATAAACCTCGTCATTGGCATACGGCGCGATGGACTGCATGAGCATAGCGACCATATCCGTGTCAAATCCATCAGACAGATAGACGTGGTTGAGGATCACATCCATAAAGGCGTCTCGTGTCCAGATCGCGTTGTCAGGGATTGTGTAATTACCCATATCCAATGAGATCAGGCCGAAAATAGGGCCGTTTATGGTGTACGTTCCCGCGTAGTTATACATGGTTTCCGCAAGGTTGTCCACCTCGTTGCCCTTGCTGTCAGTAAACGGCTGACCGTCGTTGTACTGCGCAAGGTTAGAGCAGTCAAATCCTCGTGCTGTCAACATCATGATGGTGCGGGCAATGTTGGTCATTGCCACACTTGTGGTGGTGTCCAGATCGCTGATCTGCCCAGCAAGGTCATAACCACCATCGTAGTTTGCCAGCTTCCCCTGATAGAAGCCGAGGTTCATCCACTCCCAGTCATCATCCGCCGTACTGGAGTATCTGGTGATGATCTTATTGACAACGTTTTGCAGATCGTCCTTATACTCGTTTTCGGCTACCGCACCGGTAAAGGAAACATTGACATTGTAGGTGTTCGTATTCCCGTTTTCCGCCGTAACAACGTAGGTGACGGTCTTCGAGAAATCCTGCTTTACACCGGACGCGGGAGAAACCGTGGCAAACGGAGATACCTCAATCACAGGTGCGAAGGAGGTCGCTGTTCCCGCGGGCAGTTCCATGGTGATCTCGCCCGTATTGTTGTTGATAACGCCCTGCACCGAGCCATAGCGGAAGGACAGAATATTGTTGCCCTTTGCGGCAGGAGTGCGTGTGATCTTGACAGTCCACGTCCGATCGACGCCGTTCTGGGCCGCGATCACATACTCGTTGTCACCCTCGCTCAGTCTGTCGGGTACACTTTTCTGTTTCGCAAACTCCGAGATCACGATCTCCGGCTGCACAGAGGCAAGATCCGTTGCGTAGGGGATGGTGATCTCCACAACGCCGGTATCTGCATTGATCGTGCCGATCGCATCACCGATGCTGTAAGACTCGATGGCGTTCTGAGAAGACGCCTCTGCCGTTATAGTGACGGTATAGGATCTTTTAAGCTCATAGGTGCGGTTATAGACAGTAAGCGTTTGTGTTTTGCCGCCGCTGAAGTCAAACGTGCCGCTGTCCATATCGGTATGCGTACCCGTATGCGCAATAGTGGGGCTGATTGCCGTAAGGTCTGTCCCCACCGGCAGGTTGAGGGTAATCGTTCCGGTTTCCTCGTCGATCTTGCCGTATCTGGTCACACCGTCCGCCGTTGTTACTGAAAAAGCACTTGCGACCGTATAGGGATCACCCTCTTCGACCACGACATTCCAGTAGGCAGACAGATCTGCGCCCATGTCAAAGCCGTATTCATCAATAGTAGAAACGCCGTCATAGACAATGCCGGCTGTTTTTTCCCATGGAGTGATGTTATATACAACTCTGCCGCTCTTTAATGAGCCTGCTACCTGTGAGATCTTGAGCCAATCGGACAATTCAATGGTCGGTGCAGGCAGCTTGGCAAAATCCGTGCCTTGCGGAAAACGAATGGTAACCGTCTTGCTTGCCGTATCAACTACGCCCACGGAATCCCCCACCGCGTACCGATCAATGGCCGGTTCCGTGATGCGGTTATTTTCTACAAAATCAAGGTAGTACGGCGCGGCGACCTCAACCAGTGCCTGATAATAGTCCTTGCTGTATCTTCGCAGGTATCCACCGGTATATGTGTTATACGCATCATACTCCAGTACTTTGCGCATGACATCTTCCGCGTCGGCACTGTTCCAATCGTGGTACTCAAGAAGCACCATACCACCCTGAGGATAGTTTTCGGCACTCCCTGCAACTGCAAAGCCAATGCTCCGTGCGGTCTGATAGAGCATATTGAACTGCACGGGCTGATAGTCGCCCACAGCAAGAGAACCGCTGCTGCGAGCCTGATACATCGCCTCCAGCTTGGCGCTGTACGCTTTGAACAGGTTCGTCAGCGGCTCCACCAGATAGTCGATGATCTCGTTGACTTCTTCATCTGTATTCTTGCTGTTGTTGCGGGCCGGGTCCGCGATAATATAGAATGGATATTCGCGCCCATCCGCAGCTTTGGCCGTATAGAGAACCGGGGAGGAATGATCGGCAGGCAGGCTTTCCTGACAGGTAAACGTCGTGCCGGAGATCACGTTTTTCCCGGCATAGTCGCTATAAAAGCTGGCAGGGGAAAATGTAGAGCTTCCGCCTTCTGGAATCGCCACTCTCACCAGGGGGCCGACACCGAAAGACTTTGCTTCGCGCGAGTAAAACCTGCCTTCGGTATCTTTCAGAGAGAAAAACTCACCGTAATCGGCAGCCTTTCCGCCAGTCCACCCTACAAGATAGGGCCACGTTGTACTGGTCAGGTCGTCCGTTGTCCATGCGTATGTATTTGTGGGGAGAAGTATCAGCAGGGTTAGGCATAGCGCCAACAGATGCTTGAATAATTTGTGGGTTCTCATCTTCATCTTGGTTGATCTCCCAATTATGCTATTTGCATAGGGGAGATCCAGACATATACAGCCCAGATCTCCCCTGTGGTGGGGGCGGCAGGATCACTGCCGCCCCATAGGATCAATTAGAAGTGGGGCGTGTAATCTACAGTCAGGAACCAAGTAAAGAGAGGCGCATTGCCAAGGGCGTAGTCAGCTGCGCCGACCATGGGCACCTTGCAAGTGGGCGTATATGCGCCATCCATGTAGCACCAGCCGGACATCTGGCCGGCAGAGAACTCGCCCAGACCATTCAGGGTCGCCAGATAGGTGTCGCTGCAGTTCGTGGTGCCAGTGAAATAAGTGCTCTGCGCGAAGGAAATGAAGTCCTTCATGACATCCATCACGCTGTCGGTAGCGGCGAACACTTTGCCCTTAGCGTAATAGGCGTTCAGTGCGGTTTCGATTTGCGCGACATTAGTCTCAAATTCATCGGCGTATTCGCTATCATTCAGCTCGTCGAAATTGATCGCATATGTGGATGCACTGACTCTGAAACTAGTTGTGGTGTCAAGCACAGCAGTGACAATATAGGAACGGGTCTGGCCGTTATATGCAACTGTCACAGTGGGTCTGTTCACGGTCAGGTCGATCGTTCCGTTAGAATAATTTCCGCCCAGAGTCGCAGCGGCATTCTTGCCAATATTTGCAGTAACGGAAGTCGAATCACCCAGCCAAGTATAGGTGCCAGAGATATAGTAAGCAACATTGGTGTCAGTCCAATTCGTACCGTTGTTCACATAGTAGGTGTTGCCCATGTAGTTGTTCTGAACAACAGAGCCATAGACATTGATGCCAGTAGTACTAGACCCCAACTGGCTCACCGTAATTGCAAGGGGATCAACGTCATTGGCGGAGAGGGCAATGTTCTTCTCGAAGCCAGCGGCCAGATAGTAGGTGTTGCTGCCAACGGTAACGGCATAGCGGGTGTTCAGCAGATTCAGCGTGTAGATGTATTCATTTCCGGTGGAAGAGGTCGCGGTAGCGCCGGCAACAGTAGGTACGGCACCAGTGGTCGTGATTGCCACGCGGGCAGACTGAAGGTTTTCCCAAGTCTTGGTCGCACCGAGCTTGGCACGGATGTACTTCACGCTGGAACCGGTGTTGTCATCGTACTGATAGTACGCATCCACGCCCTCCACGTTCACAGATGCGATCCCGTCGAGAGCGGTCACGGTCGTGCTGCTGGTAGGAGCAGTCGTTTCGGATGCGAACGCAACGACGCTGACAGAGAGCGCCATGGCAAGTGCCAGCACAAAAGCTAGCAGCTTATTGCAAGTTTTCTTCATAATAATTTCTCCTTAAATCTATTTTTCGAGCGTATCACTCGAAATTTATGATCTTGGCTGCTTCCTAGGGTTTTGCGTTTTGCCACTATATGCCCATTGGCATCACCTCCGTAAAATCAGAAAAGCAAACACTGAACTTCCTCTATTCTACAGTCAGATGGTAGCAGCGTGTCGTATCCATGGCGTCAGCCTTTAAGATAATTACCGGCACTTCTTCACTCAAATCCACAATGACATTGCTGCCATCCATCTGGACTATACAATTGCTATCCTCTGAAATCGACCAACCAGAGCCAAGCTCCAGCGTCAGTGTGACGTTCGTCTCGTCCTGAACCGCCGATTCCGGGATGAAAATGCTGAAACGTAATCCCGTTTCCTGCCCGCCATAATTCTTCCGCACATCAACACGGCACACTGTACCATTGACGCTTACAGAAGTTATCGCGTCCGTTGATGTACTATCTGCACCGGCAGGATCGTCCGCCTGCTTTCCGCAGGCTGCCAGCATTGATAACAGTGCCACAAGCACTATTAAGGCTATACAGGTCTTTTTCATTTTCCTAGCCCTCATTCCAGCTCAATCTGGAAGCTGTAGGTCTGGCTCAATTCACTGCTGGTGACTACCAGATCACGTTCTTCCAGTGCCAGATTTAAAATGAGCCGACCGCCCAACTCGTTCACGATGCAGGGGCTATCATCTATGGACAGTGCTGCATCCGGGGCAAGCTCTACATTTGCGGCACAGCTTTTGAAATCCGTGTCCGTCGGCAGCGTAATGGCGATCACATAGTGCGTCTCGCCATCCTCCGTGTGGGTCTGGATCTCCGCCGTGCTGTTGCCAATCACAAAGCTGCGGATCAGCGGCTCTTCATTGACAGTATTTGCTTTCCCACACCCTGCCAAGCACGGCAGGATGCAGAGCACGGCCAGAATCGCACAGCATATCTTCTTCATAAAAGCTACCTCCTCACTCAGAGCGGATGGCCTCGTTGGGACTGATGAGCGTTGCCTTTCGGGCGGGGATCCATGCGGCGGCAATGGCCACGCAGCCGGAAAACACCACACCGCAGACCGCCAGCCACCAGGGAAGAACGCACCGCAGCTCCTGGGATGCGAACAGCACCGGTATCAGCCACTTGGCGATAAAGCTCAGCACCAAGCCTGCCGCGCCGCCTATCACGCCCACGATCAGTGCTTCCGTCAGGAACATCTTGAAGATGTCGCTGCGAACGGTGCCCAGCACCTTCAGCACGCCGATCTCCCGCGTCCGTTCCGTAATGGACATCATCATGGTGTTTGCCACGCAGATGGCGGAGATCAGGACAGCGATACCGCCCAGCGCGCCCAACATCCCCTGGATCTGCCGGGACTGCGTCCGCACCGTCTCCAGCATATCGTTGAGCGAATAGGTGTTCAGCCCCGTGTCCCGGATTAGCTTGACAATACGCTGCACGTCGTTGACGTTCTTGACCAGGACCCAAACCAAGTCGTAGGTAGGACCGTTGGCCTTCTCCTCCGCTGTTTTAGTCTGGGTAGTCGCACCCATGTAATTGGCGTTGGCCTGCGTCATCTCCTGCAAGCGGTCGAAGGACATGAACGCGGCGGTGGCGAAGTTGTTATTCAGGGTGGAGCAGATGCCTGTCACCCGCAGGGTATACAGGTTACTGGAGGGCAGTGCCCGTCCGTCGGTGTCGGCCTTCGGCTCGCCGGTCAGGCTGGAGGAATCGAAGGTCATGCGGACAGGCACTTCCAGCAGATCGATGAGGGCGTTGCCGTTCTCATCCACCGCCAGCTCCCAGTCCTTCGCCTTGTTGGCAAGTCCGGCGGCCACATCGTCGGTAAACAGCACCTCCGGATGCAGGCGCGTGCCGTCCCCGGCCATAACGCCCCGCTCCGGCGTCAGCCTGAAACGCTCCGCCGTGGTCATGTCAATGCCGTAAACGCGCACCATATTGACATAGTTGCCGGACACGATATAGGCGGACTGCTGATAGACCGGCGTTACCG
>ERZ1673702.3846-NODE-3846-length-11282-cov-5.689142_pt1 | contig 11282 bp, 8 predicted proteins | sample MGYA00580232_ERZ1673702 | MGnify/ENA primary metagenome ERZ1673702 (study PRJEB41218, sample SAMN15661792) | gut metagenome | host: Homo sapiens | place: Canada: London | collected 2015-08-20/2019-03-30 | study: EMG produced TPA metagenomics assembly of... | reverse complement strand
GGTGAGATTCTTCCGGGAGCTGCTTTCTTCGGGGAAGAAGACACGGAAGGAAACGCCGGTGCTGATGCAGAGGGTGAATTTACTTTCTACATAGATCCGATCGATGGAACTACGAACTTTATGTTTGATTATCATCACAGTTGTATATCGGTTGGTCTGGCGCATGGCGAGCAGATGATTGCCGGATTTGTATATCATCCATATGTGGACGATATGTATGTGGCAGTGAGAGGACACGGAAGTTATCTGAATGGAAAAAGACTTCAGATGGCTGACAAACCGGTGGAAGAGGGAATCGTGGAATTTGGCTGTGCGAGATACAATGAAGCAGGAATCGACTGGCTGTTCCGCGTGGTAAAAGAAATGTTCCAGAACAGTCTTTCTATTCGCTGCGGTGGTTCTGCGGCACTGGGACTCTGCAGAGGAGCATCCGGAAGTAACACCGTTTATCTGGAACTGAAACTGCAACCGTATGATTATGCGGCAGCATCGGTGATCCTGGAGGAAGCCGGCGGCAGAATCACACAGATCGATGGCAGCCCGATTACCTTACATGAGGGATGCTCGATCATCGGAGGAACACCTGCAGCATGGCAGGAGAGCAAAGAGGCCTTCGAAAAATTAAAAGAAGAGATGTAGATCAGAACCGACAAGATTCTAAAAATCAGTAAAAAAGCATTGTGTGGTTGAAAAACTGCATAGTGCTTTTTTATTACGAAAAAGTTAAAATAAAATAACAAGTGTATTTCGTGCTATTTTGTTGCTGAAAATGATTTTCAATAAGAACATTAATGAGAAAAAAAGTCAATTTCTGGTTAGAAAATGCTAACATTTTTGTGGACATGAAAAAAGAGTTATGGTATAAAAATAAATGGTTAGAAAACGCTAACGCAATGGTGTATAAATAAAGAGGAGGAAGGAAATGGCAAATCAGAGATTGATGAAAAAAGTTGCACCAGTTGTTTTGAGTGCAGCGGTCGTAATGACAAGTATGCCGGCAACAGCTTTTGCAGCAGATTTTTCTGATACAGAAGTTACTGTAGCAGAGGAAAGTGCTGATATTGAAGAAGCAAGTGCAGAAGCTGCGGACACAGATGTTGTGGAAGATACAGAGGATACAGATGTAGACGTTGAAGAAGCAGCAGAGGACGTGACAGAGGATGAAGAAACATCTGATGAAGAACTCTTCAGCGCAGAGGTCAGTGAAGATGAATTTGCTGATGAGGCTGGAGATGGACAGACAGAAGGCGAAGCATATGTCCTCATGAACATTCCTTATGACGATTTTTATAAGGCAGAATTAAAGAATAATGATGTGAAAGTTGATACATTCACATCTGCAACAAAACAGAAGACAAGATCCAGTTATGCAAAAGGCTCTTATCACGTAAATTCAGATGGAAGCGATATCACTGGTGTGACTTTTCCTGTGAAAGTATCTGATATTTCAGTATTGAAGGACAAAAAACAGATTAAAGATAACGATTCAGTGAGTATCACAACAGCTATAAAGGGAAAAGAAACTACTACAGAATACAAAGGAAAAGATGCTCTTTTTGAAAGCGACTCATATTCCTATTATGTTCTTTCTAAGGAACCATCCTACTACAAAGAACTGACAGTCGGTGAAGATGGAAGTTTTACATTCAGTGCCATTGAAGGTAAATCAGCAGCACCGGAGACAAAACAGGTGCAGGCTGAATTCAAAACAAAATCCAACTATGGTGACTACCAGCTGAAGTTTGATAAGACTGAATTCAACAGCATTATTAATACAGATACTGACACAGTGTATGGTGCAGTTATTAATACAACAGACGAAACAACCTATGGTCTCTGCCATCTGGAAAATATCTGGAAAGGATATGAGTTGGCATGGAGTACAGGATATACAACAGAAAGTCATGGATGCCATCTCAACTCTGAACATTTTGAGTCTATGATGGGAAAGACAATTGACAGCGTAACATATTATGCAAGTAATGGCATTTATACATTAGATATTGCAGATGTAAAGGTTCTGGCCAAAACTGGCGTGAAAGCGACTGTTGCAGATATCCATACAACTGATACAGAAGCAGCTGTTACACTGGAAGGCACTCTTCCAGATGGATATTCTGCCAAATATGCCGTTGACGGAACAGAAGTTGCTTATGCAGACGGCAAGATTACAACAGGGGCACTGGCGGCAGGTTCCCATACATTGACGATCAGTGATGCTAATGATGTATATGCTCCGATTCAGGCTTCCTTCTATGCAAAAGAGGCAAATGTACCGGCTGTATATGATGCGACAGAACATAAAATTGCAGCAGCTGACGGAATTACTGAAGACCAGTTAAAAGCATATATTAAAACAATTACTTCTGTAACAGTGGGAGATAAGACTTATGCAGCTTCAGGAAAAGGTGCAACAGTGATTGTCAAGGAAGACGGAACACTGGATACCTCTAAACTGGAATTGGCAGAAGGTACAAAATTTGTAGTAACATCCAGTTCATATGATAATCTCGAATTCTCTTACAGCCTTTACAGCTATGTGTACGCAGGACTCACCTGGGGCGAATACTGGAGCCAGGAAAATGTGACTGCAGCGGGAAACGTAAGCGGATCTGATGAAAAAGACTCTCATAATGAATCTGATACAGGCGCATTTGATGCAGTAACAAGAGCTACAACAAATCATGGCCTTCACAGAGGAAGCTATCAGTGCATGGCAACAATTTATACAACAGAAGGCAATACATATCAGTTATCTTACTGGAAGAGCAGTACAGAACCGGTTCTTGCAGATGGAACAGTTGCAATCTGGACTCCGGCAGACAGAAAGACTGGTACTCCGGCATCTATTCAGGTAAATGGCGGAGCGAAAGAAAGCCTTGATCATTATGCAGTAACAGGTATTAAATATGTCCCTGTACAGGTAAAAGCTGAAGATTATGCAGATTTTGCAGCAAAATATCCGGTAGTAAAAAATGGTGAAATACTTGTTGGTGGTTTCTCTGAAAACAATCTGAAAGCATACAGCGAGACTGCAAATGTAACAGTAAACACAAATGGACTGAAAACAGTAACTAAGAATGAAGATGGAAGCTTCTCTTTCAGTGCAAGAAAAACAGGAACAGAATCCGGTATTCAGGGAACTGATCTCAAAGTTGCAACTGGAATTAAGCCAGAGGTTAAAACAGCAAGTGGATCTTATGGAGAATTCCTTCGTGTGGATCTGAATGGTAATTATGGTGGGCTTGGTGCTGCAATGCAGGCAGTTAAATGGGATTACTATGGAAATGGTAATACAGTACTTGCAACATATGGCACGAAATTTGCTGCTGATAACTGGATGCATAAAATGATGGGAATTCAGCTTGGTCTGACACATTCTGTAAGATGCCAGCTTCCGGCAGGAACAGATGGAACAGGTCACTGGAAATTGACCGTTTATGCACTGGGATATCAGGACTATACATTTGAGTTTGATGCAACAGCTACCAATATTGTGACTTCAACAGATCCGTCCACAATTGATACAACAGCACTGAAAGCAGCACTTGAAAAAGTAAAAGCTCTCAATAAGGATGATTATACAGAGGAATCCTGGAAGAAAGTAGAAGATGAAGCTACTGAAACACAGGAAATGCTGAAAGAAATTGAGGCAGCAATTAAGAATAAGACAACAGTTGCATTCAGCCAGGCTGCAGTAGATGAGCAGGTTAATGAGCATCTGACAGCAGCAATCAATGGACTTGTGAAGAAAGAAAAACCTGTAGAGCCGGTAGTGACACCAGATGTTAAACCAACAGTAACACCAGGTAAAAATGAAACTAAGCCAACAGCAACTCCGACGCCAGTAGTTAAGCCTGGTATCACTGCAAAAGTCTCACAGGTTTATGTCGGAAAGAAAGCTACAATCAAAGTTACCAAAACTAAGGTAACAGGAAAAGTTACTTTCAAATCCAGCAATAAGAAAGTTGCAACAGTCAACAGTAAGGGTGTTATCACAGGTAAGAAAGCTGGAAAAACTGTTATTACTGTAAAAGTTGGTAAATACACCAAGAAATTAACAGTTACTGTTAAGAAACCTTCCTTCAAGCTTGTAAAATCTTCTGCAAAACTGAAAAAAGGTAAGAAAACAACGATTAGAGTAAAAGCAGCACCGGTATCTAAAGTTACATACAAGACCAGCAACAAGAAAGTTGCAACAGTTAACAGCAAAGGTGTTGTAACAGCTAAGAAGAAAGGAACAGCAAAGATTACTGTTAAATGCAATGGAATTACAAGGACATTCAAAGTAACAGTAAAATAATTCCTTTATAAAATACACATACAAAAGAACGGGGCCGTTTATAACTGCCCCTTCTTTTGTATGTTAAGGGGTAGATTATATGTACAAAAAGAATCTTATGAAACTTCTTCCGGCAGTTGCTGTAATTATTGCGATCGCAGCAGCTGGATTTCAGCAGGACAGTGAAGTGAAAAGTACAAAAACAGTTCAGGCAGCTGAGAATGAACTTATAAAATCAGATGAACTTACGAGTCTGCTGACAACTGCATATTTTAATGACGGAGGAATGAAGGATACGGATGAGGCAGACAGCAGCATTCTGAAAACAAAGAAAAGTAAATCCAAAATAAAAAAAGCGGGAATTACGACAGGAAAAACAAAAGCACTTCCGGAAAAGTCAGCAGCAGCTTCTGGGCAGGGGCAGGGAACGACCACGACACCTACAACTTCTGTTCCAAAGGGCGGATATAAAGATGGGATTTATCAGGGAAGTGGAACTGGATTTGGTGGAACGATCACTGTTCAGGTAACGATTTCCGGAGGAAAGATTGCTTCTATAGAAATACTGAGTGCTGCTGGTGAAACAGGCTCTTATTTTGCATCAGCCAAAGGCGTGATCAGCAAGATGATCTCCGGTCAGACTCCAAATGTCGATGCAGTAAGCGGCGCAACCTATTCCTCAAATGGAATCATCCAGGCAGTTCAGAATGCACTGTCAAAGGCCGGAAAAGGAAAAGCTGCAAAGACAACGAAAAAGACGACAAAGAAGAATACCAATACTTCAAATAAAACAACAACGCCGGTTGAAATTACAAAACCGTCCGGAGAGGTAACTTATAAAGATGGAATGTATACTGCAGAAGCAGAAGGATTTGACGGTCCAGTAAAAGTCACTGTTACGATTAAAGACGGAAAGATAACCGCAATCACAAATACGAACACTGATACAAAAGAATATTTTAATAAAGCATGGAATAGTATTCAGCCAAAGATTCTCGAAAAACAGGCAGTGTATGGCGTGGACACCGTAAGCGGAGCAACGTTTTCTTCAAATGGTATTCTTAAGGCGGTACAGAAAGCCCTGGAACAGGCTGCGGTAAATGTGACACCGGCACCAGAAGTGACGGTAACTCCAACTCCGGCACCGACAACCGCTCCAGCACCGGTTATACCGGACACCCCGAAGGTTTTATATAATGACGGCACATATACGGGTACCGGAATTGGATATGGTGGAAAGATAAATATCAGTGTAACAATTAAAGATGGAATAATTACGGAAGTATCTCAGACCAATGAAGGAGAAACACCAAGATATTTCAGAAATGCATGGAATGTAATACAGCCGGCAATTATTGCAAAACAAAGCACAGATGGCATTGATACTGTATCAGGAGCAACATATTCTTCTGAGGGAATTCTGTATGGAGCAAAATCAGCTTTAGAGCAGGCTTTAAAAACTTCAGATATAACAGCGACACCAACTCCGAATCCAACAGCAACACCGGAACCAACGGCAGCACCGGAACCAACGGCAGCACCGGAACCAACGGCAACACCGGAACCAACAGCAACACCGGAACCAACAGCAACACCGGAACCAACGGCAGCACCAGAGCCAACAACAGCACCCGGAGCCGGGTATAAAGATGGAAGTTATACGGGAACAGGAGAAGGATTCAATGGTCAGGTAACTGTTACGATTAATGTATCAGGGGGAAATATTGTGTCAGCCGGATATGATGGGGAAGATGATGAACCGGAATTTTCAAATGCATGGAATGGCATTTATAATCAGATCATGGGAAAACAGTCTGCCGATGGAATAGATACAGTGACAGATGCTACATATTCTTCAAATGGACTGATTCAGGCATTTCAGAGTGCTATCAGCCAGGCAAAATAATAAATGTTCGATAGTGAAAAAGAAAACTTGAAAATATAAGGAGTCTGAAAGGAAAACTTTAGATGAAATACCAGAATTTTATTATGAGAATTTTGTGTCTTCTGTTGATTCTTGCCGCTGTAGTAGGATATAATTCTATGCAGAAAAAAGATACGCAGGCACAGGAATCACAGGAGATTACGGCACTCACAAAGCGTGTGGAGAAGCTGGAAGAACAGAATACGGAGATACTCTCTGCTCTGGAAGAGGCTGCTAAGAATCAGGAAGCAGCGATCGCACAGGCACAGAGGGATGCAAAAGACAAAGATGATGCTGCAAAAGAGGATGCGGAGGGAGCTGACGCTGCAGATACAGAAGAGTCTGATGATTCGGAAAATGTATACAAAGATGGTACGTATACCGGTTCTGCACAGGGATTTGGAGGTGCGATCACCGTACAGGTCACACTTGCAAATGATGAGATCACAGATATTCAGGTGACAAGTGCACCGGGTGAGGATTCCGCTTATCTTTCGCAGGGAGAGGGCGTGATTAGTTCCATCATTTCTGCGCAGAGTACGGATGTGGATACGGTATCAGGTGCGACATTCAGCTCTACAGGTATTATCAATGCAGTTGTAGATGCTCTTGGAAAGGCGGAGAACTGATGAAAAAGAGGCAGAGAAAGGTCCGTCTGATCCGGGCTGCCATACAGCTTGTATTTTTTATCTTTTATCCGGCGCTTTTTTCAACGGCATTTGCGGGCGTGAAATCTATTTTTCAGGCAATTGCAGCACACCAGCAGATTGCCTGGAACTCATTTCTTGATGTGACAGGATTACTTCTTCTGGTTACGATTTTGTTTGGCAGACATTTCTGCGGATATGCATGTGCATTCGGTTCATTGGGAGATGCCATGTATGAACTGACTGTTTTTATCAGACAGAAAGTATTTCATAAAAAGGGAAGACATGGTTATCCGGAAAAAGCAGTCAGAATTCTTCAGAAGGTGAAATATGTGCTTCTGGCATTTCTTCTGCTTTCCATCCTGACCGGATGGTATGCATCCCTTCAGGGGATGAGCCCGTGGGATGTCTTTTCCATGCTGACAGCAAGAAAACTTCCAAATGCTTCTTATAAGATTGGAATTATCCTGCTGGTGCTGATCCTGATCGGAATGTGTACACAGGAAAGATTTTTCTGTCAGTTCCTTTGTCCAATGGGAGCAGTTTTTGCAATGATGCCGATACTTCCGTCTGCACTGTTTAACAGAAACAGGGAGAAATGCCCTTCAAAATGCGGACTGTGCAGGAAGAGATGCCCTGCACATCTGGAGATTGACGGAGATACACCGCTTTCAGGGGAATGTATCTGCTGTCATGCCTGCCAGGTGACCTGCCCACGTAAAAATATTCAGATTGGCCCGGTAAAAGAGCGGGAAATGGTGAAAGAATGAAGATAAAAAAGAAGTCAGCTGTCATGCTGTGCGGAGTTTTCTGCACGGCATTGACAGCAGTTCCGGTACTGGCGGATACAGAGGTACAGAAATATACAAATACGGATTTTGCAATGGATACAGTTGTGTCTGAAACATTGTATACAACAGGAGATGACCTGAATACTGCAATTGGTCAGAAGATACGGGATATTGAGACAGAGTATCTTTCCTGGACGGATGAGGATTCTCAGATCGCGAAACTGAATGCAGCATCGGGAGAAACAACGGAAGTTTCAGATGAGCTTGCCGGCTATTTGGAAAAAATATTTCAGCTTGCGAAGGATTCGAATGGAGCTTTTGATCCAACGATTGGAAAGATCATTCGTCTCTGGGATATTACAGGAGAAAATCCTCATGTCCCAGAGCAGTCAGAGCTGGATGAACTTCTGAAAGATGTGGGATACCAGAAAGTATCTCTGGATGGCGATAAGGTAACGCTGGAAAAAGGAGCTACTCTGGATTTGGGAGCAACCGGAAAAGGAATTGGCTGTGATGTAGTTTCTGATTTTCTGAAGACACAGGAAGATGTGTCAGGAATGATCCTGAACCTTGGCGGCAGCAGTGTTATGGCTTACGGCGAGAAACCGGATGGTTCTGACTGGAAAGTTGCTGTGACTGATCCGCGTGATGTCGAAGGCGATTACCTTGGTGCGATCACACTGGAAGGTGGAGAATTCCTTTCGACTTCCGGTGACTATGAAAAATATTTTATGGAAGATGGTAAGAGATATCATCATATCCTTGATCCGAAGACAGGATATCCGGTGTGGAATGGTCTGGACTCTGTGACGGTTGTCTGTGACAGCGGACTTCTGGCAGATGGACTTTCTACAGCATGTTTTGTACTTGGAATGGATGATGCATTAGAATTGCTTGAGAAATATAATGCGGAGGCAGTCTTTGTAGATGAGGATAAGAACGTGTATCTGACGTCCGGGATGAAAGACCGTTTTGAATTGATGAAGAATACCTATACAGTGAAAGAGGCAGAATAAAAAACAACGAAATTGTCTTCGGACGATTTCGTTGTTTTTACGTTACAGTAAATGACTTATATCAGATGTGAGGTGACTCTCACCTCTGCAGGTGGTGAGCAACAAAATTATATCAGTGGCGGGCATTTTTGAAAAATTAAAAGTGGATACGTTTCAAAACTTCATTAGTCAGCGTTCCAATCAGTAATCCGGTAATGACACCGGAGATCAGCAGTGCCGGTGCATAGTAGATCAGACCGGACGTCATGGTGATCAGACAGGCAATCAAAAGCTGACCAATATTATGGGAGACACCGCCGGCAACACTGATACCGAGGATGCTGAAGTCGGATTTTTTTTTCATAACCGTCATGACGGTGAGGCTTAAAGCTGCACCGGCCAGACTGTACAGAATACTGAAAAGATTTCCGAACATGAATCCGATGATAAAGATACGGATGACAGAAACAAGGGCGGCTTCTTTCCAGGTATATTTTTCAAGGATAAACAGGACTGCAAGATTGGCCAGCCCGAGTTTCATTCCCGGAATTCCGGCAAAAAAGGGAATCAGTGATTCCACATAGCCAAAGATGATTGCTACTGCGGCAAAAAGCCCGAGATTGGCAAGTTTTTTCTGATTCATGGCAGGTTCCTTTCAGGGAGAATTCTCCCGGAATGATGATAAAGTTTCAGACAGCAGTATCGAATTCAGGGGAATCTTCATTGAGGGATTCTCCTTTTTCGCCTTCAATCACAACTTTATTCGGCAGACAGACAATCGTTCCACCGGTACTGTCAACTGCTTTCTGTTTCATACAGAGGTGGTCCGGGCAGTCGGCTTCGGTCATTTTGACCTCGCCGTTTTTTATTTCGCATACATTGGTGCCGTTTATTTTGATCACCTGATCTTTCCCAAGGGAATAGGTGCCGTATTCCTCGCCGTTTACGGTAATTCGGATACTTCCGTAATTCCCGCGGCGGGTGAGATACATGCCACCCCAGAGGAGCAGGGCAAACACCACGATGCCAATAATAAAAGTCAGTTCTTTTTTCTTCAATTTCAATACCTCAGTCAAAAAAGTATGTTCATAAGATGCGTAGAAGGTTGAGTTTATGGTTTCTTTTGAACTTACAGATACGCAGACTATCATAGCATATCGAAGATTGATTGACAAGCATAAGTTAGAAATAACAAACAAATGCACGGGGATTCGTCATGGACATACTTTATTTAAGAAATATTCATTGTTTTCCCCGGTGGAAAGTGGTAAAATAGTAAGGATTTCTTAAATAGGACAAATACGATAATTTCGTATATAAGCGATCAATAAATACAGAAACAGGAGCAGGCTATGAATTTATTCCAAAAAGTATTCGGGACAAGAAGTGAGCATGAAGTAAAACGTATCATGCCGCTTGTGGAGAAAACAGAATCACTCCGCCCGGAAATGCAGAAATTAACAGATGAACAGTTAAGAGACAAGACCAGAGAATTCAAGAAGCGTCTGAGTGAAGGTGAGACACTGGATGACCTTCTTCCGGAGGCTTTTGCGGTTGTACGTGAAGGTGCCAAACGAGTTCTTGGTATGGAACATTACCGTGTACAGATCATCGGTGGTATCATTCTTCATCAGGGCCGTATCGCAGAGATGAAGACCGGTGAAGGTAAAACCCTTGTTTCTACACTTCCGGCATATCTGAATGCACTGGAGGGTAAAGGCGTTCATATCGTAACAGTCAACGACTACCTGGCAAAACGAGATGCTGAGTGGATGGGTAAGGTTCATGAGTTCCTTGGACTGACAGTAGGTGTTGTCCTGAATGATATGAAACCAGAAGAGCGCCGTGCAGCATACGGATGCGATATCACATATGTAACAAACAACGAACTGGGATTTGATTATCTTCGTGACAATATGGTCATCTATAAAGAACAGCTGGTACAAAGAGATCTGCACTACTGTATCATCGATGAGATCGACTCCGTCCTGATTGACGAGGCACGTACACCTCTTATCATTTCCGGACAGAGCGGTAAGTCCACCAAGCTTTATGAAGTATGCGATATCCTTGCACAGCAGCTGGAACGTGGTGAAGCCAGCCATGAGATGACAAAGATGGCAGCCATCATGGGTGAAGAGGTTGTTGAGACCGGTGACTTCGTAGTAAATGAAAAAGATAAGATCGTCAATCTTACTGAACAGGGTGTGAAGAAGGTTGAGAAATTCTTCAATATTGAAAACCTGGCAGATCCGGAGAACCTGGAAATCCAGCATAACATCACACTGGCACTTCGTGCACATAATCTGATGCACAAAGACCAGGATTATGTTGTAAAAGATGACGAGATTCTGATCGTTGATGAATTTACCGGACGTATCATGCCGGGACGTCGTTATTCTGACGGACTTCATCAGGCAATCGAAGCAAAAGAACATGTTAAGGTCAAAAGAGAGAGTAAAACGCTTGCGACGATCACATTCCAGAACTTCTTTAATAAATATGACAAGAAGGGCGGTATGACCGGTACAGCACTTACAGAAGAAAAAGAATTCCGTGATATCTACGGAATGGACGTTGTAGAGATCCCTACCAACAGACCAGTACAGCGTATAGACCTCGAAGATGCTGTATATATGACAA
>ERZ1673702.3844-NODE-3844-length-11283-cov-3.840221_pt1 | contig 11283 bp, 9 predicted proteins | sample MGYA00580232_ERZ1673702 | MGnify/ENA primary metagenome ERZ1673702 (study PRJEB41218, sample SAMN15661792) | gut metagenome | host: Homo sapiens | place: Canada: London | collected 2015-08-20/2019-03-30 | study: EMG produced TPA metagenomics assembly of... | reverse complement strand
GGCATGACGCACGAGGAGACGGCGGAGCTGACCTTGGCGATGGCGCATTCCGGCGACATGGCCGACCTTTCCGCGATACACGGCGTGACGGTGGATAAGCATTCCACGGGCGGCGTGGGTGACAAGACGAGCATGGTTATTGTGCCTGTTTGCGCGGCGTGCGGGGTGAAAATTGCCAAAATGAGCGGCCGCGGGCTTGGACACACGGGCGGCACGGCGGATAAGCTTGAGAGCATTCCCGGTATGCGGATTGATCTTTCGCCGGAGGAATTTACAGCGCAGATCAATAAGATCGGGTGCGCGATGATCGGACAGACGGGCGAGCTGTGCCCGGCGGACAAGAAGCTTTACGCGCTGCGCGACGTGACCGGGACGGTGGAGAGCGTACCGCTCATCGCTTCGAGCATCATGAGCAAGAAGATCGCCTCCGGCGCAGAGCGGATTTTGTTGGACGTGAAGACGGGCAGCGGCGCATTTATGAAGACAACGGAGGACGCGATTACGCTCGCCGAGGAAATGGTGGAGATTGCGAAGCTTTCCGGCAGGCGCGCAGCGGCGCTCATCACCGATATGGACAGGCCGCTTGGGCACGCCGTGGGCAACACCTTGGAGGTGCTGGAAGTTTTGGAGACGCTGCACGGGCGCGGGCCGGAAGACCTTACGGAAGAGTGTTTGGAGCTTGCGGCAAACATGATCTGGCTCGGCGAGCAGGCGGAGAGCCTTGAACACGCGCGGAAGAAAGCGGAAACGGCACTGGAGACGGGCAAAGCGTTCGAGAAATTCTGCGAAATGGCCGAGGCGCAGGGCGCGGATGTGCGGTACTTGAGAGAACCCGAGCGGTTTGCGCTTTCGCCGATGAAAAAAGACGTGTGCGCGCCGCGCAGCGGGTATGTAGTGCATATCAACGCGGAGCAGGTGGGCATGGCAAGCGTGCGGCTCGGCGCCGGACGCGAGAAGGCCGACGATATGCTCGACTACGGCGCGGGCATCGTGCTGAAAAAGACGGTGGGCGACGCGGTACAAAAAGGCGAGGTGATCGCCGAACTGTACGGTGCGAGCGCAGAAAAGTGCCGCGACGCGGAAAGCGTGCTGCACGGGGCGTTCCGCTACGGCGACGAGAAAACAGAAGAATGTTCACTTGTACTGGCAAGGGTAGAGTAAAATAAAAAACCGCACCTGAAAAGGTACGGTTTCTGTGCGTTCGGTTTTAACGTTTGCGGTTAAAATCAGCCGCGCTCGGGGCCGGTGACGGGCTCGTCGTAATCAACGCCGAAGGTCTCGACGGTGACTTTCGTCATGACCTGATCTTCGCGCGGGCGGTCGGACCAATCGCGCGGGGAGGAAACGATGGCCTGTGCGACATCGATGCCCTCGGTGACCTTGCCGAATGCGGCATACTGGCCGTCGAGATGCGGAGCGTCATCGACCATGATGAAGAACTGGCTGCCTGCGCTGTTCGGGCGCTGGCTTCTTGCCATGGAGAGTACGCCGGTGGTGTGCTTCAGATCGTTCTTGAAGCCGTTCATAGCGAACTCACCCTTGATGCAGTAGCCGGGGCCGCCCATGCCGGTGCCTTCCGGGTCGCCGCCCTGGATCATGAAGCCAGGGATGACGCGGTGGAAGATGGTGCCGTCATAAAAGCCCTTCTGAATGAGGGAAATAAAGTTGTTGACCGTGTTCGGCGCAATCTCGGGGTAAAGCTCCGCCTTGATGGTACCGCGGGTGGTCTCGAAAGTAACAATAGGATTCTGCATACCGAATAACTCCTTTCATAGAGGTCTTTCGGGAAGAAAGACCGTTCGTAAAACTCAGTATACCATATTTAATTTGAAATTGGAAGTGATTTTGCTTTGAAGTTGATTTCTTGGAACGTAAACGGGTTGCGCGCCTGCATGACAAAGGGCTTTAATGACTTTTTAGCGGCGGAAGACCCCGATGTTATCTGCTTGCAGGAAACGAAAATGCAGCGCGAGCAGGCGGATTTTGATTTTGCGGGGTACACGGAATTCTGGAACTCTGCCGAGAAAAAAGGGTATGCCGGCACGGCGATCTTTACAAAAACAGAGCCGCTTAATGTGACGTATGGCATCGGCGACGAACAGTTTGACTGCGAGGGGCGCGTGATCTGCGCGGAATTCCCGGAGTTTTACCTTGTGACCGTGTACACGCCGAACGCTCAAAAAGAGCTTGTGCGCATTGATTTTCGTATGGCGTTTGAGGATAAGTTCCGCGCGTATCTCGAAAGGCTGCACGAAACGAAGCCGGTTATTGTGTGCGGCGACATGAATGTGGCACACAGGCGCATCGACATCAAAAACGCAAAGCCGAACATCGGCAGCGCGGGATTTTCCTACGAAGAAAGAGGGAAGTTTTCCGAACTGCTCGCGGCGGGTTTTGTGGATTCGTTCCGCGAATTGTACCCCGATACAAAGGACGCGTATTCCTGGTGGTCGTATATGGGCAAGGCAAGAGAAAAGAACGTCGGCTGGCGCATTGACTATTTCCTCATCACGGAGGAGCTGAAAAAGAATTTGGCGGACAGCAAGATCCTCTCCGACGTGATGGGCAGCGACCATTGCCCGGTGGAGCTCATCTTGAATTTTAGCGAGGAAAACGCATGATTTTTAAGGAGAAAAAGACACCGACGCTTTTGATGATGCCTTTGGCGAACGGCTGGCGCGCGGTGCACAAGAAATATAAAAACGAATACGGCACGGTGATCTACACCGAAAAGGGTGATACGGTGGAAGTTGTGACGGACTTCGGTGAATTTTCCACCGAGCGTACGGAAGCGGTGGAAAGCGCTGCGGCGATGATTTTTGAAAACAACGGCGTGAAAGAGATTACGGTGGACGGAGAGAAGCTTACCCGCGAAGCGTGGCAGGAAAAAGAAGACGCGCGCCTAAATGCGCTGCACAGGACGCGGGAGGATTACAAAAATGTGCTCGGAAAGCCCGTGCACTGCGTGACGGACAGGCCGCTTGGGTCTGCGCACCCGCGCTATCCGGAGATGATCTACCCCGTGAACTATGGCTATGTGCCGGGCGTGATGGCGGGGGATAACGCCGAGCAGGACGTGTACATTTTGGGTCCAACGGAGCCGCTTAAAACCTTTGACGGCGTGGTGATCGCGGTGGTGCATCGCTTTAACGACGTGGAAGACAAGTGGGTGGCGGCGGAAAAGACCGGCGTTTACACGGCGGAGGAAATCCTGAAAATTCTCGATTTTCAGGAAAAATACTACGAAAGTGAGCTGATCCTCTAAATGACCGAGGAACTCATGCGCAGGCTACGGGTCATCACGCCGGAGGAACAGCGCATTTTGGACGGCGGTGCGGTGGACAAGGCGGCGTACACGGCACGGGCGGTGTTTACGGTGGACAGCGAGAAGCTTTTGGAGCGCGGGCGGCTCATCTCCGTGCGCGCGCACACGCGGTTTGCACCGTTCCCCAGACACGCGCACAGCTATATTGAAATCATGTACATGTGCTCCGGGAAGACGATGCACCGCATCAACGGCGGCGAGCCCATCACCGTACATGCGGGCGAGCTGTTGTTTTTGGGGCGCGGCGCTTCGCATGAGATAGAACGTGCGGAATATGAGGACATTGCGGTGAATTTCATTGTGCTGCCGCAGTTCTTTGATACGGCGTTGGAGCGCATCGGCGCGGACAACGCGCTTGGGCGGTTCATCGCGAACAGCATCAGCCGCGCGGGGGGCTCGGATTTTTTACTGTTTAGAGTTGCGGATGTGCTGCCGGTGCAGAATCTCGTTGAAAACCTCGTTTGGACGCTTGTGAACGACACGAAAAACCGCAGACGCATTACGCAGAACACGATGGCGCTGCTGTTTTTGGAGCTTTTGAACTGCACGGATAAGCTGGCGGCGAGCGAAAACGAGGGCGATCACAGCGCACTTGTGATGACGGCGCTGCGGGAGATTGAAGAAAATTACCGCACGGCGAGCTTGACGGACATTGCGGAAAAGTACGGTGTGACGATTTCGTACCTCAGCGCGGCGGTACACAGCACGACGGGGTTCACGTTTAAATCGCTTTTGCGGCGCAAGCGAATGGAGAAAGCGGCGGCGCTGCTTTCCGGCACGAAGCTTTCCGTGAGCGATATTATCATGGCGGTGGGGTATGAGAACACGAGCTATTTTTACAGGGCGTTTTCGGAAATGTACGGCGTGACACCAAGGGAGTATCGGTTGAGGCAGAGAGGTTAGTACGCATAAAATAACGCCGCACGCTCGATGAGGAAAACGAGGGTGCGGCGCTGCTTTATTTCTGAGAACTCGCCGTCTTTGAAAAGGCGGGCGAAACTTTTAACTACACTTTTCGGAAGCTCGGTTTACTTCACGAATCTCAAAACATTCCACGAGGTTTTCGTAAGGTTCGCTTTATAGAGATTGCCGTCTTTTTCGGTTCTGTCCGTATGGAGCTTCGGGGTGACGGCGCTGTGCTCGGCGGTGTTGACGGCCTTCATATCCGGGTTTTCAAGGACGATGTGCTCTGCGAGGCGGTAATCGCCGAAGGAGCGCAGGTCAAGGTCGAGGACGATGTCATCCGTCAGGCTGCGGTTGACGGCGAAGACGGTAACTTCGTCCTTTTCGTCGTTCCACACGGCGATGGACTCGACGTCGGTGACATCGGTGAAATCGATGGTATCGTGCTTTGTGGAGGTGAGCACCGGCTGGAGCGCAATGCCGCGGCCGTATTTGGAGGCGTGGAGCAGCGGATAATAAATCGTCTGGCACCATGCGGGGCCGTTTTCTTCGGTCATAATGGGTGCGATAACGTTGACGAGCTGTGCCATGCACGCCATTTTTACGCGGTCGGAGTGCTTCATCAGCGTGATGAGCATGAGGCCGACGAGCAGGGCGTCTTCAAAATCGTAGTGGTCTTCGAGCAGGTGCGGCGCGATCTGCCACGGGCGGTTCTTCATGGTGTCGGCATCGGTGGCATCGGCGTGGAACCAGACGTTCCATTCGTCGAAGCTGAGGTTGATGTTTTTCTTTGCGCGCTTCTTCGCCTTGACGAAATCGCATGTGGCGATGACGGTACGGATGAAGTGATCCATGTCGTCGCTCTGGGCGAGGAAGTTTGCGGTATCGTTGAAGCGGTTGCCGTAGTACTGGTGCAGGGAGATGTAATCGACGCTGTCATACGCCCAAGAGAGCGCGGTGTTTTCCCACTCCGGGAATGTGGGCATGCCCGTGCTGGAGCTGCCGCAGAGCACGAGCTCGATGGACGGGTCAATCTGCTTCATGGCTTTGGCGGTCTCATCGGCAAGGTGGCCGTATTCGTCGGCGGTTTTGTGGCCGGTTTGCCACGGGCCGTCCATTTCATTGCCGAGGCACCAGACCTTGATGTTGTGTGGGTCTTTGACGCCGTGCTTGACGCGCAGGTCGCTGTATTTGGTGCCGGACGGGTGGTTGCAGTATTCGAGCAGGTTGCACGCTGCTTCAATGCCGCGTGTGCCGAGGTTGACAGCCTGCATGATCTGCGTGTCGGCTTTTTTCGCCCACTTTGCGAACTCGTTGATGCCGATATAGTTCGGCTCTGTGCTGCGCCATGCAAGCTCAAGACGCTTCGGGCGGTCTTCTACGGGACCCACGCTGTCTTCCCAGTAGAAATTGGAGACGAAGTTGCCGCCGGGGTAACGGACGATCGGCACTTGCAGCTCGCGCACGAGGTCGAGTACGTCGCGGCGGAAGCCGTCTTCATCGGCAGTGGGGTGGCCCGGCTGCCAGATGCCGCCGTATACTGCACGGCCGAGGTGCTCGATGAACGAGCCGTAGATGCGCTTATCGATTTTAGAAATTTGGAAATCCTTTTCAATGGTGAGTTTTGCCTGTTTTGCCATAGACCTGATCTCTCCTCAGAAGTTGTATGTACAATTTATGTGTTCATTTTAGCTTGAAAGCCGTGGATTGTCAACCTATTTCGGCGGAATTCTTTTGCTGTGTGCCGAAAAGTGAAGTGCGGATTTGTGCAGTTTGGCGGGAGAAAATTTTATGCGGCAGAAGAGAAGTTAAAATAAAGATAGTTTTAAGTGAAAACAGCGTCCTTATTTTTGAACACGATTCCTGCTATACTATTGCTGTAAACGAAAAAACGGAGGGCTTATATGAAAACGTATTTGGCGGTGGACATTGGGGCTTCAAGCGGGCGGCACATTTTTGGGTGGCTCGAGGACGGAAAACTGAAGCTGAAAGAAATCTACCGTTTTAAAAACGGGGCGGAAGACCAAAACGGCCATTTGTACTGGGACATTGACCGCCTTGAAAGCGAAGTGATAGACGGCATTGCGGCGTGTGAGACCGCGCCCGAGAGCGTGGCGGTGGACACGTGGGCAGTGGATTATGTTTTGCTCGGTAAAAACGGCGAACGCATCTGCCCGGCGGTGGCGTACCGCGACAGCCGCACGGAGACGGTGCCGGACGAGCTGGAAAAAACGGTGCCGTTTGCGTGGCTGTACGGAAGAACGGGCATTCAGATGCAGAAGTTCAACACGGTGTATCAGCTGGCGGCGCAGAAAAAAGAAATGCCGGATGTGTTTGAAAAGGCCGAAAAGCTTTTGATGATCCCGGATTATCTGGCATACAGGCTTTCGGGCGTGGCCGTGAACGAATACACAAATGCGAGCACGACGGCGATGGTCTCGGCAGAACATAAGACATGGGACAAGGAGATCATAGCGCGGGTGGGTTTGCCGGAGAAAATCTTCGGCGAGCTGCACAAGCCGGGTGAAGCGCTCGGCGGGCTGACGGAGCGCGTGAAGGAGAAGGTCGGCTTTGATTTGACGGTGCGGCTTGCGGCTTCGCACGACACGGCTTCCGCGTTTTTGGCGGTGCCGGCGAAGGATGAGAATGCGGTGTTCCTTTCGAGCGGCACGTGGAGCCTCATTGGCGTGGAGCTGAAAGCGCCGGTGACGAACGACGAGAGCCGTGCGCAGAATTTTACGAACGAGGGCGGGTATGAGTACCGCTATCGGTATTTGAAAAACATCATGGGTCTTTGGATGCTGCAGAACATGCGGCAGGAGCTCGGCGATGAGAACAGCTTTGATAAGTTGACGGAGCTTGCGCAGAGCGCGGCGGATTATAAGGGCCGTGTGAACGTGAACGCAGAGTGCTTTTTGGCGCCGAAAAACATGTGTGCGGCGGTGAAAAACGAGCTTATGAAGCAGGGCTTCAAAGAACCGACGGTGCCGGAGATGCTCTCCTGTGTATACCACAGTCTGGCGGAAAGCTACGCCGAGACGATAAAGGCACTTGAAAAACTGACGGGCAAAATATATACGAGTTTAAATATCGTCGGCGGCGGCAGCCGGGACGAATATTTGAATAAACTCACGGCGAAAGCTTGCAAATTACCTGTATATGCGGGCCCGACAGAGGGCACGGCCATCGGCAATCTCATCGTGCAGATGATCGCGGACGGCGAGCTTGCGAGCGTACAGCAGGCGCGCGACGTGATACGGGACAGCTTTGAAATTAAAATTTACGAACCCTGAAAAGTGTATTATAATAGAGTAAAAACAAAACGGAAAGGACGATAAAATGCTGAAAGGTAAAACGGTTTTACTGGGCGTGACGGGCAGCATTGCGGCGTACAAAATTGCGGGGCTTGCGAGTATGCTGAAAAAGCAGCACGCGGATATTGCGGTGCTGATGACGCAGAACGCCACGAATTTTATCAACCCCATTACATTTGAGACTTTGACGGGCAACAAGTGCCTCATCGATACGTTCGACCGCAATTTCCAGTACAGCGTGGAGCACGTTGCGCTGGCAAAGCGCGCGGACATTGTGCTCATTGCCCCCGCGAGCGCGAATGTCATCGGCAAAATTGCGAACGGCATTGCGGACGACATGCTGACGACGACCGTGATGGCGTGCCGCTGCCCGATTTTGATTTCGCCTGCGATGAACACCAATATGTTCTTGAACCCCATTGTGCAGGATAATCTTGCAAAACTGAGACGCTTCGGGTACACGGTGATCGAGCCGGACAGCGGGTATTTGGCTTGCGGTGATATAGGCGCGGGCAAGATGCCTTCCGAAAAGACGCTGTTTGACTGGATCATGCAGACGATCGGTGCGGAGAAAGATCTTGCGGGGCAGAAAATCCTCGTGACGGCGGGCGCAACGGCGGAGAAGATCGACCCAGTGCGGTTCATCACGAACCACTCGACAGGTAAAATGGGCTGCGCGCTTGCACGCCGTGCGGCGATGCGCGGTGCGGACGTGACGCTCGTCTGCGCGAACATGACCGTGGAACCGCCCCCGTTTGTGACGGTGGTGAAAGCGGAATCTGCGGAAGACATGTTCAACGCGGTGACGAGCCGTGCGCCGAAGATGGACGTCATCATCAAAGCGGCGGCGGTGGCGGATTACCGCCCGAAGACGGTCGCCGAGGAGAAAATCAAAAAGCACGACGGCGGCATGAGCATTGAGCTTGAGCGCACGCAGGACATTCTGGCGTACCTCGGCGCGCACAAGCCCGCGGGGCAGTTCCTCTGCGGCTTTGCGATGGAGACCGAGAATCTCATTGAAAACGCGCGTGGAAAGCTCGAGCGCAAGAACCTCGATATGATCGCGGCGAACAGCCTGCGCACGAAGGGTGCGGGCTTTGCGGGCGATACGAACGTGGTGACGCTGCTGACAAAAGACGAAACAGAGGAGTTGCCGATGCTCTCAAAAGACGAGACGGCAGACCGCATTTTAACAAAAATCAACACGCTTAGGAAAGGATGAACGATATGACACAGTATGAGGCGGCAAAAAAGCGCTATGCCGAGCGCGGTGTGGACGCCGACGCTGCCATCAACACGCTGAAAAGCGTGCCGGTCTCTCTGCACTGCTGGCAAGGCGACGACGTGCGCGGCTTTGACGGCGACCCGAATGCCCCGCTGACGGGCGGCATTCAGACGACGGGCAACTATCCCGGCCGTGCGCGCACGCCGGAGGAGCTGATGGTGGACATCGACGAGGTGCTGCGCCTTTGCCCCGGCACGAAGAAGCTGAATTTACACGCGAGCTACGCGATCTTCACCGAAGAAAACGGCGGCTGGGTGGACAGAGATAAGCTGGAGCCGAAGCACTTTGCGCCGTGGGTGAAGTTCTGTAAGGAGCGCGGGCTGGGATGTGACTTTAACCCGACGTATTTTTCGCACCCGAAGTGCGACCCGCTGACGCTCTCGAGCCCGAACCCGGAGACGCGCAAATTCTGGGTGGAGCACGGCAAGGCGTGTATCCGCATTTCGCAGTATCTGGCGGAGGAGCTCGGTCAGCCGTGCATCATGAACATCTGGACGGGCGACGGACTGAAAGATATTCCCGCCGACCGCATGACGCCGCGCATGCTGTATAAAGAGTCTCTCGATGAGATTCTCTCTGAGCCGTACGATTTTAACCTTGTAAAGCCGTGTGTGGAATCGAAGGTGTTCGGTATCGGTGTGGAGGCGTACACGATGGGCAGTGCGGAATTTGCGCTGAGCTATGCGGCGATGAATAAAGATAAGTGCATCCCGCTGCTTGATAACGGCCACTACCACCCGACGGAGGTCGTATCCGATAAAATTCCGGCGATGCTGACGTTCTTCCCGGAGATTGCGCTGCACATCACGCGCGGCGTGCGCTGGGACAGCGACCACGTGGTGCTGTTTGACGACGAGACAAAGGAGATTGCGAAAGAGATCGTGCGCTGCGGCGGGCTTTCGGGTCGTGTTAAGATTGCGCTCGATTACTTTGACGCGTCCATCAACCGTATCGGCGCGTGGGTGACGGGTTTCCGCAATGTACAGAAGGCGCTGTTGTTCGCGCTGTTGCAGCCGACGGAGGAGCTGACGAAGCTGCAGAACGAGCAGGACTTCACGTCTTTGATGATCCGCGCGGAGGAGTTGAACACGATGCCGTTCGGCGATGTTTGGGCGGAATACTGCAAGGAGCAGAATGTCCCCGCAGACGACATGGCGTGGCTTTCTGAAATTAAAAAATACGAAAACGAAGTGCTTTTAAAGCGCTGAGGAGGTATGTAAAAATGATGACGGAAATTCCCGCAGTACGCGGTTTTATCCGCATGTGCACGGATGGCTGGGAGCAGGGCTGGCACGAGCGAAACGGCGGCAACCTGACCTACCGCATGAAGCCGGAGGAAGTGGAGCAGTGCCGTCCGTTTTTCACCGCGCCGCGCGAGTGGAACAGCATGGGCGTGCAGGCAGATAACTTAAAGGGAGAATATTTCATCACGACGGGCAGCGGCAAGTTTTTGCGCAATGTGCAGGATGATCCGGAGCACAACATCGGTATTGTAGAGATCAACGATGCGGGCGACAGCTGGCGCATTGTGTGGGGCCTTGAGAACGGCGCGCGCCCGACGAGCGAATTCCCGAGCCACTTTATGAACCACAGTGTGCGCAAGGCGGCGACGAACGGCGCTTACCGTGTTATTTACCACGCGCACACGCCGAATCTCATCGCGATGACGTACATCATGCCGCTGACGGCGCGCGACTTTACGCGTGCTTTATGGCAGAGCGCCACGGAGTGCCCGGTGGTGTTTCCCGGCGGCGTGGGCGTGGTGCCGTGGATGGTGCCGGGCGGCGCGGACATTGCGATGGCGACGAGCGAGCTGATGAAAAAATATGACGCGGCCGTTTGGGCGCACCACGGCTTGTTCGTTTCCGGACCGGATTACGATATTACGTTTGGCCTCATGCACACGATCGAGAAGGCGGCGCAAATTTATATGCTTGCTATTACGGCGGGCGGCGGTAAAATTCGCCAGACCATTACAGACGACAATTTGAGAGCCATTGCGAAGGAATTCGGCGTGGAACTGAACGAAGAATTTTTGAACTGATATTTACAGTTTTGTTACAAACAATCTGTGCGGACAGGTGTATAATTAACTTAGTTAAAAAATTCCCATATTTGGGATTAGGAGATGTTTTTTATGGTCAGCAGAATCGTATTGAACACAATTTCTTATCACGGCAAGGGTGCGATTGAAAAGATTCCGGAGGAGCTTCAGGCGCGCGGCTACAAAAAAGCTTTTGTTTGCTCGGATCCGGACCTTTTGAAGTTCGGCGTTACGCAGAAGGTGACGGATCTTCTGGACAAGGTCGGCTTCCCGTATTCCGTTTACAGCGAGATCAAGCCGAACCCGACGATTGAGAACGTACAGCACGGCGTTGAGGCCTTCAAGGTTTCCGGTGCAGACTGCATCGTGACCATTGGCGGCGGCTCCTCCATGGATACCGCAAAGGCCATCG
>ERZ1673702.3829-NODE-3829-length-11331-cov-10.784941_pt1 | contig 11331 bp, 9 predicted proteins | sample MGYA00580232_ERZ1673702 | MGnify/ENA primary metagenome ERZ1673702 (study PRJEB41218, sample SAMN15661792) | gut metagenome | host: Homo sapiens | place: Canada: London | collected 2015-08-20/2019-03-30 | study: EMG produced TPA metagenomics assembly of... | reverse complement strand
TCGGAAAATATGCACGCAAGATGCGTGCGAGAAGATACGAAACAGGCTCTGAAGGAAAATTTGCAAGCAGATGGCGTGCAAAGTCGCCAGACGCTCTTTGTGCGGTATTGCCTTTACTGTTCCTCTGCTACTTTTTTCAGTGCCTTTGCCAGTTGATCCGGACATGAGGTCGGACGGCTGCCGCACTTGATGTTTTCCAGCCGCTTTACGACTTCGTCTATCGGCATGCCCTCTACCAAAGCGGCAATGCCCTGTGTGTTGCCGCTGCAGCCGCCAATGAACTGCACCTTGTTGACAACACCGTCTTCTGCATCGATCAGGATCGCACGGGAACAGACACCGTGTGGAGTATAAGAATACTGCATATGTTTTCACGCTCCGTTTTTTTGAAATTCGCCGCAGCGAAGAACAACGACTTGTTCCAGCTCTATTATAACACACCACGGCGAAAATTGCAAGATAAGATCACAATGCCGTATACGGAATTTCCCCTGCTTCACTGGCAGAGCAGAAACAGATTTTTTCTCGCAGTGCCTCTGCCAGTTTTTGCATTCGCTGTGCCGGCGTTCCGGCAGGAATGTGGAAACTGTCCAGAATTTGTGGAAAAGTGTCCTCCGGCGTAAAGTCCCAGTTCTCCGGTGTGCGGTCGTCCGCGGTAAACAAAGGCAGATAGCTGCCCTTGCAGGGAATCCCGATGTCATAGTTGTACAGGCTCCGGATCTTTCCCTGTGCCATTCCCAGCAGATGCCCGTATTTCAGACAGCCGACGGAAACCGTCCGGTCAGACAGCACACAAAAGCCCGTGCCGGTGTCCCCGTTCATGCCGCTGTTGATGTCCACACTCAGCACTGCCGCAGCAGACTGGTTGATCTGTTCCACCACCTGCCGCAGATTCGGGCGAAGTTCCCCGCGGAACCCCGTTCCCAGCAGGCAGTCCACGATCTGGTCTGTGCCGGAAAAGTCCGCTTCTGCGGTGACGGGAATCCCCCGTTCCTGACACTTGGTGAAAAAGTAGCTACCGTCCGGAGAACACTTTTCGCTGGTGCGGACGATGCGGCAGGGAATCCCGTGCCGGTGCAGCAGCAGAGCCAGTACATACCCGTCACCGGCATTGTTGCCGCTGCCGGTGACAATATCGATTTTGCCGTGCCAGTCAAAGCTGCGGAATATCCCCAGCCCTGCACGATACATCAAGATTTTGCTGTCTGTTCCTCCGGCAATTTCGGCGGCATCGCTGTCACGCATAACGGCAACGGAGATGAGTTTTTCCATGGTGAGTCCTCCTGTTTCAAAAAAGGCAATGCCATTTCCCAAACAGCACTGCCTTTCTTTTTACTATATCAAAGTTTACTGCAAGCCTGCCAGTGTCGCAAACTGTGCTTTCAATGCCGGATAGATCTCCCGATACAGCTGGTAGTAGGATTCATATACCGGAACATTTTCTGCCTGCGGATTCTGTGTCTTGTCGGTCTTGACAATGGCATCGCATGCTTCCGGCACACTGCCATAAATGCCGGCACCCACAGAAGCCAGAATTGCCACGCCCAAAGACGGCCCTTCCTTGGAAGCCACAGTCTTGACCGGACAATTGTACAGGTCAGCCAGCATGCTCCGCCACAGCGGAGAAGTACCGCCGCCGCCGCATGCCATCATATCGTCTACGGAGATGCCCATTTCGCGGAACACTTCCACGCAGTCCCGCAGAGAATACGTTACGCCCTCCAGCACAGCACGGAGCATATCCCGCTTGGTGTGCATTGCGGACAGTCCAAAGAAAACCCCGCGGGCGTTGGGATCCAGATGCGGTGTCCGTTCGCCCATGAGGTACGGCAGATACAACAGGCGGTTTGCCCCTACCGGCACCTGCTCGGCTTCCTTGTCCATGAGGTAATATTCGTCCACGCCCATGAGAGAAGCAGTCTGCTTTTCTGCGGCACAGAAGTTGTCACGGAACCACTTCAGCGACAGACCGGCACCCTGTGTCACACCCATAACGTGCCAGCTGTTGGGAACGGCTGCACAGCAGGTGTGTACTCTGCCCTTTGTGTCCATTGCCATAGAAGAAGTGTGAGCAAATACCACGCCGGAGGTACCGATCGTGGTGAACGCCTTGCCGTCCCTGACAACGCCGGTACCTACCGCAGCGGCAGCGTTATCGCCTGCACCGCCGACTACAACCGTGCCCTCGCACAGTCCCAGTGTGTCTGCCATTTCGCGAGTCAGCGTTCCGGTCACTTCGCAGGACTCGTGCACCTTGCCCAGCAGATTCTTGTCGATCTGAAGCAGGTGCAGCAATTCGTCCGACCAGCAGCGGTTGGCGATGTCCAGCAGCTGCATGCCGGAAGCATCGGAAACTTCGGTGGCATATTCGCCGGTGAGGATCAGACGCAGATAGTCCTTCGGCAGAAGAATGTGCCGGCACTTTTCATATACGTCCGGTTCGTTGTTCCGTACCCACAGGATCTTTGCGGCAGTCCAGCCGGTCAGTGCCGGATTGGCAGTGATCTCCATCAGCTTTTCCCGACCGACAACACGGTTCATTTCCTCGACCTCTGCGGCAGTACGCTGGTCGCACCAGATGATCGACTTCCGCAGAACCTGATTTTCCTTGTCCAGCATGACCAGACCATGCATCTGTCCGGAAATGCCAATGCCCTTGATCTCCTCTTTTGCCACACCGCTTTTGGTGACAACGGTCTGAATGGTTCGGATCATTGCAGCTTTCCAGTCTGCCGGATCCTGTTCTGCGTAGCCGTTTTTCGGCTGATACATGGGATATTCTACCGTCGCACTTGCCATAACGGTGCCGTCTTCCCGAAACAGTACAGTTTTGGTACCGCTGGTACCGCAGTCCACGCCAATTACATAAGCCATAGTTGTAATTCCTTTCCATAGGGCAATACCGCACAAAGAGCGTCTGGCGACTTTGCACGCCATCTGCTTGCAAATTTCCCGTCATATTTCACAAAAATGCTCGTGAATACATCAAGTATTCACTCCGCTTTTTGTTTCATCTGACGAAAAATTTGACGACGCATCTGTCGCACAATCTTTGTGCGGTATTGCCATAGAGCATTTTGCTCTGACTCTCGCGATTTGATGATTTTATTTTAACAAAAACCACGGATTTTGTCAAGGGTACGCGTGCAACTATCGTATATTTCCAACAGTTTGAATTTGTACGATTTTGATAGCTCAGGATAGTGTTTCCTTCAGTTTCAGGCAAAAATCCGTATCATCGTCGGAAGGCACTGCAATTCTTTTGCATACCGACTTGCAACCGGAGCAAAAATGTGGTATACTAAGAAAGGCAATGCCGCACAAAGCTTATAAGATATGCCGTTGAATTTTCCGGCAGACTGCGGTGCAGTATTGCCCTATACCGTTTTACAGCGGAAAATCACCAAAAGGAGCGAAAAATACTATGGCAGATTGCAATCACGAATGCAGTTCCTGTGCCTCCAGCGGCGGATGTCAGGAAAAAGAACAGAATGAACGTGCCATCAACAATACAAAGGGCGTGAAAAAGGTAATCGGTGTTGTCGGCGGAAAAGGCGGCGTGGGAAAATCCCTCGTCACCAGCCTGCTGGCAATCCAGACACGGCGGCTGGGATATGAAACCGCTGTACTGGACGCAGACATCACTGGTCCGTCGATCCCGAAGATCTTCGGCATTCACGACCATGCACAGACAGATGAGCAGAACCTGCTGCCCTATATCGCAGCAGACGGCACCAAGGTCATGTCCCTGAACCTGCTGCTGGAAAACGAAACCGATCCGGTCTTTTGGCGTGGTCCGGTGATCTCCGGCGTTGTCAAGCAGTTCTGGGAAGAAGTTTCGTGGGGCGATGTGGACTTTATGTTTGTGGACATGCCTCCGGGGACCGGTGACGTGCCCCTGACGGTCTTCCAGAGCCTGCCGCTGGACGGCATCATCATTGTTTCCACACCGCAGTCACTGGTTTCCATGATCGTGCAAAAAGCCGTTTCCATGGCACAGCGTATGGATATTCCGGTGCTGGGCATGGTGGAAAACATGCGTTTCATCAAGTGTCCGGACTGCGGCAAGGAGATTCCCCTGTTCGGTTCTGATGATGCAGTAGACAGCACCAACGTGCCGGTTCTGGAGCGGATCCCGCTGGATCCTAAGGTAGCTGCGGCATGTGATGCCGGCTCACTGGCACAGTCTGATGTGACTTATCTGACAAAAACAGCTCAGATTCTGGCAGATTCCTTCGGAGAAAAGAAAAACCAGTAATTTTTTCTGTTTTCCAAAGCGGAAGCGGAGTTTTTTCTTGATTTGCAAAAATCCCCGCAAAACGCTTGACAAGTGCGGCAAAATCGGCTATACTGAAAACACAAACAGCAAAGGCGCTGTGCAGAAATGCGTAGAGCCTTTGCTGTTTTTCTTTTTTGTGAGGAAAAGGAGAATCGCAGAAAAGAAATGGAAGCAGAACGGTACCGCTGCTTCCAGAGAGAGCATATATAGTGCTCCGATATTACATCACGGAGAGGTGCATTCTTATGGATCAAAATTCAATTCTTGACCTGATAAACGATAACGTTTACGGTATCTGGTTCCTGGTCGGTGCGGCACTGGTATTCTTTATGCAGTGCGGCTTTGCAATGGTAGAAGCGGGCTTCACCAGAGCAAAAAACGCCGGCAACATCATTATGAAAAACCTCATGGACTTTTGCCTCGGCACGGTGGTATTCATTCTCATCGGCTTCGGGCTGCTGTGCGGAGAAGACGTAGCCGGCATCATCGGCAAGCCGGGATTTGACATTTTCTCGGACTATGCAAACTTTGACTGGTCCAGCTTCGTATTCAATCTGGTATTCTGTGCAACAGCAGCAACCATTGTTTCCGGTGCTATGGCAGAACGTACAAAGTTCATTTCTTATTGTATTTATTCCGCTGTCATCTCGGCAGTGATCTACCCGATCGAAACCCACTGGGTATGGGGCGGCGGCTGGCTTTCGCAGCTGTCCACACCGTTCCACGATTTCGCAGGTTCCGGCGTCATTCACATGGTCGGCGGTGTTTCCGCACTGATCGGTGCTGCGATCCTCGGACCCCGTATCGGTAAATTCACCAAGACCAAGGACGGCAAAGTCAAAGCCAATGCGATCCCCGGTCACTCCCTGACCATCGGTGCACTGGGCGTATTCATTCTGTGGTTCGGCTGGTACGGCTTCAACGGTGCCGCTGCCACCTCGGTTCCCCAGCTGGGCACCATTTTCCTGACCACCACCATTGCTCCGGCTCTGGCAACCGTTTCCTGCATGATCTTCACATGGATCAAGTATGGCAAGCCGGACGTTTCCATGTGCCTGAACGCTTCGCTGGCTGGTCTGGTTGCAATCACCGCCGGCTGTGATGTCGTAGATGCATTCGGTTCTGCGATCATCGGTATTGTTGCCGGTCTGCTGGTATGCTTCGGCGTATGGCTGCTGGATCACGTGCTTCACGTGGACGATCCGGTAGGTGCCGTTGCAGTACACTGCCTGAACGGTCTGTGGGGTACACTGGCAGTTGGTCTGTTTGCCACCACTTCTGCTCCGGCAAACGATGTTTATGACGGTCTGTTCTACGGCGGCGGTTTCACCGTACTGGGTACACAGGCTCTGGGTGTTATCTGCATTCTGGCATGGACTTCTGTCACCATTGCACTGACATTCTTCATCATTAAAAAGACGATCGGTCTGCGTGTTTCCGCCGAAGAAGAAGTTCTGGGTCTGGACGCAACCGAGCACAATCTGCCCTCTGCATATGCAGACTTTATGCCGTCTACCGTTTCCATGGCTTCCGATGCCGCAGACGCTGCTGCAACTGGTGTCACCATTCCGGAGTCGGAACTCATCATGAAGCCGGCAAACGGTGCCAAGGCAAAGATGACCAAGCTGGTTGTTATGTGCAATCCGGACAGACTGGACGCATTGCAGACAACACTGTCCTCTATGGGTGTCAACGGTGTTACCGTAACACATGTCATGGGCTATGGTTCTCAAAAGGGCAACGAATCCTACTATCGTGGAGTGAAGACCGAGGGCACAAAGCTCCTCAAGAAGGTCAAGGTCGAGGCGGTTGTGGCAAAGATCCCGCCGCAGAAGATCATCGATGCAGTCAAGAAGGTTCTGTACACCGGCAAGATCGGCGACGGCAAGATCTTCGTTTATGATGTAGAAGATGTTGTAAAGATCCGTACCGGCGAAACCGGATATGATGCCCTGCAGGACATCTAAGACATTGGAGTATTGCTGACATGATTTCTCACGCCAACGACCAAAGGGATTTGGTTGGATCATAAAAATGTAGCAATGAGCAGGCAGCACCTGTGGGAAGTATCTCCTACAGGTGCTGCTTGTTTTTCACCGCAAAGGGGAAAGGAAACGCTGCATAAAGCCCGCGGAAAACGCTGGGAATTTTCAGAATATTGCCACGATTTCCGCAAAACAACGCAGCAGCGGCGTTTTTCCCATTCTCAATTCGTCAAAAACGAGGTGCCGTTTCTGGTGGTTTTGCCGAAATCCAGACAAATTTCCTGTGCAGTATTTACATTATCCGGCTGATATGGTACAATGGTATTATAGTGTGTGCACATAAAAATACGGAACAGGCTTTTATGTACACACGCTCCAGTGACTTCGAAGAAAGGAAGTTAAAAATGAAAAAAGAACGACAAAATGCAGATCAGGAAGCTCTCTTTGAAGCCATTCTCACGCTGCGTTCCCCTGAGGAATGCTACGCCTTTTTCAAAGACCTCTGCACTTATCAGGAACTGAACGCCATGGCACAGCGGTTACAGGTGGCAAAAATGCTCCACAGCGGACACGTCTTTCATGAAATCGTCGAGGAAACCGGTGCAAGCACTGCCACGATCAGCCGCGTCAACCGTGCCATCAAGGACGGCTGTGACGGCTATCAGATCATCTTCGACCGGACAGAATCGCCGGAACCGCCGAAAGAATAACGGATATTCCCGCAGGCAGTTGCCGCATTGCCTGCGGTTATCATAGGGCAGCACTGCACAAAGCCGGCAAACGGACTTTGTGCGGTGTCGCCACAAAAATCGACCAGAAGAATGTGATTGAGAATGTACAACAAGCATGCTGGTGCACATGATAATATGAAGTGTTGTGCCGGCAACAGAAAGGAACGATGTGTAAAATGATTGCAAAACTTCTCCGGCGAATCTCTGCCGGACTCCTGAGCGGTGTCATGATCGCCTCTGCTGCTGTTTCGCCGGTCAGTGCGGCAGTAGTAGACAAGGACAATCCCAACAACTACGACAACTTTGCAGAAGCACTACAGCTGGCACTGTGCTTCTACGATGCCAACAAGTGCGGCGACGAAGTGGCAGACGACGGCTATTACACATGGCGTGGCAACTGTCACGTCAAGGACGGCATGATTCCGCTGGTACCCATGCAAAGTCTGGGCGGCGGCAAAGCCAACGACGACAGCGGTAAAGGTGACGGCGGTGCTTCTGCGGCGGAAGGACTGTACGTGGGCACCAACATGAGCCAGGACTTCATCGATGCCAACAAGAAATACCTCGACCCCGACGGTGACGGCTGCGTAGACCTGACCGGCGGCTGGCACGATGCCGGCGACCACGTGAAGTTCGGTCTGCCGGGCAGCTATTCCGCTTCTACTGTGGGCTGGGGCTACTATGAGTTCCGGGAATCCTATGTGGAAACCGGTCTGCAAAAGCATGTGGAGGACGAACTCCGCTGGATCAACGACTACTTTATGAAAGCCACATTTCTGGACGACGACGGCAATGTGGTGGCGTACTGCTATCAGGTGGGTGAGGGCAACAACGACCACAACTACTGGTGTGCTCCGGAATTGCAGGTAGACGACACCTATGTTGCCACTTCTTCCTGTGCGGTCAAGCGTCCGGCTTATTTCGCCACCACGGAAACACCGGCTTCTGACCAGACCGCCGGTGCAGCAGCTTCCCTTGCGGTGAACTATCTGAACTTCAAGGACACCGATCCGGAATATGCACAGAAGTGTCTGGACTATGCTCTGGCACTGTACGATTTCTCCGTAAAGACGCACCACGAAGTCGGTGACGACACCCTGACAGTAGACAGTCTGGGCTACGACGGCGGTTTCTATACCTCCAGCTATGACTACGATGAACTGTCCTGGGCAGCAGTATGGCTGTACTACTGCACGGAAAACTATGACTACATTGACGACATTATCAGCGTAGACGAATCTGTCACCGGCGAAATGGGTGCTCACCCGTACACCGGCTATATGAAGCGTATCATCAAAGACACCGGCAACTGCTGGCAGAACATCTGGGTGCACTGCTGGGATACCGTCTGGGGCGGCGTATTCGCAAAGCTGGCTCCGGTCACCAACATCTCCCGCGACTGGTATATTTTCCGCTGGAATCTGGAATTCTGGTCCGGTCTGGGTGAAGCCGATGCTGCCAAAGCAGATTTTGACGTACCGGTCACCAAGCACAAATACTTCGGCATGGACGACCAGCTGTGGAATACCAAGATCACCGCTTCCGAGATCAAAGATCTGCCGGAAACCGACGGTGCATGGATCGCAAAATCTCCGGCTGGCTTCGCGGTAGTTTCCGACTACGGCAGTGCCCGCTACAACACCGCGGCTGGACTGTGTGCAATGGTATACGCCAAGGAAACTGACGACCTGACATTCGCAGAATGGGCAAAAGATCAGATGGAATACATTCTGGGCGACAACCCCATGGGCTATTCCTTTGAAGTCGGCTATGAAAACAGCTACGCCACACACCCGCACCACCGTTCGTCCTCCTGCTCCTCCACGCAGAGCATGGACGAACCCGATCCGCAGACACACACCCTGTGGGGTGCTCTGGTCGGCGGTCCGGATCTGAAGGACTATCACAACGATGTCACCAGCGACTACATTTACAATGAAGTTACCGACGACTATAACGCCGGCTTCTGCGGCGACCTTGCGGGACTGTATCACTTCTACGGCACAGAGGGCAAGGAACTGGCAGACAAAAACGCCGTGATTCCGGACTTCAACATGTCTGAAAACGCCAAGGCTGGCTACGAAGTAGACGAGAACACGCCTACCGGCTTCTATGTCACTGCCGGAAAGGCACAGGAAAACAAGGCTGGTCTACAGGTCAAGATCGTAATCCACAACCGCACGATCAATCCGCCGCAGTTCTGTAATGATCTGCGGGTTCGCTACTACTTCAACATTGACGAGCTGACTGCCATTGGCGAAGATATTTCCATGGTGGAAACCCGTGTGGACTATGATGCAGAAAGTGCCATGACCAACAACAAGACCAGTGCTACCATTTCAGAACCTGTCAAGTATGACGACAACGGCACCTACTATATAGAAATCGCATGGGAAAACTGCAACTTCTATGGCAGCCGCGTATATCAGTTCGGTCTGCTGAACAAAATGAATCCGGATACCTATGACACCACATGGGATTCCTCCAACGACTACAGCTACAGCGATCTCATCAGCTTTGAAGATGACAACGACGCGGCGGCAATCACCAAGAAGATCCCTGCTTATGCCAACGGCAAACTGGTCTGGGGCGAAGAACCGGACGGTACCAAGCCTTCCGAAACCACTGACGTTACCACGACCGGCACCACCGACAAGGGCACAGCAACGACAATAACAACTACCACCACCGCAGCCACTGTTTCCGGCAGTGGTTCAGGCAGCAGCGTTCTGTACGGCGATGTCAATCTGGACTCCCGCATTGACATTACCGATGCCGTTCTGTTGAATCGTGCAGTCAGCGACACAGTCAAGCTGAACGAACAGGCTGCTCTGAATGCAGACTGCGATGCCAACGGCGAACTGTCCGGCAACGATGCCGTTGTTCTGCTGAAATTCCTGGTACACATTGAAACCACTCTGCCGGTTCCGGAAACCGCTTAACTATTTATCCAGAATAAGAACTACTTATCCAGAAACAGAAAACGGCTGCATCACGCGAAGATGATGCAGCCGTTTTTGTATTCTCAAGCCTTTCGCTTCCGTGCCAGTTCCCGCCGGAGGTAGCCCTCCCGCACACCGTACTGACTGATATAAATGGTTTCACACTGCGAAAGTTCCACCAACTCGTCCAGAATCAGCATGCCTGTATAAATGGTATGCAGCCGGTCGGGGCAATTTTTCAGCAGCAGTTCCCGTGCGGTGTTGTCTTTTTTCCAGAGCAGCTTTTCCAGCTTTTTCAGCTGTCCCGCTGTCAGAAGCCGCTGGGTGTCCGGCAGTTCCTGCTGTTCCTGTGCCAGCAGCAGCAGCGAACGAGCCGTACCGCCTACGCCGCACAGGGACGTGTGTGCCGGCAGCCGGTGCAGCTTCCGCTTCTTCAACTCCTTGCGGATCCGTACCTGTATCTTCTCGCATTCGCTCTGCTTGGGGAACACCTTTCCCACGTATTCTTTTGCCAGCGTCAGCGAGCCAATAGGCAGACTTTCAATCACGCCCGGACCGTCGTGTGCCATAGTCACCAGCTCCGTGCTGCCGCCGCCGATGTCAAACAGCAGCCCGTTTTCCAGCGGTGCCTCTACCATGACACCGTAATAGTCCAGATATGCCTCCGCCTGTCCGGAGATCACGTCCACGGAAAATCCGGTCATCAGAAAGATCTGGTCAGCCGCCTCCCGCGTGTTCTGAATATTCCGCAGCGAAGCAGTGGCAAAGACAAAACTCCGTTCCATTTCAAACTGGGACAACAGCATACGGCATTCTATCAGCACACCGCAAAGCCTATGAATCCCCTCCTGCGACATCACGCCGTCCTGAACATAGCCGGCAAGTCCCAGTGTATACTTTTTGGAAAACAATGCGTGAAAGGTGTCGTTTTCTTCCACGGCATAGACGACCATACGCACGGTGTTTGATCCAATATCGATCACTGCATATTTTTTCATGATTTCACTCCTTAAACCAGCCCTGTATCAAATCCATAAATTGCAAGCGATACCGGCTGTCTGGCATTTACAGTATCATTCTATTTTATTATACGACAAAGATCTTCCCTGATACAAGCGAAATTATTCAAACGTACCGTTAAATTCTGGTTAATTCCGTAATCGTTCAACTTAACAAAAACATAACATATATTTTACATATTTAAGATGTCAGAATATCGACAAATCTTTTATAATATAATTAGGGAAATACTGAATAAAGCTTATGCGTGAGATGTATTGTCAGATTTTTCGGCAAATCGTGTGCAGAGCCATTAGGCAAACTTTATGCAGTGTTGCCGTTTCTAAGGCAATACCGCACAAAGATTGTGCGACAGATGCGTCGTCAAATTTTTC
>ERZ1673702.3820-NODE-3820-length-11343-cov-5.943125_pt1 | contig 11343 bp, 4 predicted proteins | sample MGYA00580232_ERZ1673702 | MGnify/ENA primary metagenome ERZ1673702 (study PRJEB41218, sample SAMN15661792) | gut metagenome | host: Homo sapiens | place: Canada: London | collected 2015-08-20/2019-03-30 | study: EMG produced TPA metagenomics assembly of... | reverse complement strand
CACAAAAAGGGAAAACATCTCAATCAATTCCGACGGGAGAGGGCTTCTGTCGGAACAAGAAGCAAAAGGGCAAGGGTTATAAGGATTATGAAGAAAATCAGGGAAAGTTTCGTTTGCAATACTCCGATTGCGCATCGGGGACTCCATGAAGGAGTGCCCGAAAATTCTCGTGCGGCGTTTACGCGGGCGATTGAAGAGAAATACGCCATAGAGGCGGACGTTCGTCGTACCAAGGACGGAACGTTGGTCATTATTCATGACGACAATCTGAAACGATTGACGGGAGAGCCGGGAAAAGTCAGCGAGACTTCCTGGCGCGATTTGTCCGCCATGCGTTTGAAGGGCACACAGGAGCGGATACTCACGCTCGAAGAATGTCTCGAACATATCGACGGCAAAACGCCCCTTCTTTTGGAGGTCAAGGATCTCTACACGGTCAAAAATTTCCCCGAAGAGGTCGTCCGTACGATGAAACAGTACCGCGGAGAGTATGCTTTACAGTCCTTTAATCCCTTCTATGTCTATAAATTTAAGCAGATGGCGCCGGAGGTACTGCGCGGACAGTTGGCTATGAGTATTTTTTCTCCCGACGTACTCATTTCCTGTCGGGATACATTGGAGGAGTTTGACGTATCGCCCGAAATTTTTGCCCGCGAAGGTGGTCTTTCCCGTCGGCAGATCAAAGATGCCGTCGCTATGGCTGCGGAACAATCCGGATTTACCGATACTCATAAGCATTGGAAGTTCGATGCTTGGGCGATCAAGACCATGATTATGAATTTCATCACAAAGCCCGATTTCGTCAGTTATTGCTGTTACAATCTTCCTTATCATCGGGCGAAGAAAAAGGAAAATCGTGCGGTTCTGACTTGGACGATCCGTACTCAGGCGGAGGCTGAACGGCTCCGTCCGTGGGTGGATAACGTCATTTTTGAAAATTTTCGTCCGGGAAAGACGACTAACTGATATTCGGAACGCGAAACAGAGATGGATATAAGGGAATTGGATAGCGGCGACATCGAAAAAATCAAGAAATTGATGCTGGATATTTTTTCCGGCGAGCCTTGGAATGACGTCTGGACGGATAAACAGCTGCATGCCTATGTTTCCGAATTGATAGAAAACAAAAATTCCTTGTCTTTCGGCGTCTATCTGGACGGGAATTTGATCGGAATGGCGCTGGGAAGAACAAAGAGCTGGTACGAGGGAACAGAGTATTGGATAGAGGAATTTGGAATTCTTCCTGACAGGCAACAGAGCGGCACCGGTTCTGCGTTTATCGAGGAGCTGGAAAAAATATTGGCGGAAAAAGGGATCGAGTACATCGTTCTCCTTACGGAGAGAAATGTTCCCGCCTATCGTTTCTATAAAAAGAACGGTTTTCGGGAAAAAGAAGAAAATGTTTTCTTTGTAAAAGCGCTTCGTTGAGCGCGCGCTTTACGGTTTTCGATCAAAATTCGGCAGAGCCCGACGCTTCGGAATACGGAGCGTCGGGCTCGCTATTTATTTGATTGAGACTCAAATTTGAAACCTGTGACTTGATCCATGTTTGAAAAATTCGGAGATTTTTTCTTTTTTTACCGTTTTGTTGCAAGATATCCGCAATTTTTTTACAAGGCTCCTGTATAATAAAAAAGTCTGAAAATGAGAAATTTTTTCTATAAGGGTAGACAAATTTTGAAAAATGTGGTAAAATACGGAAAAGAGTTCCCGAGAAAATAAATTCCGAATATAAAAAGTCGGGCAAACGGGCATACTTGTACGTAGGAGAACAATTATGAAAATAGGAATGTTGACCAGCGGCGGGGATTGCCCCGGCCTTAATGCGGTTATGCGCGCTTTTGCAAAATATGTCTGCTCTCATATCGAGGATGTAAAAATTATCGGTTTCCTCAACGGATATACCGGCCTCATCGAACGGGAATACGAAATCCTCGAAGAAAAGGATTTTGAAAATTTATTGCTCGCCGGCGGCACGATGCTGGGCAGCAAACGCCAGCCCTTTAAGCAAATGACTGTCTCTGACGGCAATAATCGCTCCAAGCTCGATAAAATGAAGGAGACCTATGAGAAGCTCGGACTAGACTGCCTCGTAACTCTCGGCGGCGCAGGAACGCACAAGACGGCGGCTTTGCTCGCCTCTGAGGGCTGTAAAGTCATCGGGCTTCCCAAGACGATCGACAACGATATTTGGGGAACGGACGTGACATTCGGCTTTTCTTCCGCCATGGAAATCGCTACGGAATGTATCGACCGCATGCACAGCACCGCCGCCAGCCACGGCCGCATTATGCTGGTCGAGGTCATGGGAAACAAAGTGGGGTGGCTCACCCTGTATGCGGGAATCGCGGGCGGCGCGAATATGATCCTCATCCCCGAAATTCCCTATGACGAAAACGCCGTCATTGCCTTCCTCGAAAAACGCCGCAAGGAGGGGGCCAGATACAGTATCGTCGCCATCGCCGAAGGTGCGGTCAGCGTGGAGGAGTCTAAGCTCAAACGCAAGGAGATGGCGGCTCTTCGCGCCGCGCGCGGAGAGGGGACGGCAACGGAACGTCTCGCGCGCGCCATCGAAGAAAAAACGGGCGTCGAGACGCGCACGCAGGTCATCGGATATTTGCAGAGAGGCGGTTCTCCCAATCCCTACGACAGGGCAATCTGTACGCTCATGGGAGGCTATGCGGGAGAGCTTGCGGAAAAGAAAAAGTTCGGGGTCACTGTGGCGATGGCGGGGGGGAAAGTGACCTATAATTCCCTCGCGGATATCGCGGGAAAGACCAAGAGCGTCCCCCCCGCACATCAAATGGTAAAGGCGGCAAAAGCCGTAGGGATCAGTTTCGGCGAACCGGAAAACAAAAAGGAGTAAAACAGTATGAAATACGCGATTATCGACATGAGTTCCAGCAGCATTTCTCTGCTTGCAGCGGAAGGGGAAAAGACGTTTGACGTGATTTTGAGAGAGCGGGAAACTATCTCTATTCTGCACTATATGGAAGGAAAGAATCTTTCCGAAAGGGGAGTCGAGAAGCTCGCAGAAATTCTCAATAAGATGAAGGACGTCTGTATAAAGACGGGCGTGGAAAAATGCTATGTCATTTCCACGGCTTCCATGCGGAATTTTGAAAATTTTGAGTGGGTGGCCGAAGAACTCAAAAAACGCGCAGCGGTAAACGTCAATCTTCTGGACGGCGAAGAAGAGGCCTATTGCGACCTCGTCTCTAACGCTCGGTATAAAGTTTTAGACCGAGCCGTTCTCATCGATATCGGCGGGGGCAGTATCGAGCTTTGCGATTTTTCGCGCCGTAAAGCGGAGGCTTTGACTTGTCTCGATTTCGGACCGATTCAGCTCAACGGAAAATTTGTCAAAAACATTCATCCCGACGAGGACGAGGCGCGTGAAATCCGCAAATACGTTAAAAAGAAGCTGGAAAAGACAGGGCTCCCCGCCGACGGCGCTTTCTCCACCGCCGTTCTCGTCGGTGTGACGGCTCAGGCAATTTACGATGTATATTGCGATTATTACGACGAGAAACCGGAAGCGGAAAAACGAATCGAATACAATAAACTTAAAAAACTCGTTAAACACCTGGTACGCTCGTCTGATCGCAGCATGCTGGTCGTAAAAAATGCGCCCGAAAGGATTTACACGCTGACGACGGCGACCGTCATTCTGCGCGCCTTGCTGAAATATTTCGGGGTTTCCAATATCGTCGTTTCCGATTTCGGCGTAAAAGAAGGGTATCTCTCCCTGATTACGAGCGGAAAGAGAAAGGGCATAGAAACGGATTTATCTGAACTTCCTGCCCTGTCCGCAGAAGATCCGAAAAAACAAAAATCGGCAAAGAAGGGACGCTCGGAAAGTAAACCGCAAGCGCTGGCGGAAAAGATACTCGTAGAAAACGGGGCGAAAAAGGAAAAAAAGAGGAAAGAGGTCCTTGCGGAAAATAGAACGGAAAAGAAAAATTCGGAGGAAAAGGGGGACGGAGAAAAAACGGAGATGCCCAAGAAAAAGCGCGGTCGGCCCCGTAAACGCCCGACGGATGGGCCGGAAGCTGAGCCGAGAAAGGAGGTGTAAATTCGTGGGAAGCAAAAAAAATATCGCCTTTACGAAGGGGATTTATTGCAACAGAGAGTATTCATGGCTGCAATTTAATCGCCGCGTTCTCGATCAAGCGGGAGATCTCACCAATCCTCTCTTGGAGCGTTGTAAATTTTTGGCGATTTTCTGTTCCAATCTGGACGAATTTTTCATGGTCCGTGTGGGTAGCCTCCTAAACGAAAGCAAAGTGGATCCGTCTGCTCGTGAGAATAAGACCGATCTCACCGCTCAGGAGCAAGTAGAGGGAATTTTGAGTGAGACGAAAAAATTATATAAAGAATGTTCGGCGGCATTTTCTCGCCTGAAAGCGGAACTCAATAAAAACGGAATGAGAATTTTGCGCCCCTCCGAACTCACCGCGCGGCAGCGCGCAAAATGTGAAATTCATTTTCTGGAAGCGATTCTGCCCCTGCTTTCGCCTATGGTGCTCGATGCGAAGCATCCCATGATACGCTTTGAAAACAAACACCTGTATATGATGTTCGAGCTGGAACGCGAGGGCAGAGAAATGCTCGGCGTGATGGCCGTCCCTCCTTCGGCGGAACGGATTTTCCGCATAGAGGGCGGAAAGAAAATCAATCTCGTTTTATCCGAGGACCTCGTTTCCGAATTCGGTCATTACGCTTTCCCCGGCTATTCGGTGAAGAGCAAGACCCTCGTGCGCGTGACGAGAAATGCCGATTTCGACACCAATGTAGACGACGCCGATCTCGAACACGATTTCGATTTCTCCAAATATATGAAACGAAAGGTGGAATTGCGCTCTACGCTGGACGCCGTACGGGTGGAAACCGATAAAAACAGCGACAGTCTGCGTTCGTTTTTGCTCAAAAATCTCAATCTCAAAAAATCTTATTGCTTCAAGGCGGAGCATTATCTCGATTATAAATTTTTGTTTTCGCTCGGAAAGTATTTTCCCGAAGAGAAATTGTCCGTACTTAAATATCCGCCCTTCAAAGGCCGTGTGGCCGCAGACCTGCTGCCGCCCGTCAGTCTGATCAAACGGGTAAGGGAAAAAGATGTCTTTCTCGCTTATCCGTTCGATTCCATGGATCCGCTCGTGCGGCTCCTCAACGAGTGCGCGGACGATAGCCGCGTCGTGGCAATCAAAATTACCATTTATCGGCTCGACAATCATTCCCGAATCGTTGAGGCTCTTAAACGTGCCAGCGAAAACGGAAAAGAAGTCACGGTCGTCATCGAATTGTGCGCTCGGTTCGATGAGGAAAACAATATGTATTTTGCCGGGGTACTCCAAGAGGCGGGCTGTACGATCATCTATGGCATGCAGAATTATAAGGTTCATTCCAAAATCGTCTCCGTTTTGCTCAGCGAAAACGGGGAAATCGGATATATTACCCACCTCGGTACAGGAAATTACAATGAAAATACCAGCAAGCAATACACCGACCTCAATGTCATTACGGCCGATCGTGAAATCGGAGAGGACGGTGCGGCGTTCTTCCGAAATATCGCTATCTGCAATACCGATTACTCCTACGAAAAATTATTGATTGCTCCGCAGGGGTTGAAAAAGGGGCTTTTACAATGTATAGATGAGCAGATACAGTTGGCCAAGGCCGGAAAGCCCGCCCGCATTATCGCCAAGATGAATTCCCTCACGGATAAGCAGATGATAGATCGGCTCTATCAGGCAGGAAAGAGCGGAGTGGAAATTTCTCTCATCGTCCGCGGCATTTGCTGTCTGTTGCCCGGAATTCCGGGTGAGACCGAACATATCCGCATCATATCCATTGTCGGGCGATTTTTGGAACATTCCCGTATTTACTGTTTCGGCGAGGGCAAAGAAAGAAAAATATATATTTCCAGCGCCGACCTCATGACGAGAAATACCGATAAGCGGGTGGAAATCGCTACGCCCGTTATGGATAAAGCTATCGAAGCAAAAATCTACGGCATGCTGGAAACAATGCTGTCGGATAACATAAAGGCGCGCGTTCTTCTTCCCGACGGCAGCTATAAAAAAGCGGAACAGGTCGGGGACGCCGTCGATTCGCAAAACGAATTTCTTCTCGAACGGCAGACATCTTGAACCGCGGCGCGAAAAGCAAGGTTTTCTCTCAATTCAACGAGCTTTTTCGACGAAACCCGCCGAGGCAGAAAAAGCCTCGGCGGGTTTTAGACGACGGAAGAAAGGAGAATCGGGAAAGAAAACAATTTTTTTTGTTTTTCCTTCAAAAAATCTTTGACAATCGGAAAAAAATATGATATAGTTATTAAGGCTTGCAGAAGTACCCAAGTGGCTCAAGGGGCTCCCCTGCTAAGGGAGTAGTATGGGATAACCGTAGCACGAGTTCAAATCTCGTCTTCTGCGCCAAAGCTCCCGAAACGATTCATTCGTTTCGGGAGCTTTTTCTATTCCCGCTTTTTCAAAATGTTATTTCTGCAAACAAATAAGTCGAAAAAAGATTATAAATATTCAAAATATTTGATAAAAAATAATTTAGTAAAATGAAATTTCTGTACTTTTTGCGATTTTTACGGGAAAAATAAGCCGTTTTAATATCGGTTTATTCGATATTGACTTTTGGGATAATTTATAAAACGAATGGCGCGTAAAAATGTATATATAAGAAATACTTATGCTCGGTATTAAATATTTATATAATAACAAAAGTGAAAGATATGTTAAAAGTATTTGACGATAAGATTAAGATAGAGTTATAATATTAAAAATATTATATAATGTTATAAAAGACGCAAAATGAATTGCAAAAAAGTGCGAAGCTCGCATAAAGTTTTTGGAATTTATTTTGAAAATTTTCAGAGGAGGTTATTTCATGAGAACCAAAAGCCATTGGAAGCATTTATTAATAGGCTTGTTTTTCGTTATTCTGGTTTTTATGGTCACCGTAGGGATTGCGTCGTGTAAGAAAAATACAGACGAAGATTCTTCCAGCGTGGACGAACCTATAACGGGCGACGAAGCGGGCATTTATTATTTCGATGCGGACGATGCGGAGTACCTCATTTCCTTGAAGGGAAATAATTTTACTTTATCGATTTCCGATGAAACGCTGTACGGCGAGTATACGTTTGACGGAACGGAGCTCAATTTGACGTTTGACGGCGAAGGGGGGGGGACGGCCTCCGCCACGTTGTCGGGCGATGTTTTGACGTTGAATTACAACGGCAGTACATACAGATTCTTAAAAAGGGTATTCTACAAAGTTACTTATGAGGTAGACGGAGGCAGTGCGATAGAAGCTTCTTCCGTAATGAACGGAAAGCTGCTGGAAAAACCTGCAGACCCTAAAAAAGACGGATATAACTTTATCGGCTGGTACGTGGACGGTGATTTTTCCAAGTCCTTTGACTTTAATTCGCAGCCGATAACGGAAAATATCACTTTGTACGCCCGTTTTGAACAGGCCGTACCCGGACAGGACGAATTTGAAGTAAAATTTGTAACCGGTACGGAAGGCGAAACCTTTGAAAATCAAAAGACGATCGGAGGAGTCGCTTACGATTTGCCCACACCTTCGAAGGAGGGCTTCCTCGGCTGGTGGATAAGCGATTTTGAGGACGCTTCAAAGCTTACTTGCAAGTACGAGGGGCAGAAGCTCGCTCAGAATACGACCCTCTATGCCGTATATGAGAGCGACGCTCCCGCAGTGTCCGTGAATGCGCAGGGTATATCTTGGACGGCTAAGGGGGCAAACAACAACTATCAGATCAAAATTACGCTTCCCGACGGAAAGGAAGACGAAACAGTTCCCGGCTCGACCGGTGCGACTACTCTTGCCTATGATTTTGCCTCTAAAGATGCGGGCGAATACAAGATAGAAGTTTCCTTAAACGGCAAGACGACCACCGTCTATTACAAAAATAAAGCATTGGCGAGAGTTTCTCTTTTCCAAGTGGCCGAGCCCTCCGTCCTCGTATTTAACGCCGTGGAGAATGCGGAAAAATACATTATCACTGTCGATTGCGGCAACAAGGAACACAATCATGCCGAATTCGACAACGGAAATTCCACCAACTTCAATTTTGCTAACTGCGAGATGCAGGAGGGCGGAATTACCTTTACCGTGCGCGCGATGGCTTCGGGGTATATGTATTCGCAATCGGAGACGTTCGTATACAGCAGAGACCTCGACGAGGCGACCGGCCTTGCAGTAGATGCAGAACAGGAAGAAGTCGTTTGGAATAAAGTGGAAAACGCGACCTCGTATGTCGTGGAAATCATTTCGGGCGAAGAGTCCTATAAGATCGACGTGGGTAATGCCACCCGTTATTCTCTCAAAGAATATAAGGGAGAGCTTACGATTAAGGTGACGCCTGTGGCGAAGGGATATAATTCTCCCCAAGCAGCGACTGTTACCTATAACAAGACGAGCCTTGCGACGCCCGGCAATATCCGTGTGGCTGAGGGCAAGTTGATTTGGGACGCCGTAGAAGGCGCAAGTAGCTACAACGTCCGCATTGGAGCGAATACTCATCAAGTGGCCCCTGGAAGTGAAATCGAGGTAGAGTTTGCTTTGGCTGCGGAGCATTTTAGCGGAGTTTTGGCGGAAATTTCCGTTCAGGCAGTCGGGGCGAACGACTCGGAAACCTCTTTATATAGCGATCCGATCGTGGTCAGCTATAATACGATGAGCGATACGTTGAGCTATGGCAACGGTGAAGTTTCTTGGAAATATGTCGTCGGAGCCGCTCGTTACGGAATTACGGTAAACGGAGGCAGCGAGAAGACTGTCGATGCCGGCGCGAACAAAGCGGCCGTGACCTTGACGCAGGCGGGTGCTAACGAAATTGTCGTCTATTATTACGACGATGCGGGCAATCGTTCCGAAGAAGCAAAAATTACGGTCTATGCGTATTCCGTCACTTTTGACGTGCGCGGCGGTACGGCGGTAGAGACCTTATATAAAGCTATTGGCGATCCGATGACGTTGCCGACTTCTACTCAGGAAGGGTATGATTTCGGCGGCTGGTACAATGTTCCCGGCGGACCGAAGGGCAACGGCGCAGAATATACCGATAAAGTTTTCGGGGAAAGCGGAGATATTATTCTCTATGCATATTGGGAGCCGAAGGCGTATACGGTGACGTTCGACCTCGCGGGCGGATCGATGGAGGAGCAGACGATTACCGTCTATTATAATCAGCCGTATCAGCTTCCCGTTCCGACCACTTCGGACGGAACGAAGGGGTTTGTCGGCTGGTTTACCGGTCCGAACGGCACGGATATTCAATGCACCGATGAAAACGGCGTGAGTGTGAATGTCTGGAAAAATACGAAGGATATGAAGTTATATGCATGCTGGGCCGATGTATTGAGCTATGAATATGATCAATCAACGGGCGGATACGCTGTCACCCAAGGAAGAGGGCTTAAATCTTTAACCAGCGTGACGATTCCCGCTCAGCATGAAGGAAAACCCGTTACCATTGTCGACGGCGGCGCCTTCAAAAATTGCGTCAATCTCGTCGAAATCAATATTCCCGATACCGTGACGAGAATAGAAATGCCCGTAGACGCATCCGGCGCAGGGTCTCCCTTTGAAAATTGTTCTAAACTTCAAAATGTCAATATTTATGAGGTTGAGGGAACTCACGAGAAAAAATATGAGTCTATCGATGGCGTTTTAGTGACCTTGGATTCCGACGGTGAGGAAATTCAAGGGCGGGCGCTCACGTATTTCCCCGAAGGAAGAAGGGGAGCTTATACGATTCCCGACGGAATCACTACGCTTCGCATCAACGTATTCAAGAATGCGGATATTACCGAAATAACTATTCCCGCCAGCGTTTCGCAAATCGAACAAAACGCTTTCCGCAGCAGTTCTGTTGAAAAGGTGACCTTCCTGCCGTCGGCCGATGAAGAGACTGAGGTTGAGCTGTCGCTTGCGGAAAATGTTTTCCAAAGCTGTTCGTCATTGACGGAGATCAATTTCCCCGCCCGATTGAAAGAATTGCCGCTCAGCTGTTTTACAGGCTGTTCGAAACTTACGACCATCAACGTGGAGGAAAACGGAAAATATTATTCCGCAAAAGACGGATTGCTCTGCAATGCCGCGGGAACGCAAATCCTTTTCAGCCCGAAGGGAATTTCAGGAGAATTTAAGATTCCTTCCGGCGTACAGTCGATAGGCGAAGGTGCTTTTGAAAACTGTAAAAAGATTTCCACGCTCATCGTTCCCGGTTATGTCACTGAAATCTGCGAGGGCGCTTTTAGAGGCTGCTCCGGGCTCGACGAAATTCAATTTGAGGGCCAATACGGCGAACCCGCTCTTTCTATCGGAGAATATGCATTCTATCAATGCACGGGACTCAGAGAAATTACCCTGCCTGGAAATTTGACTTCTCTCGGACAATATGCATTCGGCGGCATTGAAAGACTTAAAACCGTCCGCGTGGACAGCGGGCTCGGCATGACATTGGAAAACGGCGCCTTCATGAACGAACAAGGGGTTAGCTATGTCACTACGCTGTTCCTTGGCCCGAACGTTCCCGTCATCGACATCGCGGGCGTATTTGGCGCGCTGGATCTCAAAACGGTCGAGGTCGATCCGAATAATCCTAACTATTCCAGCGACGAAGACGGCGTTCTTTTCGATAAAAAGCAGACGAGAATCGTCTATTATCCCACGGCGAGAGAGGGCGATTATGATATTCCCGATACGGTCATCGAAATCGGAGCCGGCGTATTCCAGAGCAAATCGGGACTTACCAAGATAACGATAGGCAAAAACGTCACCTCTATCGGCGATAAGGCCTTCATGGATTGTAAAAATCTTACCGTGGTGACTTTTGATGAGGGCGGAACGGAAGCTCTGACAATCGGAGCGAGCGCGTTTGAAGGTGTTTCCGTTTCACAATTCGTTCTGCCCGACCGCGTCGTTTCCGTCGGGGCGCAGGCGTTCAGATCTACCAAGGTGAGCGAATTCGTATTCCCGGAAGGCGTGACGGAAATTGGGGATAAAGCTCTTGCCGCCTGTCATTCTCTGACATCGGTTACTATTCCCGCTTCCGTGGAAAGAATGGGCGTTTATGTCGGCGATACGCTGACGAGCATCGACGTCTTCGAGGCCGACGCAAAACTCAAAGAGATTATCGTTGCGGAAGACAATCCATATTTTGCCTCTCAGGGCGGAATTCTTTACGGAAAGACGGACGGAAAACTTACCGACCTTTATATCTGTCCCCGTGCAAATAGCGGTGAGGTTGTCATTCCCGGAAGCGTGGCGCGGATTTGGCCGAAAGCATTTTTCAACAAT
>ERZ1673702.3815-NODE-3815-length-11352-cov-9.484022_pt1 | contig 11352 bp, 7 predicted proteins | sample MGYA00580232_ERZ1673702 | MGnify/ENA primary metagenome ERZ1673702 (study PRJEB41218, sample SAMN15661792) | gut metagenome | host: Homo sapiens | place: Canada: London | collected 2015-08-20/2019-03-30 | study: EMG produced TPA metagenomics assembly of... | reverse complement strand
CGGTGACTGTGTTCGAGCGTGCCGACCGCGTGGGCGGCCTGCTGATGTACGGCATTCCCAACATGAAGCTGGACAAATCCGTCATCGAGCGCCGGGTCAAGATCATGCAGGCCGAGGGCGTGGAGTTCCGCACCAACATGGACGTGGGCGGCGCGGTCGCCGCCGAAGAACTGCTGAACAGTTTTGACGCCGTGGTTCTGTGCTGCGGTGCCAAGAAGGCCCGCGACCTGAACGTACCGGGCCGCGACGCCAACGGCGTGCACTTTGCGGTAGACTACCTGACCAGCGTGACCAAAAGCCTGCTGGACAGCCAGTTTGCAGATGGCAAAGCCATCGATGCCAAGGGCAGGAATGTTCTGGTCATCGGCGGCGGCGACACCGGCAACGACTGTCAGGGTACGGCCCTGCGTCAGGGCTGCACCGATCTGGTGGCTCTGGAAATGATGCCTCAGCCGCCCAAGGAGCGTGCAGCTTCCAACCCGTGGCCGGAATGGCCCCGTGTGCTGAAGGTGGACTACGGCCAGACCGAGTGCCTTGCCAAGTTCAGCAAGGATCCCCGCGTTTACCAGACCACCGTGAAGGAATTCCTGAAGGACGATGCCGGCAATCTGACCGGTGCCGTGATCAGTTACCTGAAGCCGGAGCGGGATCCCGAGACCGGCCGCACCAACATGGTGCCCACTGGCGAAGAATTTACCTACAACTGCCAGCTGGCGTTCATCGCCGCAGGCTTTACCGGCTGCGAAAACTACGTAGCCGATGCATTCGGCGTTGAGCTGACCGCACGCGGCAACGTGGCAGACCACACCTTCAAGACCAATGTAGAAAAGGTGTTCGTCTGCGGCGATATGCGCCGCGGCCAGAGCCTTGTGGTCTGGGGCCTGCGCGAAGGCCGCGACTGCGCCGCCGAGGTTGACCGCTATCTGATGGGCTACACCAACCTGTAAGCTCCGTAAGGCGGCAGCTGCATTTTTAACCAAGCCATTCTCTTTCCTATCCTAAACAAGCAGAAGCGGGAGCCTGAAAAGGCTCCCGCGTCTGCTTTTGTTATTCTGTTATCGGCAGCGCCTGAGAGGGCGAGCCCGTTTTCCTTTTGTTTAATCCGTATCTACCGCCGGGTCGGCAGCACCTGCCGCAGGCGTTTCCGGCTCCGTGGTGGGTTCTGTCGCTGCAGGCTCCTCCGGCGTGACAGTGATCTGCACGCTGGGGTCTGCCGCGATATATACCGTAATGACCGTGCCCACCTCTACACGAGTGCCGGGCTCCTCGCTGGTGCGCACGACACAGCCCGATGCATAGGAGCCGTCGTTCACCACCATAAAGCAGCTGGCCACAAGGCCCCGGGCTTCCAGCTCCTTCACTGCGCCATCCTGCGTAAAGCCGATGATGTTGGGTATTTCCACCATCTGCGGGCCTTTGCTCACCACCAGATGGATCGTCTCCCCTGCCTTGAGCACGGTGTCTGCATCCGGCTGCTGCTGGATGATCTGGCCCGCCGGGGCGGTGTCGCTGTATTCCTCGGTGACGTAGAACAGATACATGCTGGTGTACTCCCGGTTGTTCTGCACCTGCGTGTAGTCCATGCCGATAAAGTTCGGCACAAGGTTTTGCGGCACCATCACTTCGCTGCTGGCAGGCTCCGGCTCCACTGCCGAGGAGGCGGACTCATTTTTACGGCCCAGAATGCCCCACAGCGTGAGCAGGATCAGAATGGAAAGCAGGATCAGGATACCCGCCAGCAGTGCTTTCAGGCTGAGCAGATGCTCCTTGCGTTCCGGTTCCGGCGGGGCCGTGCGCACAGGAGTCTCCGGTTTCATGGTGCGGGTGAGCTCTGCCGTGTATTCCTTGGAGGAAAGGGCCTGATACAGCTGCGGCACGGTCTGGATGCGCTCCATGGGCCGCAGACGCAGGCCAAGCTGCAGCACCTGCGAAACATACAGCGGCAGGCTGCCGTTGACGGACTTTGCCCGCGGGTTGGAGTCTGCGACCACACGCTGTGCTGCAGGCACCGGAGCCTGCCCGCACACCATGCGGTAAAACACCGCTGCAAGGCTGTATTCATCGGTATAGCGGCCCTCGAACTGTGCAGTGGAGTATTGTTCCGGGGCAGAATACCCCTCATAGAGCTGCTCGTGCAGGCCGCTCCCCGCTGTGCGCAGACCCACTGTGGCGTAGCCCGCCAGACGGCAGCGGCCGTTTTCCATCACCCGGATGTTCTCCGGGCAGATGCCCCGGTGCACCAGACCGATCTTGTGCATTGCAGCCACGCCCTCAAACACCGGCTGCAGCATCGCGCAGGCGTCGTCCGGACGGATGGGGCCGGGGTGGTTTTCCAGCCACTGATCCAGCGGGGTCCCGCCCGGATTTTCCAGCACGGCATAGACGGTGTTGTTCGTTTCCACCACGTCCAGCACCGCTTCCAGACCGTTTGCCGGTGTGATGCGCTGGATGGAGTGGTACAGATCTGCAAAATCCATACGGGTGGTCTTGAACAGCACCTCGCTGCCGGTCTTGGGGCGGAGCACACTGCCGACGGTACGTTCTGCCGTGAGGGTGATTGGCAGGTACTCTTTGATGGTCACCCGGAAGCGGCCCAGATTTTCTGCGCCGCGGTACAGGATGCCCTCACCATCGATGCTGAGCATTTCCCCTACGGTGTAGCGCCCGGCCAGCACCGTTCCCACCGGCAGTGTGCCGCCGGGGTTGCGTCCGGCAAAGCTTTTGCCGCAGTGCGGGCAGCTTTGTGCTCCATCGGGCAGCGGCTGCAGGCAGTAGGGGCACAGGCGTGTTGCTTCCATAGTCTCTTTTCCCTCTTAAATCAATGATCTTTCGCTGCGTCTCTGTTCGGCCCAAAATATGGCTCAGGATCCGTTTTTGCAGGCAGAGTGCGCCGAATGGACGCAACTTTTTACACCGTCTTGCGGCGCAGCAGGCTCATGGGCGGCAGCTCCGGCGTGGGAATGGTGTATTTTTCCATGGCGTGGGGAGTGCTTTCCACCCGCTCCCCGGCTTCGTTCTCGATCCACTCGGGACTCAGCGGGATGCTGCGGCCATCCGGACAAAGGGCCTCCAGCGTATCCCCAAGGCTCCATTTGCCGCGCTGCTGGCAGGAAGCAACGCCGTTCTCCCAGCCTTCCACAGTGCCAACAAACTCCCACTCGCGGATATAAGTAGCACTGTCGGTAGCCTGTCTGGCCTGCTCGCGGCCAAAGTAGAAGCCGGGCGAGTAGTGGCGGTGGCTGGTACGGGTGAGCTCCTCGTACACCTCGGCAGGCAGCTCAAAGTTGTCGTTGGCGGGGTCTACCAGATAGGCGTCCAGCGCCTTGCGGTAGGCAGCGGTAACGCTGGCCACATAATAGAAGGTCTTGGCGCGGCCTTCGATCTTCAGGCTGTCCACACCTGCCTTGCAGATCAGGTCAAGGAAGGGGGCAGTGCACATATCGTTTGCGTTGAGGATGTAGCTCCCGTTCTCGTTCTCGCCGATCTCGTACAGCTGCCCCGGGCGGGTCTCCTCGCTCAGGTAGTACTTCCAGCGGCAGGGCTGGGCACACTGGCCGCGGTTGGCATCGCGGCCCGCCATATAGTTGGAAAGCAGGCACCGGCCCGAGACGCTCATGCACATTGCGCCATGCACAAAGGCTTCGATCTCCAGCTCTGGCGGCGTTTTATCGCGCAGGATGGCGATATCCTGCAGGGTCATTTCACGGGCAAGCACCACGCGCTTTGCGCCCATATTGTAGGCAGCGCGGGCCGCAGCCCAGTTGGTAATGCCCGTCTGGGTGGACATATGCACATCGATCTCCGGTGCAAAGGTCTTGCAGGCATCCAGCACGCCCAGATCTGCAACGATGAAGGCGTCCACACCGGCCTTGGCCGCTTCCCGGATCGCTTCCGGCAGACGGTCTGCTTCCTCATTGGTGGGCAGGGTGTTCATGGTCAGGTAGACCTTGCGGCCCCGGGCATGGGCATAGATGACGCCCTCTGCCAACTGTTCCGGTGTAAAATTGGCCGGTGCCGACCGCATGCCAAATTCAGGCAGGCCACAGTAGACGGCGTCGGCACCGTAGTTGATGGCATAGCGCAGGCGTTCCAGATCGCCTGCCGGAGCCAGCAGTTCCGGGATTTGCAGCATAATTCAAATTCCTCTCATTTTTCCGTATTCATAGATTTGTTCACCGCCGCTGCGGTCTTGCAGTTGGCGTTGTGTTCGCTCAGGGTATGCGCATAGTAATAGCTGCCTTTGAGGTCGGTGACAAAGAAATACGCGTTCTTTGCAGCCTCATCCGGCTCAGGGGTAAGCGCAGCCTTGATAGCCGCAAGGCCGGGGTTTGAAATCGGCCCGGCAGGCAGGCCGGCGCAGCTGTAGGTATCATACGCATCCACGATATTTTCCGGGATCTTATCCCAGCCGCCATAGTAGGGTGCCACCCAGTTCCAGAGATAATTGTTGTCGTCGTCGCTCTGGATGTGGCTGGAGGTGTTGCTCTGCAGGCGCGGATAGGGTGAGCCATCGGCCAGACGGTTGCGGAACACCTGCGCCACATTGGAGTCCTGACTGTTTCCTGCTTCCTCCTGAACAAACGATGCCAGTGTGATCAGCTCCGGCAGGGTCATATCCTGCTTTTCGAGTTCTGCGTACATTTCCTCTGTGATCTGTGCATCGAACTGCGCATAGAAGGTTGCCACATAGTTGTGCACAGTATCATCCTTCAAAAATTCGTAGGTGTCCGGGAAGAGATAACCCTCGCACTTCATAAACCGGTCGGGCGCGTCTACATCGTCCGGCACATACTGCCAGAAGGTGTACTTACTGAAATCGCCCTCGTTGGCTTCCTTCAAAAAGTCCTCCGCGCTGCACAGACCCGCAGCTTCCATCTTCTGGGCGATGGCAATGGCAGTCGTTCCCTCCGGAATGGTCACGCGCACCGTCTCGGCTTTGGCGTAGGTGGACAGGACCGCGATGATGGCATCGTAAGAACAGGCGCTCTTCTGCAGGGTAAAATCGCCATACTGCAGCTTTGACGCCGCTCCTTTCTGCCCCACATACCAGCGGAACAGATAGGTCGAGCGGATTACTCCCGCATCCTTGAGCTTTTGCGCAATGGCGGAAACGCCGCTGCCCTGCGGGATGCTTACCGTTACCTCCGCACCGGGTCTGCCATTGCCGCTGATCTCATTGCGCGCAAACAGCAGCGCCCCGCCAACGGCCAGTGCCAGCAGTACCACCAGCACCAGCAGGATCTTCCATACACCACCCTTTTTGCGGGCGGCATGAGAGCTTTTTTGTGCCATATGCACTCCTTATTTATATCAGTTTTCCAGCATCAGACGCATGTAGCTTTCGCTCACATCGAAGGGTTCCGCATCGAAGCGGATCATCCCGTATTCCTGCCGCTTGCCCTCGCCGAGGAACAGCGGCTGCGCTGCGCCCACGGTGATGACCGCCTTTTCCACGATCACTTCCTTCTCGCGGGCAGCTTCCATCAGCACTTCGGCAGCGCGGTCATTGTCAGCTTGCAGCTCCACAAAATAGAGGGTGTCCTCCTTGCGGAAATAGATGCCGTATGCCTGTTCTGTAGAAACGATGGTTGCACCGGCAGAATAGAGATCGCCCAGCACCACCGCCATGCGCTCCGGGCTGAACTGCACCGTATCGGGCCAGAAACGCTCCCGCAGCTCGCACAGCTTTTTGGCTGTGACCGAGTCAAATTCCGCCTGACTCCACAAGTTGCGCTCCACCTCGCGGGGCAGACACCGCAGCGGGAATGCCCATGCAAAGCCCTTGTCCTGCAAAAGCGCGGCCTGCTCTGGGCCAGTGGGCACAGCCACCGTAAAGCCTGCGCCGCGCAGCTTCTGCTGAGCACACAGATAGTCCACAAGGCCCGCCAGGATCAGGCTTCCCTCGCCGCACAGGCCATATAAATAGGTGCCGGTGCGGCCCTGCAGCGTGACAGGAACTGCCAGCGCTACAGCTGCGATCTCGTCGTTTTCTTCTGCGACATAGACGTTCTGCTCGCCTGCAAACTGCTCAATGGCCTTTTTGGCAAATTCTTCCGATTCATTGCGCTGGCTCTGCCACAAGGCCAGCACTGCCGGTTTATCTTCCGGCTGCATCAAACGATACATCTGTCAGGATACCCCCTCTTATCGAAATTTATGTATGTCAGAAACGCTGTCATCAGTCTGCGGGTCGGTAGTTTCTCCGAAGACCGTCCGCTGGGGTGGGGCCCTGTTGCCGTAGGCAATAGGGCGGGCGATAGAATGGTTTGCAACAACAGTGACCGCCGCCAGTGGCGGAAATAGGGAGCTGTTGTTGGGGCCGCGGCCAGCGAGATGCAAGCGGATGCGAAGCAGCTGCTGGGTGCCGCAACCCGTATTTCGTGTCTGAGGAGAAAGCCGCCGACACACAGGCCCTGCAAACTTGTTCGTCTTTCAGTTTTTTAGAACGATTTTTTGCACTTCGGCCTGAATGTCTTCGATGCTGCGCATGTTGTCCCCGCTGGTACAATGCACGACGGCCCAGCCAAGGTGCGCGGCACAATACTCGGCGGCGCGGCGGCTGCGGGCAAGATACTCTGTGTCCTTTTCGTGCACATCCTTCTTGCTCTCGTCGCCGTGGTAACGCTGGGTCATAAGCTTTTGGCTCACGGCGGGGTCTACCTGTAAGTAAATCACCTCATCCGGCGCAGGCAGGCCCAGCAGATGGAATTCAAAATCAAACAGCCAGCCAAGAAAGCTTTCCCACTGCTCCGGCGGAAGCTTGGAGCACTGGTGCACCGCATTGGAGGTGGTGTACCGGTCTGCAATGACGATGCCGCCGTTCTCGTAAAAGCTGCCCCAGTCTTTTTTGTAGCTGGCGTAGCGGTCCACCGCATAAAAGCTGGAGGCCGCATAGGCGTTCACATCGTCCGGATGCTGACCAAACTGCCCGGCCAGATACATTTTTACAAGGGCGCTGGAGTCACTACTATAGTTCGGGAAGCTCACCTCGCGCACCGCAAGGCCCTGTGCAGCCAGATACCCGGCCAGCAGCTTTGCCTGCGTGGCCTTTCCGCTGCCGTCCAGTCCTTCAATGGCAATCAGTTTTCCCTTGCTCATACGCCTGCAGCCTCCTTGATGGATGCATATTTTGCGCGCACCTCAGCGGTTTTTCCGCAGCACATTTTTCCCTCCGGGCAGGGGCCGCTCACACAGGCCGGGCCGGACTTTGCAAAGATATGCGGTGCCACCGGGTACACCAGCCCGAACATCTTTTCGGCCAGCTCCCGGATCTCCCACTGGGCACGGCTGCAGCAGCGCAGGTGAAAAAAGTTCTGCAGGCTGCGGGCGTTCATCGTGACCACCATCTTGGTCTCGCAGGCGTTGGGCAGCACAAAGCGGGCGTCCTCGTTGGCCTGCTTGCTGGCCTTGGCGCGGGCCTGCTTTTCGGGCATTCCTTCGGCCATCAGGCGGGCAGTGTGGCCCTCTTCCAACTTGTGAGCCAGATCAAGATAACGTCTGGCGTCCTCTTCCATGCTGGCAAGGAAAGCCGCCTTTGCTTCCGGAATGGCTTCGATCTCCGGCGGCACCACATAGCGGAAGTCATCCAGCCGCACATAGCGCTGGCTCTGCACGCTGAAGGACGCGATACGGTGGCGGGTGATTTGGGCAAGCAGGGTGCGGCTGACCCCCTCGATGCCAAAGGTGAAGCTGGCGTGCTCAATGGGGCTGGCATGGCCCAGATCGCTGAGCATCGTCAGGAATTTTGCAGTTTTTTCTTCGTCCAACCCGTCCAGAAGATCGGTGATGTGGGCATCGGAATAGCACAGCTTTGCCGCTGCGGCCACTACCTTTTCGGGTTCCGGGGTATGGGCGATCAAACGAACAGTCATCATAAGTTTGTTACTCCTCCGCAGTGATTTTGGTGAGGGGTGCAAAATTGGCCATGGTCTTTTTGATGCCTACCTTTTCAAAGTTGATCTCCACGATCTGATCTCCGGCGGCGGGCTTCACGGCCACCACCTGACCCCGGCCGAACACCTTGTGCTCCACAATGTCGCCGGGTTCGTAGTGTTTGGGGCCGGCAGAGGCCGGTTTCTGGGCAGGAGCGCCTGTAAAGGAAATATGCTTTTCAGCTTTTTTCTGCGCTGCACCGCTGTAATTTCCAGAGCCATATTGAGAGCCATAGCCTGCACCATAACCAGTGCTTCCACCACTGCGGCCGTAGCCGGAACCGTAGCCGCCGGTGCTGCCGCCCCGGTTTGCGTAGGCAGAGCCAAAGCCGCGGCTCTCGCCTGCATTGTACTCCCGGTTCAGATAACCGCTGCGGCTGCCTGCGCTGTAGCCGTTCCCGTAACCGCCTGCGCTGCGGCCCCAGCCGGACGGCCCGGAATAGCCGGATGCGCCGCCGGGCACCGTATCACTATAGCTGTCACCCCAACCGCCAAAGCGGGAGCGCTGTTCCAGCACCGGGCTGCGGGTCTCCTCGATATACTCCGGCTCGATCTCCCGCAAAAAGCGGCTGGGCTCATTGCGTTGGGTGCGGCCATAGAGCATCCGGGAAACGCTGTTGGAGATGTACAGCTCCTTTTTGGCGCGGGTAATGCCCACATAAGCCAGACGGCGTTCCTCTTCAAGGTCTGCTTCGGAATACTTGCTCATCTCACTGGGGAACACGCCCTCTTCCATTCCAATGAGGAACACGTAAGGGAATTCAAGGCCTTTTGCAGAGTGAATGGTCATCAGCACCACCTGATCTGCGCTCTCGTTGTAGCTGTCGATATCGCTGATGAGGGCGATGTCTTCCAGATAGCCTTCCAGCGTGGCTTCCTCGCCGTGCTGGTCGCAGTAGTTCTTGACGTTGTTCACCAGCTGACCAAGGTTCTGCAGGCGGTCTGCCGCGTCCTCGTGGCCTTTGGCAGCGTCCGCTTCCAGCATTGCCTTATAGCCGGTCAGCTCGATCACATCGGCCGCAAACTCGTCCAGCGTGCGGGTCTCCAGAGAGTCCTGCAGGCGCTGATAGATCTGCCAGAACTTGAGCAACGGCATTACGGCACGGCTGAGCTTTGCGTACTGGTCGGCGTGGCTGATGATATCCAGCATACTCACGCCCTCCTGCCCGGCCAGATCGGCAATGACCTCCACCGTGGTGGCACCGATCTTGCGGGCAGGCTCGTTGATGATGCGGCGCAGGCGCACATCATCGCGCGGGTTCGCTACAATAGACATATAGGAGTGAATGTCCTTGACCTCTTTGCGGTCATTGAAGCGCTGGCCGCCCACGATCTTGTGAGGGATGCCCGCGCGGGTAAAGTAGCTTTCGATGGGGGCCGACTGGGCATTCATACGGTACAGAATCGCATGATCTGCCAGATGCCCACCCGCTTTCAGGTGCTGGCCGATCACATCCGCGATGTGGCTGGCCTCATCCTGCTCATTTTCGGCGGTGTACACCTGCACCTTGTCACCCTCGCCGTTGTCGGTCCACAAGGTCTTACCTTTGCGCTCAGTGTTGTGCTGGATGACGCAGTTGGCGGCATTCAGGATATTGGAGGTGGAGCGATAGTTCTGTTCCAGGCGAATGGTCTTTGTGCCGGGATAGAGCTTTTCAAAGTTGAGGATGTTCTCAATGGTAGCCCCACGGAAGCGGTAGATGCTCTGGTCGTCATCGCCCACCACGCAGATGTTGCGCTCCGGACCGGTGAGCAGGCTGACCAGACGGAACTGTGCCACGCTGGTATCCTGATATTCGTCCACCAGCAGGTAGCGGTATTTGTTCTGGTAGAACTCCCGCACATCCGGATGTTCGGCCAGCAGCTGCACGGTCTGGTAGATGAGGTCGTCGAAATCAAAGGCACCAGCTTCCTTCAGGCGCTTTTCATAAGCGGCATAGATGCGGGCGGTCAGCGCACCCTTGGTGTCCTTTGCAGGGCTGGCGAGGGCCTGTTCCGGGCTGACAAGCTGATCCTTCCAGCGGCTCATCTGGTTGATGGCCGCTTTGATGGGCAGAAATTTATCGTCCACATTCAGGTCTTTGTAAACCGCCTTCATCACACGCTGGGAGTCGTCCGTATCATAGATAGTAAAGCTGCGGGGATAGCCGATCTCCTCCGCCCAGCGGCGCAGGATGCGCACACAGGCCGAGTGGAAGGTGGATGCGAACACCTCATCGCCTTCTTCACCGCCCAGCATCCGGCGCAGACGCTCTTTCAGCTCCCCTGCCGCCTTGTTGGTAAAGGTGATTGCCATTACGTTCCAGCTGCGCACCGCGTTCTGGCGCAGCATCCCATCCAGCCAGCCGGGCGCGGCAGTGCCTGTCATAATGGCGTTGCGCAGAGCCTTCACATCCTCCTCGGTAGCCGGGCGCGGCGTCTGTCTGGAGCCGTGGGCTGAGCCGAACCGGATGAGATTGGCAATGCGGTTGACCAGCACAGTGGTCTTGCCGCTGCCCGCACCGGCCAGAATGAGCAACGGGCCGTCGGTGGTAAACACCGCCTGCCGCTGCATATCGTTCAGGCGGCCAAACTGTTTTTCGATATAGGCATCGCGCAGAGCGCAGAATTCCTGTGTGAGATCTGTTGCCATGGTTTCCCCTGTTCCTTTTATGTTTATACTATCAAAGTACAGTATACCACATTTTAAAACGATTGAGAATAGCCGCCGCGTTCGCTCTGGCTATTTTCAGCGGAAAAAATATTTTTATAATTTGTAACTCCGAAAATCCTGCGGGCTTTTCGGAGTTACTTTTTCACGAAAGAGGTCGTAGAGAAAAATTGCATCTGATAAAACAGCAGCCGTTTTTCGTTACGGCCTTTTTGTGAAAATGTGTTTGGAGCAGCCCGCAGGCTGCGACAAACACGAAATAAATAATATAATTTCCTTATTTTATGCCCAAAGCAAACGCGGCGGGCATTTCAAATCGTAAAACAAAAACCGCCCGGCAGCTCTTGCGAACCGACGGGCGGAAAAAATGCTTTTCAGAAAGCGCTTAGCTGAAAATGTTGATCAGGATACCGGCAGCAACAGCGGAGCCGATAACGCCGGCCACGTTGGGGCCCATTGCGTGCATCAGCAGGAAGTTGGAGGGATTCTCGCTCTGACCGACCTTCTGAGAAACACGGGCAGCCATAGGCACAGCGGAAACGCCTGCAGAACCGATCAGCGGGTTCACCTGACCGCCGCTCAGCACATACATCAGCTTGCCGAACAGCACACCTGCGGCAGTGCCGAAGGAGAATGCGATCAGGCCCAGCACGATAATGAACAGGGTGCGGGTGTTCAGGAAGGTGTTTGCAGAGGTGGTGCAGCCAACAGACAGTGCCAGGAAGATGGTGATGATGTTCATCAGCTCATTGCCGGCAGTCTTCTGGATGC
>ERZ1673702.3800-NODE-3800-length-11393-cov-6.029017_pt1 | contig 11393 bp, 8 predicted proteins | sample MGYA00580232_ERZ1673702 | MGnify/ENA primary metagenome ERZ1673702 (study PRJEB41218, sample SAMN15661792) | gut metagenome | host: Homo sapiens | place: Canada: London | collected 2015-08-20/2019-03-30 | study: EMG produced TPA metagenomics assembly of... | reverse complement strand
GCATAGCCTCTAAAATAATCATTCAAATACTGCTTATGCGCACGCTCCTGAATGCCTTCCTGCTGCAAAGTTGCAAAATCAAGTCCCCAGCCAATATCATCATGGCAGCGCAGATAATTTAAGAAAACATAGTCCTTTGGAAGACGATTTACAATATCAAGCTGCTTCTTTAACAGACTGACATCTCTTGTTGCTACAGTATGCCATGTGGTAGCCATTGTTGTTACATTATACAGCATATGACACTCTGGCTTTTCTACAGTTCCAAAGTATGGAACAACCTTTTCCGGCTCCATTACTACCTCACCCAAAAGCAAAATGCCAGGGCAGACAAGTTCTCCGATCAGTCTCATCATACGCACAATTGTATGTACCTGCGGCAGATTTCGGCATGTCGTATGGAGTTCCTTCCATATATATGGCACTGCATCAATTCGAATGATATCAATTCCCTTATTTGCCAGATAGAGGAAATTATACATCATTTCATTGAATACTCTTGGATTTTTGTAATTGAGATCCCACTGATAAGGATAAAATGTCGTCATTACATAGTGACCAATTTCTGGAAGCCATGTAAAGTTACCAGGTGCAGTCGTCGGGAATACCTGCGGAACTGTCTTTTCATATTCAGATGGAATAACCGCATTATCAAAAAAGAAATAGCGGCTCATATATTCTCCATCTCCCTGACGTGCCTTCTTTGCCCATTCATGATCCTCTGAAGTGTGGTTCATAACAAAATCCATACACACACTGATTCCCTTCTCATGGCAGGCATTAGTCAAATTCTCAAGGTCTTCCATGGAACCTAAATTTTCCTGAACCTTTCTAAAATCAGCTACTGCATAGCCTCCATCTGAGCGTCCTTTTGGTGTATCAAGAAATGGCATCAAATGAATATAATTAACATTATTCTTTTCCAGATAATCCAGCTTTCCCTGTACACCCTTCATGTTGCCAGCAAAATTGTCAATATAAAACATCATGCCAAGCATATCATTTTTTTTGTACCAATTAGGATCAGCTTCACGCTTTTTATCAAGCGTCTTTAACTTCTCACTTCTCTCCTTATAAAATTCGTACAAATGCTCGCACAGCTCTGCAAACATTGCATCATTTCCATATAATTGCATATAAAGATCATGAAGCTCATCCTTCTTTTGCTCAAAGCGTTCCTTATATATTGTTTCCATATTATTTGTTAAAGTTTGAGCACCTGCGCTCTCACTTGTCTCCTTTTCTCATCGTTAAAAAGAAATGGGGTCCAAAACAAACTGTATTTTGGACCCCTTATAAATAAACACTAAATTATCCCTTTACTGCACCGGAGGTAACGCCCTCAACAATGTAGCGCTGCAAGAACAGATATAAAATCAAAATCGGCAGCATCGCTAACAGCAGAGCAGCCATTACCAGGCCCATATCCGTAGAGTAAGTTCCATAGAATGCCTGTGTTGCAATTGGAAGTGTATAAAGCTCCTTACGACCAAGTACAAGGCTCGGAAGAAGATAATCGTTCCAGAATGCCATTGCATCAATAATTGCTACAGTTGCAATCGTTGGCTTTAACAGTGGAAATACGATTTTCCAGTATGTCTGCCAGTTGCTGCAGCCATCCAAAAATGCCGCTTCCTCAAGCTCTAACGGAATATTCGTATGAATTGCTCCATGGAACATGAATGTTGCCATTGAAAGTGAAAATCCGATATGCATAAGGATTAAGGTCACACGGCTATTTAAAACTCCAAAGATACCACCATATAATGATACTAACGGAATCATCAAAACCTGGAATGGAATTACCATAGATGCAATCATTAATGTAAACAGAAGCTTACATGCCTTCCAATTGTTTCTTACAATTACAAATGCGGTCATTGCAGACAAAAGAATAGTTCCAATTGTTGCTGAAATTGTGATGATCAGTGAGTTGGTAAAAGATGTTGTAAAATTCATCTTCTTCATCGCATCAGAGAAGTTTGTTACAATAAATCCATGAGAACCAACTAGTGCCATCGGGTCAGACATAATGTCACCCTTTGTCTTAAATGCATTAATAATAACGAGAATAAACGGAAAGATAAACATCAGAAACAGGAGGATTAAAACAACCATTATAATGGCATGGCTAATTTTCTTTTTCTGTGCCGCTTTTTTATTTTCTTCCATTATGCTGCCACCTCCCCTTTCTTACCAATATAAACCTGTGTCACACCTACAATTGCGCAGACGATAAACAGTACAAGTGCCTCAGCCTGTCCAAGGCCATAATTCTTATAAGTAAATGCCTGATTATATACATGCATTGCTGCCATTACAGAAGAATTGAATGGCTCACCCTTTGTCAAAGACAGGTTTACATCATATACCATGAAGCATCTGGTAATTGTAAGGAACAAGCACTGTACAAATGAAGCTCTCATAAGTGGGATGATAATATTAACTGTTGCCTGAAAACTAGTACATCCATCAATCTGAGCAGCTTCCTTTAAGCTCTTCGGTACACTCATAAATCCGGCAACATAAATTAACATCATGTAACCGGCATACTGCCATACAGAAACAATAATCAAACATGCCATTGCACCGCTCGGTGTTGCCAGCCAAGAATTTGAAAGCGCACCAATAGAAACTGCCTTTCCAATTGATACAAATGCTCTGTTAAAAACAAACTTCCATACATAACCAAGAACAATACCACCGATCAGGTTTGGAATAAAGAAGCCCGCACGGAAGAAGTTCTGTCCTTTAATACCGCTAGTCAGCAAATATGCCAGGAAAAATGCAACCACATTTACCAGAACAACAGAAATAACAGAATATATAACTGTTCTTCCAAGTGCCTGCCAGTAGGCAATATCTTTAAACGTTGCAATATAATTTGCAAAACCGACAAACTGCTTATCCTTTGAAATACCATCCCAGCTTGTAAAGGTCAAATATAAACCGTAGATAAACGGAATAATTACTACTGCAGCAAACAGTACAGTGGAGATACCAGCGAACATTATGTACTGCTTTACTTTATATTTTGTCGTGTTTCTATCCATGATCACGATCCCCTTCCCTGTATTCGTTTTATCATCAAGAAAATTATGAGACTGTCCGCTGCCTGTCATCGGCGGACAGCCTCTATAGGGGTAATGTCTTCCTTCCTATTATATTATAAGGAAGCATCATCTATCAAATGTTTGATATTATCAGTGCTCTACAACGTCTGTTGACTTCCAGTAATCCTCAATCTCAGTTGCAAACTCTGCACGATCCATCTGTCCTGCAAGATACTTCTGGAAGATTGCACCACACAGAGAGATGTGATCATCTGGCATGTAGTTGTAGTTATCAATCATAGCACCCTCATCTGCATACTTCTTAACAGACTTTCCAAGAGGATCTGCTACTTCATTCTCATTATTGGTGAATGCAGGAACAAGTGCACAGTCTTCTGTGATGAACTTCTGACCTTCTTCAGAATCTGCAAGCCACTCTAAGAAATCTAGTGCTGCCTGACGCTGCTCATCTGTTGTAGTATCAGAAGAATCAATCATAAAATACTTAGAACCGCCGCCTACAAGCTTCTCGTTAGTGCCGTCATCTGTGTTCTGCGGAATTGGCATCATACCCATGTTCTCAGTGTAATCATATGCGTTGATTACGGACCAATCCCAGTTACCACCGTACATAAAGGCGATTTCTCCCTCAGCTAACATCATCTCAGTTACTTCACGCTCAGCTGCGATTGCAGAATCCTTTGCGTAGTTGTTCTCCTTCATTACATCAAAGAAATCCATCAGAGAATTGAATTTCTCATTATTAATCAGATCTGCTTCACCCTCATGAAGCTTTGTAATAAACTCCTCTACATCCGGCTGCTCCTCTGATACCTGTGACAGAAAGTGACCTCCTAAAGACCAATCCTCCTTCATGATACCAGTAGGCGTCTCCATACCGCCTTCCTTTAACTGCTCAATCAGTTCCTTAAAGGAATCAAGTGTCTTGTAATCTTCTGGGTTAAATGTTTCACCAGTAATTGCTTCGATCGCATCTGCATTGTAAATCAGTCCACGAGCCTCAACACTCATAGGGAAACCATTGATCTGATCATCAATTCCGATTGCATAGTTAGTATTCTTTACCCACTCCTGATCACTCATATCAATTGCATGATCTTTTGCCAGTGAGTAGATATCCTTTGCATCTACCATTGCTAATGTATATGGATCTCCAGATGAATACTTGGTAGCCAGATGAGCTGATACTGTATCATTTGTGTAGTAAACCTCAACATTGATTCCATTATCCTCAGCATACTTTTCTGCCATCTCTTCAAACTGGCTCTGAATCTCCATCTTGGAATTGAAAATGGTGATGCTTACCTTATCATCTGCCATTGCCGGAACTGCTGTTGCTGCCATTGCTGCTGCAAGTGTGATTGCAAGTGTTGCTTTTCTTCTCATGTTTTATTCCTCCTATTTTGTGCCCTATCTCGTTGTGGGCATTTCTTTGTTTGTGGTTTCATTCTATCACTGCATTTTCACTATGTCAAGCGGTTATCATAATTTTTCTTTTATTAAAATATATTTTGTTAAAATTATACGATTATGCCTCTTTTGTTTTGTGCATTATATCAATTATGTTTTTTTTGAATTTTATTTAATGTTCAATAAAATAAGTTAATTACGCTATTTTTTCAAAAAACTTTTTAAATTGTTTATCGCAACCGCTTGCGATATTCTTTCTTGTGACGACTTGTGTACATATCTAATATTCACAAAAAAAGAGTTATGCATGCAAGTACTCTACTCACTATGTAATAACTCTTTTTCGATATGTTTGTATAAAATTGCTATATTAGATTATATTGGTAAGAAACAGCTCGCTCGCGCCTATCATGCGCAAAACAGCCCCTTAGGGCTTAATCACTGCTTCGCAGCTGTTAACTCAAGTCGTTCCGCGCTCAACAAGCGTTACCGGAAATACAGTTCTTGAAGGCACCACCTTGCCAGCATCTATCATCGCAATGTCCGAAATTGCCTGCTCTGCCATCTGCTCTACCGGCTGATGAATCGTCGTCAGTCCAGGTGTCGTAAACTGGGCAATATTCACATCATCAAAACCGACAATTTTCATATTCTGAGGAACACTAATTGACAGGTCGCGGCAAGCCTGAAGCACATATGCACCGATAATATCAGAACTTGTAAATACACCATCCACATCTGGATTTTTTTCAATCTTATTTCTCACAAAGCTATAATACTCCAATGTATCAAACTGTTCTTTGTCTGTCACCATCACAAGATGCTCTACCTTATACTTCTCACATGTATCTTTAAAGCCCACTTCTCTGTAATCAGCTGGCATAGCAATGCCCTCACCGGCACTTCTTCCACCAATATACATAAGCTTTTTGCAACCCTTTTCAATTAATAACTCCGTTGCAAGCACACCACCCTGATAGTTGTCACATTCAATACCTGATGTTGCCTGATCAATAGATCTCTCTAACGTAATCAACGGGAAATCAAGCCCTACAAATTTTTCTGTGCCAAAGCAGCCGCTGCACAAAACTACTCCTGACACTCTTGCACTTTTGCACATTTCAATGCATTCTTCCTCGCGTTCTTTTTTACTTTTAGAAACAAATACAGTTGTGCGATATCCACGCTTAGAAGCCTCTTTTTCAAGACGTCCCAGAACCTTTGCAAAATAAGGATGCTCAATCTGCGGTAAAATAATTCCTATTGTATTATTCTTCTGCTTTGAAAGTGAACGTGCCATTTCATTTGGCTGGTAATTCAATTCCTTCATCACCTGATACACTTTCTCTCTTGTTTTATCACTTATATAGCCTCTATTATTCAAAACTCTGGAAACAGTTCCTACTGTCAGTCCGGAAGCCTTCGCCACATCCTTTAGCGTCGCCATACTTCTCTCCTTCCTTCTTTTTCTTAGCTGTTTCGAAAAAATATTTTATCTTATCACTCATGTGAGTATAAAGCATTTACTTTTATTTTTCAAGTCTATTTTTCTTCGACAGATCCATTGGGGATAACTCTGGGGATAACTTGGGGATAACTTTGTTTGATACTGCGTATTTTGCAGATGATACTGCATATTTTGCAGGGGGTACTGCGTATTTTGCAGTTGGTACTGCGTATTTTGCAGGGGGTACTGCACACTTTGCAGTTGGTAACACCTTTTTGGGGATAACTCTGGGGATAACTTGGGGATAACTTTGTTTGGTACTGCGTATTTTGCAGGTGGTACTGCATATTTTGCAGGTGGTGCTGCGTATTTTGCATTGGGTACTGCACATTTTGCAGTGGCCACTGCACGTTTTGCATTGCATAACACCTTTTTGGGGATAACTCTGGGGATAACTTGGGGATAACTTTATTTGGTACTGCATATTTTGCATGGGGTACTGCACATTTTGCAGTGTATGCTGCATATTTTGCATGTGTCACTGCAAAATGTGCAGTCTCTTTAAATAAGCTATTGTTTTTCTCCTACCATTATGGTATACTCAAGCCAATAAAAAAATTACAAATTTAGGAAAGGAGATAGATCATGACTGGGGGGAAGATCGGCTAACCAGTATCATGTACTACTTTAACCATGAACGACAAAGTACAGATTAAAAACTGCCGCCCATTCACGATGATCCACAATGATTTTTTGGATTATGAAGGATTAAATTCAAAAGAGAAATTGGTCATGATCACATTGATGCGGTATGATGGAACTGCATTTCCATCCATTCCTAAATTATCGAAAAAAATCGGTTTGTCTGAGCGCACTGTCCGATATGCACTTAAATCATTAGAAGAAAAAAATTTTATTTCGAGACACCCACGCTACACAGCTGACGGTGCACGAATGAGTAACTCCTATACTATTACTGATGATCCTGATATTTGGAAATCAGAAACATCTGATGAACTTTCAGAAGAGATTTCAAAGCAGGAACTTGAAGAAATGGCTGAATTGCTTCGAGCTGCCGGTTATACGATACAAAATCCAACAGAACAGACTGCTTCTAATTTACAAGCTGATTCACAAAAGCAGCCATCGCTTTCAGATACATCTGACTCAGGGGAAGTTATATCTTCTAAAAATACAGAAGAATATTCCATGGACTATTTATATCAATATTTTAACTATGATTTAATTTGCAGCTTTAAAAATCCGTATGGCGGACTAAATTTCCTTGAAAATGAACACGATCAAAAAGTGTTAGATACTGTTTTCTCTGTTTTATATGATATGCTAAATGATCCAAGCGCCTATATTCAAATCGGACAGGACTCTATTCCTCAAGCGGTTGTGAAAAATGAGCTTCTTGGCTTAACTTTTGATGCCATTATTGGTGTAATCGATGCTTACAATAATGAAACTGAACACGGTGCCATCTATGATCCTGTCGGTTGGCTGCGAAACGCTCTATATAAAGGCAGCCAGCCACACATTCCTGATGGGTGATTAAAGTGATATAATTTTTTTCAATAAAAAAGCGTACCAGTCAAATTTCTTTAACCGATACGCTTCTTTGTGTTGCTTATTTTTCTATTTTTATAAATTTTAACTGTTTTAAATTAATCCCTGAATCAGAATAAAAACAATCAAAATCGGAAGAATAAACTGGAAATATGGCTTTAATTTCTTTGAAATTTTGATGCCATCTCCTGTATTTGCTTCCTCACAATATTTCTCAAATCCCCAGCCCCACTTTGTTACACAAAACAGCAGGTAAATTAAAGAACCTATAGGAAGCAGTAAATTGCTGACAATAAAGTCTTCACTGTCAAGCACGTCGCGTCCACCAATCAGATGCAAATTGCTCCACACATTATAGCCAAGCACACACGGAAGACTTGCAATCAAAATAACGATACAATTGATCAGTGCAGCCTTATTTCTTGACCAGCCAAACATATCCATACAGAATGACATAATATTTTCAAATACAGCAATCACAGTAGAAAAGCTTGCAAATGTCATAAATAAGAAGAACAAGCTTCCCCAAATGCGTCCGCCTGACATATTAATAAAAACATTTGGCAATGTAATGAAAATCAAACTTGGTCCTGCATTTACTTCCACGTTATAGCTAAAACATGCCGGGAAAATGATCAAGCCAGCCATAATTGCAACAAATGTATCAAGTGCACAAATTCGTACACCTTCTCCTGCTAATGTATGATCCTTTCCCATATAGCTTCCAAAAATTTCCATTGCTGCCACGCCAAGACTTAGCGTAAAAAATGCCTGATTCATCGCTGCTGTAATCACATTTTTTAATCCTACAGCTGCAACAGCCTCTGTATTTGGAACAAGATAGAATTTCACGCCCTCTGCTGCATTTGACAATGTCAGACTATGCACAGCAAGAACAACAATCAACAAAAGAAGTGCAGTCATCATAAACTTGCTGATCTTCTCCAGTCCATTCTGTAATCCTCTGCTGCAGACAAGAAAACCAACTACAACCGTTAAAATCATCCAAAATGCCATCTGCTTTGGATCTCCAAGCAAATTAGAAAATGCCTGCGCAGTATCCTCAGTTGTCATTCCGCTCTTAAAGCTGCCTGTCAAAAACTTAAAGAAATATGTAACCATCCATCCAGATACCGTGGTGTAGTACATCATTAACATACAGCATCCAAATATTGCCACCCATCCATGGATATGCCACTTGCTGCCTTTTTTCTCTAGTGCCTTATAGCCAAGCACCGCACTCTTTCTGCTGGCACGACCAACTGCCAGCTCCATTGTCAGAACTGGCAAGCCCATTATCACCAGAAAGATCAAGTAAAACAGTACGAAAATTCCACCGCCATTTTGTCCCGTCACATACGGAAAACGCCAGACATTTCCGATTCCTATCGCGCATCCTGCACTTACAAGCAAAAAGCCAAGGCGCGATTTAAAAGATTCTCGTTTCAAAAGCCCATCCTCCTTTTTAATGCTGCACAAGCAGCAATTTTGTTTATTTTATCATGACATTCTGCCTTGTGTCAATGACTCAGACAAGCTCCATATTGATCTTTACTTTTCCGTTTTCTGCACACACAGATGCAGTGCTTCCATTTATAAGCGTCATCATCGGTGCTAAATGACCGATATCCAGATCCATCAGCACTGGCACCTGATATTCCTTTACCAAATCAATCACTGCGTGATATTGATCTAAGCCAATCATTTCCTCACCAAAATGAAGCGGACGTCCAATCAAAAAGCCCTTAACATGCTCAAACCATCCGGCATGAATCATCTGCCAAATTGCACGTCGAATACCAAATACATTCAAATCACACGATTCCAAATACCAGATAATGCCATCCTCCTTGTATCGCTCATTAAATGACTTCACCTGATCAAACTTTGTTCCCGTTAAATTTACAAGACAATCCATGCAGCCGCCGATCAATCTGCCCTTAAATTCGATGGTTCCTTCCGTCTCAAATGCCTGTACCTCACCCATCTGGTCTTTTTGTGTCAGGAAACCTCTCACCAGACTCTGTTCCGTCAGATTGTATGGCTCAAGCGGATGCTCCTCATCGCGCAGCCCTTCCTTTTCCCAGAGCGGATAACTCTGCATCATCAGTTTCTTTCCTGTAAAAATTGAAAAGCAATCTTCAATTGATTCATCCCACGGCTCCATACCAAATGTTCCGGCACATGGTCCATAAATGGATGCCACATCGCAGATTGTAGTCAATAAAAAGGTAAAGTTTGTATTATCCGAATAGCCCATATACCACTTTGGCTTTGCTGCCTTGATTGCATCAAAATCTACATCATCCAAGATCTCGCACATCAGCTCACCGCCGCCGCAGGAAATCAGCGCATCTGCCTCATCTGACAAATACATCTTATTTAACTCTGCTGCACATTTTTCCGGCGTATTGCTGATTCCTATTCCACTTCCCTCAAAGCAGTTTGGACCAAGCATTGTCTGATACCCCATATCATGAAACTTTTCAAGCGCATGATTAAATGACGTTTTATAAGGCTCAATATTACAGCCAAATGACGGTGCCACAAATCCAATAGTACCATTTTTCTTTAAAAACTCTGGAAATCTCATATTCGTTTTATTCTCCTTTCGCTTCCACAAAGCCACAACATTAATTATTATTTATCTTTCGCCATGGACTTTTTGACTCTTGCTTCATCATATCATACCTATGCTGTCCTTGTAAATTAGCCGAATTTTATTTTTATGAAAAGTCAGCAGTCCCTCATCGCGCAGGCGGCACAATTGTACCGACAGTCCACTTCGATCCACTCCAAGATAATCAGCTAACTGCTGCCTGTTATAAGGAATCGTAAACTCAGCAGACTTATTTTTTACAGCCTGCTCCGACAAATATGACAGCAGCTTTTCCCTTGTAGAACGCTTCGCCATATGCGTGATTTTCTCGCTGAGCTTTCGATTTTTCTGTGCCATATCAATCAGCAGATTTTGAATTAACTGTGCATGAAAACTGCATCCGTCCGGGCAGATTGAAAGTATTCGACCGACATTTAAAAATAGAATAGTTGTGTCCTCCTTAGCCTCCACGTTTACATTTAGCACGCTGCCCGGTACACAGGCAAACACCTCAGCAAAGCATTGACCAGTTCCAAGCACACTAAGAACATTTCGCCCGCCCCAGACATCCTCCTGCACAATAAGCACACTTCCAGACAACACCAGACCCAGCGCTTTTGTCTGTTCGCCCTCTCTTAAAATATATTCCTCTTTTCGATAAGTCTGCTTTCTCGCCTCTAGGCAGCCAAACAGCTTTTCCAGTTCTTTCTCCTCAATGCCACTAAACAGCCCTGATCGTGCTTTTATAATAGGAAGATATTCTTTCATTTGCTATCCACCTCCGTATAAAACTTTCTTTTTTCGTTGAAATTTCAACCGACAATCTTTGATTATTATACTATACTTTGTCCATCACGAAAAGAAAAATTACATGACAAACTTTAGGAGGATTTAAATATGAGCCAGAATATAACAAATACAGCAAATATAAATGCGTCAAACAGTATGTTTTGCTTCCAGTGTGAGCAGACCGCAGGATGCACCGGCTGCACTAGAGCAGGTGTCTGTGGCAAGTCCGCAATGACAGCCAAGCTTCAGGACACGTTAACCGGAGCCTTAATCGCCCTTGCAAACACTGCTGCCTGTTCAAACAAAAATTCCAATAACAATCTGAGTGCAGTTTTGATGGATGAAATCAATCATCTGATCTTAGAAGGACTATTTACTACCATTACAAATGTAAATTTCGATGATGCTTCTATCAAAAATCTGACCGCACGCATTCACGCAGCTGCTGCAAAAACAGCTAACGCTTGCAATGTTTCTATCGTTTCTGATTATGATATGAACA